>OFFV01001786.1_pt1 | contig 11621 bp, 6 predicted proteins | sample 1521461 | NCBI WGS metagenome assembly OFFV01 (sample SAMEA3504120, study PRJEB24116) | mouse gut metagenome | biome: mouse gut; feature: mouse-associated habitat; material: faeces | place: Denmark | collected 2011 | reverse complement strand
TATGAGCGCCATTGTTTTACAAGAGATCAATATTATAAAAGGCGTAGAGTAGGAAATCACAGAAAAGCAATCAAAAAAGATAAGGTGGTTGTATATACAGCAATTACAGGAGAATATGATATTTTAAATGAACCGGAACAAATATGTTCAAATGTTCGGTATATCTGTTTTACGGACAATCGGAATGTAAAGTCTAAGAGTTGGGAAATTCGGTATGTTAATAATAACTTAGATAACAGATTACTTGCTAAACATATTAAACTTTTTCCGGAAGAATATTTTGATGATTGTGAAACCAGTATATGGGTTGACGGAAAGTTTCAAGTCCTTCGAGATCTTCGGGATGTGATTGACCTTTATTCAGGTGAATCACCTGTTTTGTGTTTTCCCCATTTTGAGAGAGCATGTATATATGATGAGGCGGCGACGTGTATATATCATGGTATAGGTGTGAAAGAAGATATTTTGAGGCAAATTTCACATTATTATTTAGAGGGATATCCAATTGATAATGGATTATATGAAATGGGTTGTATTATTAGAAGATATGGAGATGGTAGATTAAGGGCATTAATGGATAGTTGGTGGCAGGAAATAATTAAATATTCATACCGGGATCAGATAAGCTTTCCATATGTGTGCAGAAAACATGATTTATTGCCGGATATTTGTAATGAAGATTTGTACAATAATAAATGGTTATTATGCAAAAGGAGTTATAGTAAAAAAGAATGAGAACAGCGATATATGGGTGCGGAGACAGGCTGGAGAAATGGATAATAAATAATGCATATTTTGTGAAAAAGTATTAATTATAAAGGTTTACGTATAAGTTACATATTGAAAAAAGTTTATTGTTATGATAAAATTATTAGATGCGTTACAATGAACTATGGTTTTATTTTTAATTATTGAGAGGTGAAGACTGAATGCCACATCCTGTCACGATAGGTAAAAGGACTAGAATGAGCTTTTCTAAGATAAAGGAAATAGCTGACGTGCCAAATCTTATAGAACTACAAGTAGATTCTTATAAGTGGTTTATTGAAGAGGGTCTTAAAGAAGTATTTGATGATATTTCTCCGATAGAAGATTACACAGGTAATCTTATATTAGAATTCGTAGATTACTCTTTAGATGATAAGCCTAAATATGATATAGAAGAATGTAAAGATAGAGATGCTACATATTGTGCACCTCTAAAAGTAAAAGTAAGACTTATAAATAAGGAAACTGGAGAAATAAAAGAGCAAGAAGTATTCATGGGAGATTTCCCATTAATGACTGAAAAGGGTACTTTTGTTATCAACGGTGCAGAGAGAGTTATAGTAAGTCAATTAGTTAGATCTCCTGGAGTATATTATGCTCTAGAAAGAGATAAAACAGGGAAAAAGTTAATATCATCTACAGTTATACCAAACAGAGGTGCATGGTTAGAATATGAAACAGATTCAAATGATGTAATATCTGTTAGAGTTGATAGAACTAGAAAGCAACCAGTTACAGTTTTATTAAGAGCTCTAGGTATAGGTACAGATGCTGAAATAATCGAACTTTTAGGTGAAGATGAAAGATTAGCTGCAACTTTAGAAAAAGATAACACTAAAACAGTTGAAGAGGGTCTAATAGAAATATATAAGAAGCTAAGACCGGGCGAACCTCCAACAGTTGAAAGTGCATCTTCATTATTAAATGCATTATTCTTTGATGCGAAGAGATACGACCTAGCAAAAGTTGGTAGATATAAGTTTAATAAAAAGCTTGCTCTATGCTACAGAATAATGAACAAAATATCAGCTGAAGACGTAGTGAATTCTGAAACGGGAGAAGTATTTGTTAAAGCTGGTGAAAAAATAAGCTATGAAGTTGCTAAGGATATACAAAATGCAGGTATAAATGTAGTTACTTTATTAGTAGAAGATGAAAAAGTTGTTAAAGTTATAGGAAATAATTTTGTTGATATAAAATCACATGTTGATTTTGATATAGATGAATTAGAGATAAAAGAAAAAGTTCACTATCCGACTTTAAAAGAAATTTTAGAAACTTATAGTGATGAAGAAGAAATAAAAGAAGCTATTAAGTTCAGAATGAAAGAACTTATACCAAAGCATATATTATTAGATGATATAATAGCTTCTATAAATTATGAATTTAACTTATTCCATGATATTGGAAATATAGATGATATAGATCACTTAGGAAACAGAAGAATAAGATCTGTTGGTGAATTATTGCAGAACCAAGTTAGAATAGGTCTTTCTAGAATGGAAAGAGTTATAAAAGAAAGAATGACTGTTCAAGATATGGAAGCTATAACGCCACAAGCGTTAGTTAACATAAGACCAGTTTCTGCTGCGATAAAAGAGTTCTTTGGTAGTTCGCAGTTATCTCAGTTTATGGATCAAAACAACCCATTATCTGAGTTAACACACAAGAGAAGATTATCTGCATTAGGACCAGGAGGTCTTTCAAGAGAAAGAGCTGGATTCGAAGTGCGTGACGTTCATCATTCTCACTATGGAAGAATGTGTCCGATAGAGACGCCAGAAGGACCAAACATCGGTCTTATAAACTCATTATCTACTTATGCTAAAATAAATGAATTTGGATTTATAGAATCTCCTTATAGAAAAGTAGAGAAGGAAACTGGAAAAGTTACAAATGAAATACATTATTTAACTGCTGATGAAGAAGATTTATTCATAAGAGCTCAAGCAAATGAACCATTAGAAGAAGATGGTACTTTCGTAAATAAGAGAGTAGTATGCAGAACTAAAAATGGTGCGGTTGAACTAGTTCCAACTCATAGAGTTGATTATATGGATATATCTCCAAAACAAGTTGTTTCTATAGCAACTGCTATGATACCATTCTTAGAGAATGACGATGCTAACCGTGCTCTGATGGGAGCGAACATGCAACGTCAAGCAGTGCCTCTAGTTAGAAGAGAAGCACCAGTTATAGGTACAGGAGTTGAATATAGAGCAGCTAAAGACTCAGGTGCAGTTGTTGTTGCTAAGAACTCTGGTATAGCAGAGAGAGTAACAGCTGATGAAATAATAATAAAAAGAGAAGACGGAGTAAAAGATAGATACAAATTACTTAAGTTTAAACGTTCAAATGCAGGTACTTGTATAAATCAAGCTCCTATAATAAATAAAGGTGACCAAATAGAAAAGGGTGACGTTATAGCAGATGGACCAGCTACTGACCTTGGGGAAATAGCATTAGGTAGAAATATGTTCGTAGCGTTCATGACTTGGGAAGGTTACAACTACGAGGATGCTATCTTAATAAACGAAAAATTAGTTAAAGAAGATAGATTATCTACAATTCATATAGAAGAATATGAATGTGAAGCAAGAGATACTAAGCTTGGACCAGAGGAAATAACTAGAGATATACCTAACGTTGGAGAAAGTGCTATAAAGAACTTAGATGACAGAGGTATAATAAGAATAGGTGCTGAAGTAGATTCAGGAGATATATTAGTTGGTAAGGTAACTCCTAAAGGAGAAACTGAACTTACTGCTGAAGAAAGATTACTTCGTGCGATATTCGGAGAAAAAGCTAGAGAAGTTAGAGATACTTCACTTAAAGTTCCACATGGTGAAGGTGGTATAATAGTAGACGTAAAAGTGTTTACTAGAGAAAATGGAGATGATTTATCTCCAGGAGTTAATGAACTTGTTAGATGTTATATAGCTCAAAAGAGAAAGATAAAAGTTGGAGATAAGATGGCCGGACGTCACGGTAATAAAGGGGTTATCTCAAGAATATTACCGCAAGAAGATATGCCGTTTACGGAAGATGGAACTCCGCTTGATATAGTTCTTAATCCGCAAGGTATACCGTCTCGTATGAACATCGGTCAGGTGTTAGAAGTTCATTTAGGACTTGCTGCTAAAGCTTTAGGATGGTATGTAGCTACATCTGTATTTGATGGAGCTAAAGAGTCAGATATAAGAAAAGCACTAGTGCAAGCTGGATACCCAGAAGATGGTAAATTAACTTTATATGATGGTAGAACGGGTGAAACTTTCGATAATAGAATAACGGTTGGATACATGTACATGTTAAAACTACATCACTTAGTTGATGATAAGTTACATGCGAGAAGTACAGGACCATACTCTTTAGTTACTCAACAACCATTAGGTGGTAAAGCACAATTTGGTGGACAAAGATTTGGAGAGATGGAAGTTTGGGCTCTAGAAGCATACGGGGCTGCTCACATACTTCAAGAAATACTTACTGTTAAATCGGATGATGTTGTAGGACGTGTTAGAGCGTACGAAGCTATAGTTAAAGGTGAGAATATACCTGAACCAGGAATACCAGAATCATTTAAGGTTCTTATAAAAGAACTTCAAAGTTTATGCTTAGATGTAAAAGTATTAACTGAAGAAGATCAAGAAATAGAAGTAAGAGAATCTTTAGATGCAGATGATACAGTTGAAGAGTTCGAATTAGATGTTGTAGATAACATAGATGAAGTAGAACAAAATCATATAATAGAAGAAATAGATGATGAATTCATTGAAAATGACGATGAAGAGATAGATAGTCTAGATTTTGAAGATGATGAAAACTTCGAAGAATTAAACTATGAAGATGAAGACTTTGATGTATAAATTTAATTAACGCAAATATCAAATAGAAGGGAGAGAACTCCTTGTTTGAATTAAACAATTTTGAGTCGATAAAAATAGCACTAGCTTCTCCAGAGAAAATAAGACAATGGTCTAGAGGAGAAGTAAAAAAACCTGAAACAATAAACTACCGTACACTAAAACCAGAAAAAGATGGTCTGTTCTGTGAGAGAATATTTGGACCTCAAAAAGACTGGGAATGTCACTGTGGTAAATACAGAAGAGTAAGATATAAAGGTGTAGTTTGTGATAGATGTGGAGTAGAAGTTACGAAATCTAAAGTAAGAAGAGAAAGAATGGGACATATAGAGCTAGCAGCTCCTATGTCTCATATCTGGTACTTCAAAGGTATACCAAGTAGAATGGGTCTTTTACTTGATATGTCTCCAAGATCTTTAGAAAAAATATTATACTTTGCTTCATATGTTGTAGTGGACCCAGGAGAAACTGGGTTAAATGAAAAGCAGCTTTTAACAGAAAAAGAATATAGAACTGCTGTTGATAAGTATGGATATAATACTTTCACGGTAGGTATGGGAGCTGAAGCTGTTAAGCAATTACTACAAAATATAGACCTAGAAAAAGAAAGCAAAGAACTAAGAGCTGACTTAAAAGATAGTACAGGTCAAAAAAGAGTTAGAACAATAAGAAGATTAGAAGTGGTAGAAGCATTTAAAAAGTCTGGAAATAAACCAGAGTGGATGATATTAGATGCGATACCAGTAATACCTCCAGATTTAAGACCGATGGTTCAACTTGATGGAGGAAGATTTGCAACTTCTGACTTAAATGATTTATATAGAAGAGTTATAAATAGAAATAATAGATTAAAGAGATTACTAGAACTTGGAGCTCCTGATATCATAGTAAGAAATGAAAAGAGAATGCTTCAAGAAGCAGTTGATGCTTTAATAGACAATGGTAGAAGAGGTAGACCTGTAACAGGACCTGGTAACAGACCGCTTAAGTCTTTATCGGATATGCTAAAAGGTAAGCAAGGACGTTTCCGTCAAAACTTACTTGGTAAGCGTGTTGACTACTCAGGACGTTCGGTTATAGTTGTTGGACCAGAACTTAAATTCTATCAATGTGGTCTTCCTAAGAAGATGGCTCTAGAATTATTCAAGCCATTTGTTATGGATAAATTAGTTAAAGAAGGTTTTGCACATAATATAAAGAGTGCTAAATCTATAGTAGAAAAAGTTAAACCAGAAGTATGGGATGTTTTAGAAGATGTTATAAAGAGTCATCCGGTTCTTCTTAACCGTGCGCCTACTCTTCATAGATTAGGTATACAGGCATTTGAACCAGTATTAGTTGAAGGAAAAGCTATAAAGCTACATCCACTTGTATGTACAGCATACAATGCCGACTTCGATGGTGACCAAATGGCGGTACACGTACCTTTATCAGTAGAAGCACAAGCAGAAGCTAGATTCTTAATGTTATCTGTAAATAATATACTTGCACCTAAAGATGGTACGCCGATAACTACGCCTTCTCAGGATATGGTTTTAGGATGTTACTATTTAACTATAGAAGCTCAAGGTGGCGAAAAGGGAACAGGAACAGTATTCAAAGACTTCAATGAAATGTTACTTGCTTATCAAAACCAAGCTGTTCAATTACACTCTTTAGTAAAAATGAGAGTAGTTCTTGAAGATGGAAGAAGTTCTATAGTAGAAAGTACAGTAGGTAGATTCATATTTAATGAAAATATACCTCAAGACTTAGGATTTGTAGATAGAAGTGTAGATCCATTTGGATTAGAAATAGACTTCTTAGTTGACAAAAAAGCTTTAGGTAAAATAATAGATAAGTGCTTTAGAAAGCATGGAAATACAGAAACTGCTGTATTACTTGACCATATAAAATCTCTAGGATTTAAATTCTCAACTAGAGGTGGTATAACAGTTGCGGTTGCTGATATGAAAATACCAGAAGCTAAAAAAGGTTATATAACAGAAGCAGAAGAAAAAGTTGATAAATATGAAAAAGCATACAGAAGAGGTCTAATATCTGACGAAGAAAGATATGAAAGAGTTATAGAAACTTGGACAGAAACAACTGAAAAAGTTACAGATGCTCTGATGGCAGGATTAGACAGACTTAATAATATATATATAATGGCACATTCAGGAGCCAGAGGTTCTAAGAACCAGATAAGACAGTTAGCTGGTATGCGTGGTCTGATGGCCAATGCATCTGGTAAAACAGTTGAGGTTCCAGTTAAATCTAACTTCCGTGAAGGTTTATCTGTAATGGAATACTTCACATCTTCACACGGGGCTAGAAAAGGTCTTGCCGATACAGCGCTTCGTACAGCTGACTCAGGATACTTAACAAGAAGACTTGTTGATGTCAGTCAAGATGTTATAGTAAGAGAAGTTGACTGTGGTACAACAGAAACTACAGAAACATTTGCTATAAAAGATGGAAATGAAGTAATAGAAGTATTATATGATAGAATAGTGGGAAGATATACTATAGACCCTATAGTGAATCCAACTACAGGAGAAATTATAGTAGAAGCTGATTCTATGATAAAAGAAGATGAAGCTGAAAAAATAATAGCTGCAGGAATAGAAACTGTGCAAATAAGAACGGTTCTTAACTGTAAAACAAACCATGGAGTTTGTTCTAAGTGTTATGGTAGAAATCTTGCTACAGGTAAAGAAGTTAATATCGGAGAAGCTGTTGGTATAATAGCTGCTCAATCAATCGGTGAACCAGGTACTCAGCTTACAATGCGTACATTCCATACAGGTGGGGTTGCCGGAGGAGATATAACTCAAGGTCTTCCAAGGGTTGAGGAATTATTTGAGGCAAGAAAACCTAAAGGTTTAGCTGTCATAACAGAAATAACTGGTAGAGTTGAAATAGATGAAACTGGTAAGAGAAAAGAAATAAGTATAGTTCCTGAAAATGGTGAAACAGAAGTTTATGCTATACCTTATGGATCAAGAATAAGAGTTAAGCATGGACAAATGGTTGAAGCTGGGGACCCATTAACTCAAGGTTCTATAAACCCACATGACATAGTAAGAGTTAAAGGTATAGGTGGAGTTCAAGACTATATCGTTAAAGAAGTTCAAAGAGTTTATAGAATGCAAGGGGTTGACGTTAACGATAAGCATATAGAAGTTATAGTAAGACAAATGCTTTCTAAAGTTAAGGTCGAAGATCCAGGTGATACAGAATTAATCCCAGGTGGATATGAAGATGTATTAACATTTGATAAGTGTAATGAAGAAGCTATAGCTCAAGGATTAAAGCCTGCTGTTGCTAAGAGAGTTTTACTTGGTATAACTAAGGCATCTCTTGCTACAGAATCATTCTTATCAGCTGCTTCATTCCAGGAAACAACTAGAGTATTAACAGAAGCTGCTGTTAAAGGTAAAGTAGATGAATTAATTGGATTAAAAGAAAATGTTATCATTGGTAAGTTAATTCCAGCAGGAACAGGTATGAAGAGATATAAAAACATAGCTGTTGAAAAAATCCAAGACTAATATAATAAGAGATAAAGAAATCTTGACATTATCTATGTCTGGGTGATAAAATGTAAAAGTGTGTAATCGAAGGTCTTCTAAAACTTATATAAGTTATTAGAGATCTTTGATTAGACTTTTAATAAATGAACTAGCAGCACCAAACTGCAAAGAGCTAAAACCACATATAATGTGTGTAATAGACATTTAATTGTAAAAGTAACATTTTGTTACAAACCTATCAGTATACATATACTGATGTAGTTGGCGGTCATTTAAAGATCGAAAAATTTGGAAGGAGGTGCAGATGATGCCAACAATTAACCAATTAGTTCGTAAAAACAGACAAGCAATAGAAAAGAAATCTACTGCTCCAGCATTACAAAAGGGATTCAACTCTTTACACAAGAAAACTACTGATGCAAGTGCTCCACAAAAAAGAGGAGTTTGTACTTCAGTAAAAACAGTTACTCCTAAGAAGCCTAACTCAGCTTTAAGAAAAGTTGCCAGAGTTAGATTAACAAACGGGATAGAAGTTTCTGCTTATATACCAGGAGAAGGACACAACTTACAAGAGCACAGTGTTGTTCTTATAAGAGGAGGAAGAGTTAAAGACCTTCCAGGGGTTAGATACCACATATTAAGAGGTACTTTAGATACTGCAGGTGTTGATAAGAGAATGCAAGCTAGATCTAAGTACGGTGCTAAGAGACCTAAAGCTGCAAAAAAATAATAAAAATTAACAATTAATTATATGTGCGGTGCTTTAAATATATATATGTATTTATGGCATCACGGCATTGTTTATGTCGAGTACCTATGATTTAAGATTAAATAATTAAGGAGGGAAGCAAAATGCCAAGAAAAGGTAATGTTCCAAAGAGAGAAGTATTAGCTGATCCAATATATGGAAGTAAAGTTGTTACTAAGTTAATAAACAATTTAATGATAGACGGTAAAAAAGGGAAAGCTCAAACTATAGTTTATGATGCTTTCGCTATGGTAGCTGAAAAAACAGGAGAAGATGCTTTAGAAGTATTCAACAAAGCAATGGATAACATAATGCCTGTTTTAGAAGTTAAAGCAAGAAGAGTTGGTGGAGCTAACTACCAAGTGCCAGTTGAAGTTAGACCTGAAAGAAGACAAACTTTAGGTTTAAGATGGTTAGTAAACTACACTAGAGCTCGTGGAGAAAAAGGAATGGTTGAAAAGTTAGCGAAAGAAATAATGGACGCTGCAAACAACACAGGAGCTTCAGTTAAGAAGAAAGAAGATACTCATAAGATGGCAGAAGCTAATAAAGCATTTGCTCACTACAGATTCTAATAAATAGGATATAATTGATACCTTTAAGGGATATCGCAAGGAGGAGAACCATGGCTAGAAAGTTTCCTTTAGAAAGAACTAGAAATATAGGAATCATGGCTCATATAGATGCAGGAAAAACTACTACTACAGAAAGAATCCTTTTCTATACAGGGCAAACACATAAAATAGGAGAAACTCACGAAGGAGCTTCTCAAATGGACTGGATGGAGCAAGAGAAGGAAAGAGGTATAACAATAACTTCTGCCGCTACTACTGCTGCATGGAAAGACCATAGAATAAACATAATAGATACACCAGGACACGTCGACTTCACAGTTGAGGTTGAAAGATCTCTAAGAGTTCTTGACGGTTCAGTTGCTGTATTCTGTGCTAAAGGTGGGGTTGAACCTCAATCTGAGAACGTATGGAGACAAGCTGATAACTATGGTGTACCTAGAATAGCATTCGTAAATAAAATGGACATCATGGGTGCTGACTTCTTCAACGTTGTTAACATGATGAAAGAAAGATTATCTGCAAATGCTGTTCCTCTTCAATTACCAATAGGAAAAGAAGATTGGTTAGAAGGAGAAGTTGACTTATTAGAAATGAAAGCTCATATCTATAAGGATGACTTAGGAAAAGATATAGAAATAACTGAAATACCAGAAGATATGAAAGAATTAGCTCAAGAGTGGAGAGAAAAAATGGTTGAAGCAGTAGCTGAAACTGACGAAGAGTTAATGATGAAATATCTTGAAGGTGAAGAAATATCAGTAGAAGAATTAAAAGCTGCTATAAGAAAAGCTACAATAGCTTGTGAAATGAACCCAGTATTCTGTGGATCTGCTTACAGAAACAAAGGTGTTCAATTATTACTAGATGCTGTTGTTGATTACTTACCAGCTCCAACTGATATACCAGCTATAAAAGGTGTATTAGATAATGGTGAAGAGTCTGAAAGACATTCATCTGATGAAGAACCATTCTCTGCTTTAGCATTCAAAATAATGACTGACCCATTCGTTGGTAAGTTAGCATTCTTCAGAGTTTACTCAGGAATAATGCAAGGTGGATCTTATGTTCTTAACTCAACTAAAGGTAAGAGAGAAAGAATAGGTCGTATCCTTCAAATGCATGCTAATACAAGAGAAGAAATAACAGAAGTATACGCTGGGGATATAGCTGCAGCAGTAGGATTAAAAGATACTACTACTGGAGATACTTTATGTGATCCAGCTCATCCAATAATACTTGAATCTATGGAATTCCCTGAGCCAGTTATATCTGTTGCTATAGAGCCTAAATCAAAAGCTGCTCAAGAAAAAATGGGTATAGCTCTTCAAAAGTTAGCTGAAGAGGATCCAACTTTCAGAGTTAAGACTGATGAAGAAACAGGACAAACTATAATATCAGGTATGGGTGAATTACACTTAGAAATAATCGTTGATAGATTATTAAGAGAATTCAAAGTTGAAGCTAACGTTGGTGCTCCACAAGTTGCTTATAGAGAAACTATAACTCAACCAGTTGATGTTGAATACAAGTACTCTAAGCAATCAGGTGGTAGAGGTCAATACGGACATGTTAAGATCAGAGTTACACCTCAAGAGCCAGGTGCTGGTTACAAGTTCGAAAACAAAACTGTTGGTGGATCTGTACCAAAAGAATACGTTGGACCTACTGATGCAGGTATCCAAGGTGCAATGGCATCTGGTATAGTTGCTGGATATCCAGTTGTTGACGTTGCTGTTGAATTATACGATGGTTCTTACCATGAAGTCGATTCATCAGAAATGGCGTTCAAAATGGCTGGTTCTATGGCGATGAAAGACGCTCTTAAGAAAGGTAACGCAGTATTACTTGAACCATTCTTCAAAGTTGAAGTTGTTACTCCAGAAGAGTACATGGGAGACGTTATGGGTGGATTAAACTCTAAGAGAGGTTTAATACAAGGTATGGAAGCTAGATCTGGTGCACAAGTTATAAATGCATTCGTTCCGCTTTCAGAAATGTTTGGATACTCTACTGAGTTAAGATCAACTACTCAAGGTCGTGCAACTTATACTATGATATTTGACCACTATGAGCAAGTTCCAGCTTCAGTTGCTAAGAAAATAGCTGAAGGAAGATAATAAACTGTTTATTATTAATAAAATTAATATAA
>OFFV01001783.1_pt1 | contig 11634 bp, 8 predicted proteins | sample 1521461 | NCBI WGS metagenome assembly OFFV01 (sample SAMEA3504120, study PRJEB24116) | mouse gut metagenome | biome: mouse gut; feature: mouse-associated habitat; material: faeces | place: Denmark | collected 2011 | reverse complement strand
GGCGGCTTGTGCATCGGGCGGGGCTGCGCCGATGCACCGGGAGTTTGGGGGCCGTCGACCCCCAACAAGCTGCGCCGGGTATATACCGGCGCATTGCTTGCCGCTACTATCAGTGCCGATAATTGAGAGTTGAACGGCGCTTGCAATTGTGGTATACTTTGCTCGTATCAATTTCATAAACTCAGAATTTGAGGAGGGGAGATATGTTTAATGAGATATGTATATATGAAGCGAAATTAACTAAGATAGATGAAATTGAAGAACTGATGAAAGAAGTGTCTGAATTTTATTTGGAACAAGATGGTGTTATTGATGTGCATTACATAAAGCGTACTCACCGACAAAAAGATTTTAGTGCAGTTAAAGAGGGCGAATTACCTATTCGCCTTACAAGAAATATTGGTAAAGTAACATATGTGCTATATTGGGTATTGGAAAACGAAGAGGTCCATGCAAGAGTATCTAAGCTTGGTATCGAGAAATTTTATAAGCGTTGGAATCGTTGTTTAACTACAATGCCCAAAATAATCCTAGGTGAGAATGTCGTCTAATATACCGCTTCCATTTTATTCAAGGGGGATTTCATCTTTATGATGAAATCCCCCTTGACAAATGTTCTCTTGGGATGTTGTACTGCTGGAGTATCCGCACAAGCTCCAATTCCCCGTTTCGGCCCTTTCGTTGCTGTGATTTACTTATTCTGTGCAATCTCCCCCGCTTCTATGGCGTCGGCAGTCCGTTTTGACCAAGTTCCCGTTTTGGGAATCCGGGGATTTCGTTATCCGCAGGGGGTGTGGCAGACATAATCCCTACCCCCCCAATCCTCCCCATAACCCATCCCCCTAATGCTGGGGGTTATGGGGGTGAATGGGGGGTTCGTCTATATATCTGTCCATTTCAGTTCTGGGACTTCTTCAAACTGGTCTAAATTCTGATAATAGAAATCGTGCTTCTTCCCGCCGTGCCCACCGGTTTTCTTTGCTAAATGCACAATCCCGTCATACGCAAACAGCGGCTTTTCCAGGTCACGGATAAGATAACCCAGTTTTTGACTGTCCGGGGCCAGGTAGGTCTTTGCGATGTACTTCCCTGCCTCCATCAACTCCTTTGCTGTGCCACTCCAGCGGTGGCTCTGGGATTGCTCCAGCAGCTTTTTAATGGTAGTGACAACAGGGCTTTGGTCATAGGCCGCCCTTGTCCGTTCCTCTGCCAGTTGGGCAACCTCACCCACCGCCTCCCATCTCCAGGTGTCCTTGTTAAAGCGTGTCACGGTGTTGCTTTGTTCTACGTCCCGCCCGGTGATATACAGAATAACTTCACCATCGGAACGCTTGTCCTTCATCAGGACCCAGGTGGTGTCAGAAGCCCCCATGATGCCGTTAGTGCCGGAGATCATGTTGAAGGGGTCATCATCGTCCTTCATCTTCCGGTTATGGTGGACAAACAGGATAGACACACCCCGGCCATCCATAAATTCCTTTACCGTTTCCATCTCCCGGTAGTCCTGGGCGTATCCCGTTTCTCTGGGAAGGGCCTGCCCCCGGATTTTCTGGAGGATGTCGACGATCAGCATGCTGACAAATTAACCCGTATTGCAGATTTTTTTTGGTGTTTCAACAGATTGGTTGCTTGGTAGGTCTGGAGGTGTAAAAACAATCGATGGAGATGTCCAGATCGTTTGTAAAATGACCGGACTTTCAGAGGAGATCGTAAACGAAATAATCCGCTTTCGGAAAAATACCAATGTGGATTTAATGACGTTTTTCAATCGCTTGTTTTCGTCTCCCTTAGATTTTTACAATCTTTTGGCATATTTGCGCCAATATTATGAGGCAGCGGATAGGGCGGAAGAAAAATGTAATTTCTTAACGCCAAAAATTCAAATTCGTTTGCAAGAAATTGCAGACGGAGAAAAGGCTTACAAAGAATATGTTCGGAAAATCAATATGAATCCGGTCAAAGAATGGCGGGAACAGCTTAGAAAAATCGAGGAAGCTATTCCCGATACGCTTGATTGGGAAGAATGGATAACAGGTATTCTTGAAAGAGAAAAAGGATACAGGTATGCATGGTTTGAAGTTGCCGACTTTTTTGCTTCCTTATTTGGCAACGATGTGCAAGAGAAACTCAAATATGCAGTTGATCTATGCGAGAAATTAGACAAATAAATGAAAGCGCAGGTAGAAAGGCGTCTCCAAAATAGAGACACCCTCACTCCGAGCATGAAAAAGAATAAAGGGTGCGCTTTAAATGCGTACCCCATCAACAGCGTAATAAATCGTTATGAAACCCGAATATCAAAACACAAGTCCTTCAACATTCTTCAACAAGGAGGCCCACCCATGCCAAAAAAATCCGCCAAAGGCGGCGGAACCATCCGCCAACGGCCTGATGGCCGGTGGGAGGCCCGCTTTACCATAGGCCGGGACCCTGGCACCGGCAGGCAAATACAGCGGTCGGTCTACGGGGCCACCCAGAAGGAGGCCCGCCAGAAGCTGGCCCAGGCGGTGGCCGCCCTGGACAACGGGACATATACCACCCCCAATAAGGTCACTGTCTCCCAGTGGATGGAGGAGTGGCTGACCACCTTCTGCGCCGGGAAGGTGAAGCCCCTGACCTACCGCAGCTATGAAGGGATCATCAAAAACCATATCGTCCCGGTGGTGGGGGCTATAGAGTTGCAGGCGGTCAAGGGGACCCAGGTCCAGCGGCTTTATAACACCATGACCAAAGCGGGAATCTCCGGGAAAACGGTAAAGAATGTCTCCGCTGTCCTTCACAAGGCCCTTAGCGTGGCCGTAAAGCAGGGCATCATCCCCGCTAACCCCTGCGATGCTGCCGAGCTGCCAAAGGTGGATCGGCATGAGATCGCCCGCTGACGGACAAGGAAATCCCGCTTTTCCTGGCGGCAATAGAGGATTCCCCTATGCGGAATGCTTACGCTTTGTGCCTGTTCGCCGGTCTGCGGGAAGGGGAGTGTTTGGGCCTAAGCTGGAAGCAGGTGGACTTTGAGCAGGGGCGGCTTACCATCAGCCAGCAGCTTCAGCGGGAGAAGGGCAAGGGGCGTTATATCGCACCCACCGCCAAAAGCGGGAAGCCCCGGACCATTGAACCGCCGCCCATCGCCTTTGAATACCTCCAGGCGGAGCGGGCCAAGCAGCGGGAGTTCCGCCTGCGGGCCGGACCGGGCTGGAGCAACCTGGATGATCTGGTTTTCACCGATGAAGCGGGAACCCCCTACTCTGTCCCCACCTTCTACCGGCGATTCAAGAAAATTGCCGCCAGCATCGGCAGGCCGGACGCAAGGCCCCACGACCTCCGGCACACAGCGGCTACGGTAGCCATCGCCAGCGGTGCGGATGTAAAGAGCGTCCAGGACCTTCTGGGCCACGCCACCGCCAGTTTCACCCTTAATGTCTACGCCCACACCTCTGAACAGATGATGAAAGACACCGCCGCCCGGATGCAGGGCTACTATACCAGTCTTGCCAAAGGGTAAAAACCTGTAAAGGGTAAAATAAAGGGTACAACCTCAAAAAAGACATAGAAAAACCCGCCTAAACATAGCGTTTAAGCGGGTTTTCTGTTGGCGGAGAGAAAGGGATTCGAACCCTTGAACGGGTATTAGCCGTTACACGATTTCCAGTCGTGCGCCTTAGACCAACTCAGCCATCTCTCCATAGCGGTTGTGTCCAAACAAAGGAAACATTCAGGCTTTTTCGCCTGACAGAAATATATTATATCCCATTCCAGGGGAAAATGCAAGCCCTTCCGGAAAAATTTCCAAAAGAAATAGAGAGGAAAGGGGGCGCTGTATGAAGGATAGGCGCGGTTAAAATTACGGCCAGGGGCCGTGGCCGGCGAGGCGGGGTGATTGTCCGGCTTTTTGCACAAAATTGCGGCCCTGATTTTGGCAGAGATGTGGAGGGGTTCTGGAAAAGAAGTGGTTGCTATTCCCGCCGGGATTATGTATAATTGTACTAAGGCACTTCTGAAAGAAGCGTCATTTTGTGTCAAAATCGCTTAGATAGGGAAAGACAGGAACCCGCTTTCCACCCTGCGGTTTGAGAAATTACCCCTCTGATTGGGGAAAAGAAAGGGGCAAGCCATACCATGAAACAGTATATGGCGGATAAGATCCGAAACGTTGCCATCGCCGGCCACGGCGGGAGCGGAAAGACCTCCCTGGCGGAGGCGATGCTGTACCGGGCCGGAGCTACCGACCGCCTGGGCAAGGTGGCCGACGGAAATACCGTCTGCGACTGCGACCAGGAGGAGATTCGCCGGAAGGTCTCGGTGTCCTCCGCCGTGGCTCCCCTGGAGTGGAAGGACAACAAGATAAACCTCATCGACTGCCCTGGGCTGTTTGACTTCGCCGTGGGGATGAGCGAGGGCATCCGCGCCGCGGAAAGCGTCCTCATCGTCGTCTCCGCCAAGTCCGGCGTCAATGTGGGCACCGAAAAAGCCTACAAGCTGGCCACCCAGATGGGCAAGGCCAAGCTCTTCTACATCAATAAGATGGATACCGAGCACGCCGATTTCCATAAGGTGATGGAAAGCCTCCATGCCGCCTTCGGCGCCAGCGCCTGTCCCATGGTGGTGCCCTATGTGGAGGACCACAAGGTGGTTTGCTACATCGACCTATTGGACGACCGGGCCTTCTCCTATGCCGCCGACGGCAGCAAGACCGACGTGGAGATCCCCGCCGGAGCCTCCGGGATGGTGAATGCCTTGAAGGACGACATCCAGGAAGCGGTGGCCGAGACCTCCGAGGAGCTGATGGATAAGTTCTTCTCCGGGGAGGACTTCACCCAGGAGGAGATCCGCAAGGGCCTTCTCCAGGGTGTGCGCACCGGCACCATCGCCCCGGTGTTCTGCGGCTCCGCCCTCACCACCGAGGCCATCAACCCCCTGCTCAACGCCATTGTCACCATCCTGCCCTCCGCCGCCGATAACGCCGGGGAGCAGGTGAAGACCCCCGGCGGCGAGGAGCTGTACCTGGACTGCAACGCCGACGATCCCCTGGCCGCCTTTGTTTTCAAAACGGTCACCGACCCCTTTGTGGGGAAGATGTCCTATGTCAAGGTGGTGGCCGGCAAGCTGGCCGCCTCCTCCAGCCCCACCAACGTCCGGGCCGGCGTGCCGGAGCGGATGGGCAAGCTGGTGACCATCCGGGGCAAAAAACAGGAGGATACCGATTATATTGGCGCTGGGGATATTGGTGTCATCTGCAAGCTGGCGGAGGCCGTCACAGGGGATTCCATCTGCGATCCCAAGCGGCTGGTTCTCTTTGAAAAGGCTCCCTTCCCAAAGCCAAGCCTCACCATGGCGATCCAGCTCAAGGGCAAGGGGGATGAGGGCAAAATTGCCCAGGCCCTTCTGCGGCTGATGGAGGAGGACCCCGCCATCGCCTTTGAAAACAACACCGAGACCCGCCAGCAGCTTATCTCCGGCCTGGGAGAGCAGCACCTGGATGTGATCGTCAGCAAGCTGAAGAATAAGTTCGGCATCGAAATCACCCTCACCAAGCAGCGCGTCGCCTACCGGGAGACCATCCGCAAGAAGGTGAAGGTCCAGGGCCGCCACAAGAAGCAGTCCGGCGGACACGGCCAGTTCGGCGATGTTTGGATCGAGTTCGAGCCCTGTGACAGCGAGGGCCTGGTCTTTGAGGAGAACGTCTTCGGCGGCGCGGTGCCAAAAAACTTCTTCCCCGCGGTGGAAAAGGGCCTCCAGGAGTGCGTTAAGCAGGGGACCATCGCCGGTTATCCGGTGGTGGGCCTGAAGGCCACCTTGGTGGACGGCTCCTATCACCCGGTGGATTCCTCCGAAATGGCCTTTAAGACCGCCGCCTCCCTGGCCAAGGAAGATGCCGAGGCTGCCGTGTCCTGGGGGCGTTCCCAGGCAGAGATGGCCGCCGATGCCGCCAAGAAAGCCGCCGGCACCGCCCAGCAGGACGCCGCCGATTTCGCCACGGCCTTGAGGCACGACGTGCTGGAGGCCCAGATGGCCGTCATGACCCCCGAGGAGCGCGCCGCCTTCGCCAAGAAGGCCGCCGAAATCGCCGCCCGCGACGACGCGAAGGCGGAGTAGCTTCCGCGACGTTTTCCCCGATACATCCAACGAAAAAGGAACCCGCCAAGAGCGGGTTCCTTCATAGGGGGAGGCGTTTTCAGCGGCTGCCCGAGCGGCGCGGCCGGGTGTCGCAGTCCGAGCGGCTGGGCCGAACAGTTGGCCCGAGCGGCTGCCCGAGCGGTGCGGCCTACCAGGTGCCGTTGTGCAGGTGCTTGCCGAGCAGGTAGCCGAAGGTGGTGCAGGGGCCGCCCAGGTTGATGCCGGGCACGTGGTAGTCGTACACGTCGCCGTACATGTCGCCGACCACGGTGCCCACGCCGTAGAGGCCCGGGATGGGGTCGTTGTTCGCGTCGCACACGTGCATCTGGATGTCGGTATTCAGGCCGCCGGTGATGCACAGGGTGTAGGGCTCGTTGCGGATGCCGTAGAACGGCGGCTGGGTGACGGGCAGCAGGAAGCGCTTGTCCTTGTGGAACTCGTCGTCGAGCCCGGTTTCGCAGTAGCCGTTGTAGCGCTCCACCTGGGCGAGGAAGGCCTCGCGGGGCAGCCCCAGGCCGTCGGCCAGCTCTTCCAGCGTGTCGGCCTTCACAGCGGTCTCGGCCATGGTGGCGTCGAAGCCGGCATACTCCTCGGTGGTGGTCCAGTCGGTCATAAATACGCCCTTGAAGCCCCACTCGTCGCGGGCAGCCCTGGTGCACAGGTCATAGTTGTTGGCCGCATGGATGCCGTTTACCAGATTGTAGCTTGTCATGATGGACATAGGCTGACTTTCTTTGACAGCGATCTCGAAGCCTTTCAGGTAGATCTCGCGCAGGGTACGCTCGGAGATGACGGAGTTGGAACCCATACGGTTGTCTTCCTGGTTATTGCAGGCATAATGCTTGATGGTAGTGCCGCAGCCGTATACGGACTGTACGCCGTCGGTCATGGCAGCCGCCATCTTACCGGAGAGCAGCGGATCCTCGGAGTAGTATTCAAAGTTACGTCCGCAGAGCGGATTGCGGTGGATGTTCATACCCGGCGCAAGCCACAGGGTTACGTAGAATTCATTCATTTCTTCCGCTACGGCTTTGCCGACTTCGTGCATCACTTCTTTGTCCCAGGTCTGGGCAAGCAGTGTGCCGATGGGGAAAGCGGTACAGAACTGATAATAGTATTCTGCGCCCTCGATATCGGCATTTCTGGCCAGGAAACCGTGCTCGATGCTCATCTCGAAAGGAACGGGTTGAATCTCGCCGTCTACCACCGGATAACGCTGGAGCAGACGCAGGCCGGCCGGTCCGTCCGCCAGAACAATGGGCGTCAGGTTTTTATCTGCCAGAGCGCAGCTGCTTGTCTGGGCAGCAGAGCCGGGAACAGAGATACCTGCGGAGCCGAGAGCGCTTTCCTTCTGCTCGTCGCTGGCATTCTGACTCCTGCCGGGATCACCGGTAGCTAACAATACCAGCTGGTCCGTGCTCAGGGAATCTACGAATTCTTTTACTTCGGGAGCAATATTATCCTGTTCTCTGCCGTAGACAACGGTGGCTGTCTGCAGGGCGGATGCATCTACGGTGAGGGCGGGCACCTGACCGGCTTTTGCCAGCCATTCATTTCTCAGCGCGGCCACAGCTTCTGCGGGTGCGGACAGTTCTTTCAGCTCGTCGGTGAGCGGGCAGATATTCTCCGTCTTTACGAGCAGGGCATCGTCCTCCAGATTCACGATACCGGACAGGGCTGCGTCGGCGATGCTGTTGCCCACGAACAGGCCGTAAGCGCCTTTCTCCAGTACCCAGCCGGGTGTCTGTGTGCAGTAGGAAGCCAGGGTGTAGAGCGGAATTTCCACGGTCAGATCCTGTGCCTCACCGGGGGCAAGGAGTTTCGTCTTGGCGAAACCGGCCAGCCGGCGGTATTCCTTTTCCATCTTATCCTGCGGGCAGGAAACGTAAACCTGTACGACTTCTTTGCCGCTGTAGCTGCTGCCGGTGTTGGTGACATTTACGGTAACAGATACGGTGTCGGCTGCGGACAGGGTGATTTCCTTTACAGCGAGGGCGAAGTCCGTGTAGGACAGGCCGAAGCCGAAAGGATAACGCACAGGCACCTGGAAGGTGTCGAAGTAGCGATAACCCACATAGATGCCTTCTTCGTATTTCTCGGTATCCACGTTGCCGTTGTTGTGCGAGAAAGTCCCGGCGTTCGGGTAATCCTCGTATTTGCAGGCCCAGGTATCGGTCAGTTTGCCGCTGGGAGTCACGTCGCCTGTAAAGAGAGAGGCAACGGCGTTTCCGGTCTCCATGCCGGCTTGAGAGATCAGTACCACGCCGGAAATATTTTCATAGGTGTCAAGGAAAGACAGATCAATGATACCACCGGAGTTGATCAGCAGGATCACGTCCTTGTACATGCCGCAGATGGTCTTTAAGATCTCGGCTTCCTTTTCATTTAAGTAATAGTCGCTTTCTTTGGCGAAGCGGTCGGCGCCTTCGCCTGCGATACGGCTGATCACGTATACGGCCGTGTCCGCATCGGTCTTCTCCGGAAGATCGCCTGCCGGCATGGCGTACTGTGTAGCGGCATAGATATGGAACTGTGCTACGGAATCACAGCCGGACTTGTCGAACTGTTCCCAGATTTTGTTGCGCCACTCGATACGGGACTGCTCGTACTGTTTGCGGAAGCTCTCCACCCAGTCTTCGGTGGTGATCTCATAGCCGGCAGCTTTCAGGCCGTCGTAGATGCTGACTACATCACGCTCGTTGACGTCGCCGGAGCCGGTGCCGCCCTTGATGGGGTTGGAAGCGCCTGCACCGTAGAGCGCCAGTCTGGAGCCTTTGGCAAGCGGCAGAACGCCGTGCTCGTTTTTCAGAAGGACGAAACCTTCCTCGGCAGCTTTTTTTGCTGTCTCGCGGTGGGCCGCTTCGTAGGGCGCAACGTCCTGTGTGGGTCTGCCGGGCAGACTGGTTGCTTTCAGTTTTTTGTTCATGTCTTGTACCATTCCTTTCCGTATAGAATTATTTATAAAAATGGTATGATAAAACAGGAAAAGATTCTATTAATTTTCCGGGAAAAATGTTACTATACTTATATAGGATTTTGGCGTGCAGCGCCTGCTGATAACTCACTTATGTACAGCGGCAGTATAAGTGGGCTGCAGGCAGTACGGAAATGGAGAAAGGTATGCGGAGAAAAGTCAAAGAACAGGTTTCCCATATGGAATTCCTAAACCGGGAAAATGATTTCCGGCATACGGATTACGAAGAAGAAATGCGGGTATACCGTTATGTGCGGGACGGGGATCCGCGGGCACCGGAGGAGGCGCGCCGCAGGTTTACGGCAGGCAGACAGGGCCATTTGTCGGACGACCCGCTGACGAATATGAAGTATCTGTTCGTGGCTTCCATGACGCTGATCATCCGCTTTGCCATCACCGGAGGCATGAACAGCGAGACGGCGTATACTTCCAGCGATTACTATATCCAGCAGATGGACAAATGTAAGACCGTTGCGGAAGTGCGGGATCTGCACCTGGAGGCGGTGGAGTATTTTACCGGCTATATGGCGGATCTGAAGAAGGAGAAGATCTACTCGAAGACGGTGATGCACTGCATGAATTATATTTCCTGCCATTTAAACCGCCCTGTCTGCGTGACGGAGATCGCCGCACAGGTAAAGCGGAATCCTGATTATCTGTCGTCGCTTTTCAAGAAGGAGACGGGGAAGACGATCACCGAATACGTGATGGAGAGCAGGCTGCAGGCGGCCAGGAACATGCTGCTGGATTCGGACTGTTCCTGCGCGGAAGTCAGCGCGGCCTTTGGCTTTTCCTCCCAGAGCTATTTTACCAGGATGTTCCGTCTCTATACCGGGGAGACGCCGAAGAAGTTCCGGGAGAAATACATGCAGAGCGGGCTGTAAACGGCAAGTGCCCGGTTATGGTCTGGCATGGATTACAATTTTCTGCTATACTGAAAAAAAGAAAAAATGCGATCAAAGGTAAGGGGAACAGATACGATGGAAAAATTTATGGACGAAGATTTTTTACTGACAACGCCTACGGCAAAATGGCTGTACCACGAGGTGGCGAAGAAGCTGCCGATCATTGACTATCACTGTCACATCGATCCGCGGGAGATCGCCGAGGACCGCCGGTTCGATACGATCTCTGAACTCTGGCTCGGCGCGGATCATTATAAGTGGAGGCAGATGCGGTCCGGCGGCATACCGGAGGAGAAGATCACCGGGGAGGCCGGGCCGCGGGAGAAGTTCCGCGCTTACGCGTCCATCCTGCCGCGCCTTATTGGCAATCCGCTCTATCACTGGAGCCATCTGGAGCTTAAGCGGGTGTTCGGCATCGAGGATGCGTTGACGGCGGACAATGCGGACGAGATCTACGACAGGTGCAATGCGATGCTGGAGGGATGTTCGGCAAGAAGCCTGATGCGGCAGTTTCATGTGAAGGCTGTCTGTACTACGGACGATCCCTGCGATGATCTTGGCTGGCATGAGCAGATTGCTGCCGACAGCACCATGGAGATCAGGGTATTGCCTGCGTTCCGGCCGGACAAGGCCGTGAATATCGAAAAAAAGGGGTTTGCGGAGTACATACGCAGACTGTCTTCGGTGACAAAACGGGAAATCTGCTGTGCGGAGGATGTGGCGGCGGCGCTTTGTGACCGGATCGAATATTTTGCTGCGCGCGGCTGTCTGTGTGCCGATCACGGACTGGACTACTGCATGTATGTCAGGGACGATGAGGCTGCCGCACGGGCCTTTCAGAAAGCGATGGCGGGAGAGGCGGTTTCCGGTGCGGAGGCGGATGCCTACAAGACGATGCTCACCATTGCCTGCGCCGGATACTACGCGAAGAAGAACTGGGTGATGCAGATTCATTTCGGCTGCCTGCGCGACAACAACCGGCCGCAGTTTGCCGTATTGGGACCGGATACGGGGTTCGATGCGGTCAACAGCAGGTCAGGCGTGGAAAATGTGGCGCCGTTATTGAATGCGTTTGCCGAAAATAAGGGATTGCCGAGGATGATCCTGTATTCCCTGAATCCCTGTGACAATACGGCGCTGGTCACCATTGCCGGATGTTTTCAGAAGGAAGGTGAGACATGCTGGGTACAGCAGGGCAGCAGCTGGTGGTTTAATGACAACCGGATGGGGATACGGTCACAGCTGACAGAGCTTGCGGCTAACGGTATGCTGGGCGGTTTCGTGGGGATGCTCACAGACTCCCGTTCTTTCTTAAGCTATACAAGGCATGAATATTTCCGCCGTATTCTCTGCGAGAAGATCGGGGAATGGGTGGAGAGCGGCCAGTACCCGGCAGACAGAAAGCAGCTGACGGCGCTGGTGGAGGATATCTGTTACCACAACACCAATGCTTTTTTCGGATTTCATGTGATGTAAAATGAGAATTTTAGGATTGGGAAATTGTTCCGGATATGGTATAATGTTGCCTGTCACGTGTGGCAGGCAATATGTATGATTATGACCGATAAGATACCACAGACCATGCAATCATAAAAGGAGGACAACAAGACCATGAAATTTTCTGAAATGCTTTACACCCGTCCT
>OFFV01001777.1_pt1 | contig 11668 bp, 9 predicted proteins | sample 1521461 | NCBI WGS metagenome assembly OFFV01 (sample SAMEA3504120, study PRJEB24116) | mouse gut metagenome | biome: mouse gut; feature: mouse-associated habitat; material: faeces | place: Denmark | collected 2011 | reverse complement strand
ACATATTGCCAAAGTCCTTATGCTTGAAAGCTTGCTGCTCACAGCAGCCGGGCTTATTGCGGGTATTATTTTGGGTGTTTTTTTGGGGAAGCTGTTTTTCCTTATCTTGTTGAAGCTGCTTCACTTAGATAGCGGGCTTGCGTTTCAGTTTGGGATAGAAGCACTTACACAGACAATCGCTTGGTTTGTGGTGATTGGTATACTGATCCTGCTTTATAACCTGTTTTCCGTCATAAAAGCAAAGCCTGTTGAATTGCTGTATGCTGCCCATAAAGGAGATACTTATAATTCGTTTGTGGTAATAAAAGCCATTTTAGGAGTTTTATGCCTTGGGGGTGCATATACGTTGATACTTACTACACCCTCACCCATTGATATTATTGGGCGTGTCTTCCCTATTGCTTTATTGATTTTGGCAGGAAGCATGTTTTTCTTTTCGTCCAGCTCTGTTGTTTTACTAAACGCTTTGAAAAGGAATGATAAATATTATTACAAGCCACAGAATTTTATTTCTGTTTCCGGGCTTATTTATCGGCTGAAACAAAATGCGAAAGGATTGTCAAATATCTGCATTTTAAGTACCGTTGTTATGGTTATTGCCACTACTACGTTGTCACTATATGTAGGGCAAAGAGAAATGGTTTCTTTTCGCTTTCCTATGGAAACAAAAATTTCTGTTTCTGACATAGCTGACGGACAGCCAACTTTGCCGCAGTTTGTCCACAAAACAGCGGAGCAGTATGATATGGAGATAAACCGGGAAGCTGACTACAATGTTACCTATATCAGCGGTGTTTATAAAGACAATACCATTTCTGTCTATCAGTCTGATATATACCCGCCGGATATGACTTGCGGCATTTATCTGATTACATGGGAGGATTACAGCCGCATGGAGGAAGGGGCAGAACCGCTTGAGGCGGATGAGGTTTTTGTATTTTCTTCCTCAAAGGATTTAGGAGTTTCGGAAATTAGTTTTGACAGTTTAAAGTACCGGGTAAAAGCTGAGTTATCGGAGCTTGCTATACAAAGTAAAAGCGTGCTGTCCTCTGAAACACATTATTATATTATCTGCCCGATGCAGAAAGACATAGACAATATCCTTGCTGAACTGTCACCCGCTGAAAATAAATTCAGTCAGACATACAACATGATGTTTGATGCGGAGGGCGGGCAGGAAACTGATTTTAATGCCGCTTTACAAAATCAGTTGGGTTCAAGTTATGCCGGGGCAAAATATGAAAATGCGGAAACAAAAAGGCAGAGTGATAATTTTACCTATGGAGGTTTTCTGTTTATCGGTCTGCTGCTCAGCCTGCTGTTTATGATTTTTCTGGCTCTGGTTATTTATTATAAGCAGATCACAGAGGGGTACAGTGACAGATATAATTTTGAAGTCATGCAGAAAGTAGGGCTTGACCGGAATGAAGTGTCAGCCATAGTCCACAAAGAAATCCGGACTATGTTTTTCTTACCGCTGCTTATTGCGGTTATCCATCTGGCTGTTTCACTTTATGCAGTCGCCATGCTGGTTGCCGTGTTTGGACTGACAAATGTTCTGGTGCTTCTGCTCTGTGCGGGTACAATATCTTTGTTGTTTGCCTTTATCTATATGGTAATGTATTTTAGTACCGCAAAAACCTATTGCAAAATAGTGATGCGCTGATGGAAAGGAGCAAATATGAGTTTTAATTTTGGAATTATTTTTGCTGTTATCTGCATTATTGGTGGTTTGCTTATGATTATCTTGTATAAGCCGTACTGGTGGCTGATGAAAAAGCAGGAAATGCCTGATCATTACAAATGGTATCTGCGCATACCGGGAATTTTGTTTATTTTGTTTGGCATTGGGATTATCGCCATAAGTATTATTAACAATTTAGCGTTTTGATTGAGGGGGGTGCAGGCATCTGATGAATGGTGTGGAAAAATGAGAAAATCGCTGATTAAAAAGACACGGATAATGTTATGTGTAATAGGCACAATATTTTTTATTCTGCTTATTTGGACGGTATGGAGCAATAAAGCATTGATGGTGAGTACAATTTCAATCTCAAGCAGCCACATTCCTGCCGCATTTTCTGGCTTTCGGATAGCACAGGTATCAGACCTGCATAATAGTGAATTTGGAAAAAACAATACAGAACTGTTAAAACTGCTATCCGAGAGTCGGCCGGATATCATCGCGATAACTGGCGATCTCATAGATGCCAATCACACGGATGTAGGGATAGCGTTAGGCTTTGCGCAGGAATCCGTCAGGATTGCCACTACCTATTATGTGACGGGAAACCATGAAGCAGCAAGCCCGCAATATGATACTTTGAAAGCCGGGCTTGAAGAAGCGGGGGTTATCGTGCTGGAGGATGAAGCCGTTTCCTTAGAGCGGAATGGGGAAACCATAACACTGTTTGGGTTGGGTGATCCGGATTTTACGGTCAAGGGAGATATGTTTGGTGAAACCGCTGCTATGGTCAGTACGAAATTGAAAAATCTGGATGACGGCGAAGGAGGGTATACCATTTTGCTCTCACATAGGCCAGAACTGTTTGAAACGTATGTAGACTGCGGCATTGATCTGGTCTTTGCAGGCCATGCGCATGGCGGCCAGTTCCGGCTGCCGTTTATCGGTGGGTTGGTTGCCCCCAATCAGGGAATGTTTCCCCAATATGATGCCGGACTATATACAGACGGCAGCACAAGCATGGTGGTCAGCCGTGGCATTGGAAACAGCATTATACCATTCCGCTTCAATAACCGCCCGGAGATTGTTTTGGTGGAACTTAATGCCAGATAATACTACAAAAGACAAACCGCCGCACTATGGCCATCATCCATCATATGCGGCGGTCTGCTTTTTTCCCAGGCAGGCAAGGCGGCCTGATAATGGAAATTACTTGGAAAGCGGGGAAATAAGAGGTAATATGCTTACACGGCAGACTTTGCGGGGCATCTGTCTTGGGATGAATACATTGGTTGATGTATTGGTATTTGATGAAATACCCTATAATCCGATATAATTTATGATGGATTAGCGGGAGAAATTTTCAGGCGTAGATAGCAGCATAATAAAAACTAAGCTCCCGAAGAGAGGAGAAATTGGCATGGATAAAATTTTGGTGGTCGAAGATAACATGGAACTGTCTGATACCCTCTGCCGCAGCCTACAGGCGGAGGGCTTCACGCCATATGCCGCATTAAGTCTCGCGCAGGCCCGGAAATATCTGGACAGCGGGATTGATTTATGTCTGCTGGATATAAACCTGCCGGATGGTGACGGATTTGCTTTCTGCCGCAGCCTAAGTGAAAATACAGCTATTCCTGTCATTTTGCTGACGGTGCGTGACGGGGCGCAGGACATGGTGCAGGGGCTGTCCATCGGGGCGGATGACTATGTGACGAAGCCTTTCCGCATGGATGTCCTTGTGTCAAGGATACGGGCTCTGCTGCGCAGGGTGAGGAACCACAGGCCGGAGGACGGAAGCCTTTACTGTGGGGATGTCTGCATCAATAAAAAGACATCCAAAGTCTATAAAAAAGACTGCCTGGTAGAGCTGACACCGAATGAATACCAGCTCCTTCTCCTGTTTTTGGAGCATAAGAACCAGACCATTACCCGTGAGCAGATTTTGGAAAAGCTGTGGGATGTGGATGGCAATTATGTCAATGACAATACGCTTACCACGCTGGTAAAGCGCCTGCGGCAGAAGGTGGAGGATCATCCGCAGATGCCGAAGATGCTCCTGACAGTCCGTGGATTTGGGTATAAGGCGGTGGACTATGAGGGATAAAAAGAAGGGGAACAGGATTTTAATATGCGGGATTGTGCTTTCCATCTGCCTGTTCGTTCTGGCAGGCGGTGTTATCCTGCACCTGTCAGAAACATTTATCAGAAGCGGTATTGCGGATATGGCCGGGGCTGTGGGGATTGCTGCCCCGGAACAGCTTGGCGGTGTCATGCACCTATACAAGTCTGGCGATGGCCTTAAGGATGCGGGGGAAGAAATCTTAAGGCAGTACGGTTATGGGAGGGATGTATATTCTTTTGTCCCGGCATGGTTTGGGGCAGCGGCATATGCCATCCCTTTTTGTATCATACTGGTCATGCTGTTTTCTTTTGGGCTTTACTGGAGGCACAAGATGAAGGAGGCAGAAAAGCGGACAGCGGCGCTTTCCGGCTATCTGGACAGGATCATGGAAGGGCAGTATGACACCCTGATGCAGCATGATACCGGTTCCGAACTGGAGGACAGCATCTATAAAGCGGTGGTGCTTCTTTGGGAGGAACGGGAGCAGGCGCAGAGGGCAAAGAAGAACCTTGCGGACAACATGGCTGATCTGTCCCATCAGTTAAAAACCCCGGCGGCGTCCATAGGGCTTACCCTTTCGCTGCTAAAAAAGAAAGCATGGGATGAAGAGACAAAAGAGGATATCGGGCGGATGGAGGGGCAGGTCAGCCGCCTCCAGCAACTGGTCGGCTCCATGCTCACCCTGTCAAGGCTGGATGCGGGCGTGCTGGAACTGGAAGAAAAAGAGTTTGACCTGGAGGAAATGCTGGTGGATGCAGTCCAGCCCTTTGTCCGGCAGATGGAAGAAAAGGGGATATGCTTTGGGATACAGGGCGCTGACGGGATTTCGCTTTCCGGGGATTTCGGATGGTGCAGCGAGGCGTTCGGCAATATCATTAAAAACTGCGTGGAGCATACGCCGGAGCGGGGGGATATCAGTATTGTCTGCCGTGACAATCCTATCTATACGGAAATCGTTATTCAGGACAGCGGAGGGGGATTTGACGAGGCAGACCTTCCCCGCTTGTTTGAGCGGTTCTACCGGGGCGCAGGTTCTTCCAAAGACAGTGCAGGAATCGGGCTTGCCCTGGCAAAATCCATCATTGAGAAAGAAAACGGGACGGTCACGGCAGAAAATACAGAGACAGGGGGCGCAGGATTCTATATTAAATTTTACCATTGTCACTGAATTAGCACATAAGGGTGGTAGTATGTAAGGAAGTTCCAAGCCCTGTGGGGCAGGGTTTGTTACATACTTAAAAACAAGAGAGGTGCTGTTTATGGATATTTTAAGAACCGAGGGGCTGACTAGGCAGTATGGGACAGGGCAGACAATGGTAACGGCTTTAGACCATGTAGACCTGCAGGTGGAAAGAGGGCAGTTCGTTGCCATCATCGGGGCATCCGGCTCCGGCAAGTCAACGCTGCTCCATCTGCTGGGAGGCGTTGACCGCCCTGACGGCGGGAAGATATTTGTGGAAGGGGTGGACATAGCGACATTTGGGGAGGAACGGCTGGCGCAGTACCGCAGGCGCAAGGTGGGGCTTATCTACCAGTTTTATAACCTTATCCCCACGCTCAGTGTGAAGAAGAACATCTGTCTGCCCATGCTCCTGGATAATAAGGAGCCGGGTAAGGAACGGTTTGACGACATTGTAAGGACATTAGGGCTGGAGGACAGGCTGGAGCATCTGCCGGGGCAGCTTTCCGGGGGACAGCAGCAGAGGGCGGCAATCGGGCGCGCCCTGATCTACCAACCCGCGATCCTGCTGGCAGATGAGCCGACAGGGAACCTTGATCGGAAGAATACGGAGGAGATCATCTCCCTGCTGAAACTGTCCAACCGCCAGTATAAACAGACTATCCTCCTGATCACCCATGATGAAAGTGTGGCGCTGGAGGCAGACCGCATCATCAAGATAGAGGATGGGAAGATCATCTCGGATAAGGCGGTGCGGCCATGAACATCATACGGGAATACAGCTTAGACCAGGTGCGTAAAAACCGCCGCACATCTGTTTCTATTATTGTGGCAGTTCTGATCGCTTCCACTTTTTTATGTACATTGCTTGTTTTTGCGCAGAGTTTCTGGAACCAGATGGTACAGCAGGAGATTTATATTGGCGGGGATTGGGATGCGGAGCTTATGGATGTTCCGGCAGACAGGCTTGGCATGGTGAGGGACAATGCGGGCGTAAAAGCCATGTTTGTGAAAGGGGACAACCAGACTGCGTTCCTGCCGGAAGGAACCGCGCTTCCCTGCCTGTTGATACAGAACTGTGACAGCGGCTATTGGGATGCCATGTATGAAAAGAATATGCTCCTGCGGGGGCGCATCCCGCAGGCTCCCGGCGAGGTCGTGGTCAGCAAGGATTTCTTTTTGCAGAACCCGGCATATGGCATCGGGGATACGCTCGCCGTGGAAATGGGTAGCAATGTGCGGACGCACATGGAAGAAAACCGGCAGAAAGACACCGCCAGCCTGACCATTGTGGGGGAACTGGATGTGTCCGTTTCCTCCGGCTATGAAGGATACCTTGCCTATGGCTTTATGGAGCCGGAGGAACTTTCGCCGGACAGTGAGGTGGTGGTCTACCTCCAGATGGAGTGGAGGGGGAAAGTATATATGGCAGTCCCGCAGATTGCGGAGGCAATAGGGCTTCCGAAGGATGAATACGGGGACTATCCATGCCGCTACCATGCCGCGCTGCTTGCATGGCACGGGGTATATGCAGCCGGGAGTTTTTTCCGGAGTGATGTGCCGAAGCTGTTTTTTGGGCTCCTGCTTGCGGCAGGCGCATCTATGGCGGTATTCGCCTATATCATAAGGGGCGCTTTCGGGATTTCGGCAAAACAGAAGATCCATCAGCTCGGTATCCTGAAATCTGTAGGGGTGGGGCCGAAGCAGATAGGGAGGACGGTCATTTATGAGGCGTGTATCCTTTCAGTTATCCCTATCCTGCTTTCAATGATCCTGGGATACTTTTTTTCCGTCGGTGTCCTGTCAGCCTATTCCAGCATGGCCAGTGAAGTGTTCGGAAGCCGGATGGAGGTTTCTTTTTCACCGGCCGCAGCGCTCATGGCGGCAGTGCTTTCCTTTGTTACGGTTTTGCTCGCCGCACATGGGCCGGCGAAACAGATGTCAAAAATCCTGCCCATAGAGGCAGTGCGCAGGGAGCAGTACAGCATTGCAATGTGCGGACGCACATCGAAGAAAGCAAAGAGCCATCCCATATTGGCAAAACATTTCGGATTCCTTGGGGAGATAGCGGAAAATTCGGTAAATGCGGGGAAAAAATTGTACCATACCTGCATGGTGACGCTTTCCCTTTGTATGCTTCTTGCCTTTGGGTTTCTCGCAGTTTTTACGGCTTCCGATATCAGCAATGCGCAGGCGGAAAACAGGAATCATTTTGATGTGAATATCACGCTGGGGACGGGGGAACGGATAGACGGTGCGCTCCTTGCAGAACTGAAAGCTGTGCTCGGGGTACAGGAAACATCTGTTTATGCAAGGGCGAACTGTGCTGTCTGGTTTTCCAGGAGTGACCAGTCAGCAGAATTCCTGCAGGCAGGAGGTTTTGATGCCGCAGACGGCTATATCGTGGAACGGGACGGGCGTTACCGTGTAACCTGTGTGCTGGTGGGGATGGAGCAGGATGCCTATGAAAGCGTTCTGCGGGAAGCAGGCGCGGAGGCTTTACCGGAATCTTCCGCCATCATTGTAAACAGTGTGGCAAAGAACCCCGGTGCAAGGGATTATGAGGCAATGCAGGAAACAGTCCCTTATCTGAATCTCCGGCAGGGGCAGAGGGTGGAGCTGACAGAGAAGTGTTCGGATGATACTCAGGGCGACTATGAGTTTACGGTGGATGTTGCGGCAGTGATCCCGTCAATGCCGGAGATCGGGCTTGCCCCTTCATTTTATACACTGCCTGTTATCGTGCCGATGGAAGAATATTATGCCATTATCGGGAATTTCAGTGATGAGATGGAGGTTTATAATTACAGAAACTATGTAAATTATGCTGTGCCGGATGGGATGGACGAAGAAATCCAGGGCGAAGCGGAAAGGATATGCAGTGCTTATCTGGGCAGCAGTGATTTTATGGCTTCCAGTAAGACGGAGCGTATGAGGAACCGCGGGAGGATGACAGGGGCGACAATGTTTGTCGTGTGCAGCCTTGCGGCGCTGTTTGGGGTTGTGGGTATTTCCTCAGTGCTTTCGGCAATCCTGAACAGTTTAGGACAGAGGCGGAAGGAATTTGCCATGCTCCGCTCGGTAGGCGTGGATGAAAAGGGAATCCGGCGGCTGCTTGGGATGGAAGGGTTTCTGCTGTCAGTCAGGCCAATATTGATTGGCTTGCCGCTGCTTATCATTGTATGTGCCGCACAGTGCTATATGATGGGAGTGCCCATAGTGGAATTCCTGTGCGCTTTCCCGGTGTGGGCGCTGTTGATGTACATTGTACTGGTGCTGCTTGTGATCAATGGGATTTATATGCTGGTTTCTAAGAAGATCAGGGATGATGTTATTGTAGAAGCGATTAAGGATGATACAGTATAGGAACCATTCAATAACCGCCCGGAGATTGTTTTGGTGGAACTTAATGCCAGATAATACTACAAAAGACAAACCGCCGCACTATGGCCATCATCCATCATATGCGGCGGTCTGCTTTTTTCCCAGGCCGGCCGGGCGGACTGATAACGGAAATTGTCTGGAAAGTGGGGAAATAAGAGGTAATATGCTTACACGGCAGACCTTGTGGAGCATCCGCCCTTATATCGGACGAATGGCGAAAAACTTTAGACTTATTTTGGAATTTCTTCATTGCATTTATGCCTTTCGCTCCATTTTATATGCCTTTCGTTCCCCGCATCCCAAAATAACAGAAAATCTGCCGATAAATTAAGTGACGGCAGAAACGGAAATCCGAGGTGATGAATTTTGAATATAGCAGTGGTCGATGATGAGGAAGCCATCAGGGAGCAGATTGGCGGATTCATAAAAAAACGGAATCCCGATTTTCATATAAGTGGTTTTGCAACGGGGGAAGGACTGCTTGCGGCAGGAACCGGTTTTGACATTATCTTCCTTGACATACAGATGGATGGTATGGGCGGCATTGAGGCGGCGAGAACCCTCCGGCAGTCCGGCGTGGATGCGGTGGTCATCTTCATTACGGGAATCAGGGAATATGTGATTGAGGCTTTTGACGTGTCGGCGTTCCACTACCTGCTAAAGCCGATTGAGGAACAGAAGTTCATGGAGGTGCTTGGCAGGGCGGCGGAGGAAGCCGGGAAAAGGAAAGGACAGAGGGAAAAACAGATATTCATACGGGCGAAGAACCAGGGGTATACGCTTAACCTGAATGGCATCCTGTATATCGAGAGCAGGGGGAAGAAGGTGGAGATCCATACCACGGACATGGAGGAAGTCATAGAGTCCTATGCCACGATGGATGAACTGGAAGGGCAGTTTGGGGATGGTTTTTACCGCTGCCACAGGGGGTATCTGGTAAACATGGCACACATAGCGAGGTATGATGCTGACAGCATCTTCCTTTCCAGCGGTGAGAAGGTCTACCTGACAAGGAAGAAACACAAAGAGTTTGTAAAGGCGTATATGTGGTATTTGCAGAATGGAGGGGTGTCCTGTGTATGAAGTGGTGAGCGGCCTGCTGGAAGTGTTTTCTGCCATGTTCCAGGGATACTGCCTGTGGTATTTCTTTGGGAGTTTTCTGGAAGGAAGGATACGGAACCGGCGGATCAGTGTGCTGGCAGTCACAGCATTGTATGGGGCGCTGCGGCTGGGAGCTGGATTCTTCCTGCCAAAGGGCTACACGAGTTTTTGGGTTTTTGTAAGGCTGGCAGTGATCCTGTGCATCATATCGTTGACTGCATTGGCTTTTTATAGGGCGTTAGGAAAGATGGCTTTATTTCTTATAGTTACCTTTATGGCTGTGGGTGAAATGAGCTTTTTCCTTGCACATATGTTTTATAAATTAGGAAACCATCTGTTCCGGCTTTGGGACTGGTGCCTGGAAAATGGATATATCTCATCATTGGAATTTTATAATTTTGTTGTAAGCATTACTCTCATGGGGAACCAGATTTTGTTTTATATGATTGGAGGAGCGGTGCTTTATTTTACTCTGAGAAGGGTTGTACAGGATTACCAGGAAAAGGAATATGCCGTCCACAAGACAGAATTATTGTTCATCCTCACACCGGGGCTGACAGGCATGATGGTATGTACTTTACTGCGTATTACGATTGACACGGCAGAGAACGGTGTGCCGGAGACTCTGTATGACAGATATCCATCACTGATGGTCATAATGCCTGTTATCCTGCTGCTGTTACTGTTCTCTGTTATGTTTGGGGTAAAACTTTTTCAGGACATGATCTGTTGGAACAGGGAAAAAAGCAGCCGCATTATCTTGGAAAAACAGGTCAGCAGCCTGCAGGAGCATATGGGGGAGATGGAGCGTGTCTATTCCGGGATACGGGGGATGAGACATGATATGAAGAATACAATTTCCCTTATCATGCAGCTTGCGGTCGGAAAAGAGGAAGAACTGAAAGCCTATCTGGAAGAACTGAACGAGACTATGGACAGACTGGAATTCCGGTTCAAGACAGGGAACACAGTTGTGGATACCCTGCTGAATATGAAATACCATGAGATTGCCAGCACGGTGCCAGACCTGCGGATGGATGTGGAGGGGCTGCAGTTCCCTGAGAAACTGTTCATCCAGAGTTATGATATCGGCATTATCATAGGAAACGCATTGGATAACGCGATCGAAGCCTGCCGGAAACTGAAAGTGAAAGAGCCGGATGCAGAAGCCTTTATCCGCATCAGTTCTTTCCAAAAGAGGGAACTGTTTTTCCTGAAAGTGGAGAACAGCTTTGACGGAAAGGTGGTGAGAAAACCTCAGAATGAGTTTCCCGTGACGGATAAGGCAGACCGGGAGAATCATGGGATAGGGCTTGCCAATATCAAAAGCACGGCTGAAAAGTATCAGGGAACAATGGATTTTAGGGTAAAGGACAGGGTGTTTATCCTGTCCGTGATGATGAAAAATGAAGGGAGAAATGAAGATGGATTTTGGATTAACAGGTAAATTAGGAGAGTATTATCTGACACAGCAGTACCAAAAGAATAGGGTGGCAGGCAAGAGCGATAGTGTGAGCTTTGCGGAACTTGCGGCGGCAAAGGCGGCAGGGACGGAAAGAGTAGAGGGAATGAGTTTCAAGGATATGTGGCAGGCGAGATTTCCGGGTGCGTACTATCATGTGATGGATGGCTCAAAGATATCACAAGGCGCATGGGATAGAAATGATTTTCCGTTTGAGCGGTTCTTTTCAGATAATGTGGATGAATCTGTCTTGGGGTGGACTCCTTCCGGGGCAGAACCGTCAGCTAACAGTCCGGAAGTGCAGTCAAGGTGGAGTTCAACGGCTGGAAGGAAGGCGCTCATTGTACCTCCCACTTTGGAGGAGAAGATGCAAAATGATCCTGAACTTGCAGAGAAAGTGATGGCAAACGTTGAGAATTTTATCGCTACATATCCGGCAGTTCCGGGATGTTCCTATCTGATTGAATTGGATGAAAATGGAGAAATCTCCAAGTACCGTGTGACCAGCCCCGGAACAATTACTGTTTCATCGTCAGAATTTGTTGAAGCCCGCAGAGCAAGGGAAGCAAAACACGCAGAATATGAAAGGCTGGCGGAGGAGGCCGTCCTGAAACGCAAAATATTGGCACAGGAAACGGACAGAAGATATTACCAGAGTAAGGCGGTTTCGATTGCCGCATATGAAGCGGCGGGCATTTTGAAGTAAGGAAGATCATGCCCGGACTTACCATA
>OFFV01001771.1_pt1 | contig 11699 bp, 9 predicted proteins | sample 1521461 | NCBI WGS metagenome assembly OFFV01 (sample SAMEA3504120, study PRJEB24116) | mouse gut metagenome | biome: mouse gut; feature: mouse-associated habitat; material: faeces | place: Denmark | collected 2011 | reverse complement strand
GGCGCTGGCACAGCCGCCGATCAGGGCGGAACCGGTCTGATTAGGGGACAGTCCGCCAGGGTTGGACACCTCCACCGTCACATACCGGACGATCCTGTTGCCCTCCATCACCGTGTCCGCCCGGTCGATTTTAGAGACGGTGCCCTCCAGCGTCTCAAAGGTGCTCTCCAGCGTGACAGAGGCCCGCTGACCGATGGAAAAGCCCGCCGCCTCGTCGGAGAGGAAGGGGAGCCGCAGGGTCATGGTGTCGGAGTCCCGCAGGGTGGCCACCAGCTGCCCGGCGGACACCTCGTCCTCCGGCTCCACCTCCAGGGAGAGGACCCGCCCACCCTCGGGGGCGGTGATAGACAGCTTTTCCAGGTCCTTGAGCCGGCTGTTATAGCTGCGCTGGGCCTGCTCCAGAGAAATCTGGGCCTGTTCCAGCGTGCTGGACAGGTCGGAGGCGTCGATGGTGTACAGCACCATCCCCTCCTCCACCTGGTCCCCCTCCTCGAAGTCGGCGGTGAGGATATTTCCCTCGGCCAGGGAGGTCACCGAATAGGAGTTGGCCGCCTCCAGCGAGCCGCTGCCGGTGATCTGGGCGGTGATGTCCCGCCGTTCCACAGCGGCAGTGGTATAGGTCGGCCCGGCCGCAGCGGCCTGCTGTCCGCCCCCCGCCAGCCGCAGCGCAAAAGCGGCGGTCAGCGCACAGGCCAATACAGGGATCACCACCCGCTTGCGCAGCAGTTTTTTCCCCAATCCCCCGAATTTCTTCTGTTCCGGGGCAGTTTTGTTCAACACAGGAAGTTTCATGGCTGAGATCGTCCTTTCCCTATCAGGCTTGTTTGAGGGGTGACAGTACGTCAAATCAGCCAGGCTTTCCCGAGCAAACCTTCTGGATTTTTTGAAATCTGCCCAGTGTTCCTGCAAAAAATCCGGTTTGTCTGACGGAAAAATCCCTGGTTGCTGGTCGTATGTCCATTCTTCAAACAGCCCTTAGACTGTCCCCATCCTAACAGGAAAATTTGAACAGCCAGAGGAGCAAATCGAAACAAAAGCTAAACAACCTGCAAACATTTCAAAACCTCCCCGCCAGTTGGCGGGGAGGCGGATCTGTTGGAGGTGTCGAGACACGACAAGTTGTGTCTGTCTCTCCGGTTCATTATGTGGGGTGGGCGGCCGCGACAGATTGCGGCTCTACACACGGGATGGATGTGTGGGGGCGGGGATGGCCCCCTGCGGCGGAACACCTCTGGCAAAGGAACTCCCTGCGTCACAGCATTGCTGTGCCCTCCCCCTGAAAGGGGAGGGATTTATTTTACGGCCGGTTGAGCCGGTAACCCGCCCCCCAGACGGTCTCGATGAGTTTGGGGCGGGTGGGGTCGTCCTCCACCTTGTCTCGGATGCGGCCGATGTGGACGGTGACGGTGGCGCTGTCCCCTATGTAGTCATAGCCCCAGATGGTCTCAAAGAGTTTCTCCTTGGAGAAGACGGTGTTGGGGTGTTCCGCCAGATATTTCAGCAGGGCGAACTCCCGGTTGGGCATTTTGATCTCCCGGCCCTCCTTCACGACCTTCCAGCTCTGGGGGAAAATTTGCAGGCCGCCCAGGTCGATGACCTCCAGTTCTCCAAGGCCGCCGCCAGTGAGGCGGGCATACCGGCTGAGGTGGGCCTTTACCCGGGCCACCAGTTCCGCCGGGTCGAAGGGCTTGGCAATATAGTCGTCCGCCCCCAGCCCCAGACCCCGAATTTTGTCCACCGACTCGGTGCGGGCGGTCACCATAAGAATGGGGACGTCGATTTTGTCCCGGATCAGACGGCACACATCGTAGCCGCTGCACCCCGGGAGCATCAGGTCCAGCAGGATCAGACTGTAACCCCCGTTCAGCGCCTCAGTGACCGCGTGTTGTCCGTTGTCCACAATGGACACCTCATAGCCCGCCATCTCCAGATAGTCCCGCTCCAGCATGGCAATCTCCGGGTCATCCTCTGCAATCAGCAGCTTAGCCATGGTCCTCCTCCTTCCGGGGCAGTAAAATCGTAAAGGCCAATCCCCCGTTGTTTTCCGCGTGAATAGTCCCGCCATGGGCCTCTATAATGTACTTGACGATGTACAGTCCCAGGCCAGTCCCCTCTCCGTTTTGGGGGCTGCGGGCCTGGTCGGCCCTCCAGAACTGGTCAAAGAGGTGGGGCAGGTCCTCCTCTGAAACGCCCTGCCCGTTATCGGAAAAGCGGATGCACTCCCAATCATTCCGGGACTCCACCGCCAGGGAGATCACCAGGGGGGCGGCCTCGGCATAGCGCAGGACGTTGTCCTTCAGATTGTTCAGCACCCGGTACATCTGCTCTGGGTCAATGGATACCGGATGAGGGCCGGGGGAGAGGGTCAGCGCGATGTGGCCGCCCGTCTGTTCTAACTCCGGCCCGGCCTCCGCCTGAAAGAGCGCCACAAACCCGCCCAGGTCTGCGGACTGTGGGAAGAGGGGCAGGCTGCCCGTCTCCAGCCGGGAGAAGTAGAACAGCCGCTGAAGGAGCACATCCATATCGCAGGCCCGGCGGTAGGCGATATCCAAATACTGCCGCTGCCGCTCCGGGGTCTGGGCCACCCCGTCCCGCAGGCCCTTGATGTACCCCTTCACGCTGGTGAGGGGGGTGCGCAGGTCGTGGGAGATGCCGGCCACCAGATCGGTGCGGGCCTGCTCATAGGCGGCGTTTTTCTCCTGTTCTGCCAATAGATGTTCCTGCATCCGGTTGAAAGCGGCGCACACCGGAGCAAACTCATCCCGCCCCCGGTAGTCGATGGCCTGGGTGAAGTCCCCGGCTTCGATGCGTCCGGCAGCCCAGATAAGCGCGTTGACCGGCTGGAGCAGCTTTTTCAGCTGGTAGCGGGTAAACAGGGTGTTCAGCAGGAGGATCACCACAATGGCCGCCCCACCGCTGAGAAGCAGAGAGAGCAGCAGTACCTCCGACTGGGGGCGGCGGCGGCCCGCCTCCCAGGGGTGGGGCTGGGGGATTGTGCCCACCAATTCCAGTTCGCTCTCGCCCCGCTGCAGCCAGAGGGCCCCGCCCTCGGGTCGGAAGTCAGGCGGCAGTCTCTGGGCCATCTGTTCCGCCTGTTCCCGATAGTGGCGCCCAATGGACTGGGTTACCGCGCCGTTCACCGCCAGCATGGCCACCAGGGCCACCAGTACCGAGATGGTGTTGTAAAAAAAGAGATGCCGCCGAATTCGCATAAGGCTCCCCCCGATGGTTCAGATATACCTCTATTGTACTGCGGAATTGTAAATAAACCAGTGGGAGTTTCTAAACTTTTCAAAAATTTTTAGGCGGCTGGCGTGGGTAATGTCCCCGTTGCCCCTGCTGGAAGGGGCTCCTGTCCGATGTTATAGGGTGGGTCGGCCTTTGAGTTCCAGCAGGGGAGCGCCGGCCTTGACCCGGCCATTTGCCATGGGGGTGATCCTCTGGTAGTCGTCGGTATTGCAGACAATCATAGGGGTGGTGCACAGGTAACCGGCCGCCTTGACTGTCTCCAGATCAAAGGAGATGAGCAGATCACCTCGTTTTACCTTCTGACCGGTCTGGACCTGGGCCTTAAAGTGCCGGCCGGCCAGTTCCACAGTGTTGATGCCGATGTGCAGCAGGAGTTGGACGCCCTCCTCTGTCACCAGACTGATGGCGTGGTGAGTGTTAAAGAGGTTGCCCACCACCGCATCGGCGGGGGCATACAGCCTGCCCTCGGTGGGCTCGATGGCCGCGCCTTCTCCCAGCACGCGGGCGGAGAAGACCTCGTCCTGGACCTCTGTCATGGGGAGCACAGTGCCGTTCATATGGGCGGACATCACGGCGTTCCCCTTGATTTTGGCGGAGGCGGGCGCGTTGGGGTCTCCTGTGTTGTCCGGCCGGTTGGAGTCCGGGGTGGTGCTGGTGACCCGAAGCCGGGCTGCACAACCTATGACGAAGAGAGGGGCGAGGTGATGGAATAGAGCACTGCCGCACTGGTTTATGATGTTGAAAATCGTGTAGAGCGCGCTGCCCTTGCAACTCGCACCGGTGAGCGCGCAGGTCTCCCGTGGGGACTGGCTGGTGAAAAAATTGCCGATACTCAGCAGCAGGCCGGCTGCCAGCAGCGCGCCAAAGAGTTTGTCTGTCATAAAATATCCTCCCTTTCGCTTGAGATAGTGTGCGCTGAAATGAAAATCCCATACCGCGCGTTCCGGGTGCCACTGAAGGCGTGTGCCGGATGGGGAACGCGACCTTGAAAAACGGATCGCAGAAGCTGATGGAATCGAAAAGACGCCAAGGAATCCCAGGATTCCTTGGCGTCTTTTACCATGTTGGAACGATATGTTTTTCGGGATGGCTCGTCTGCCTTACCAACTGTCCAATTCAAAGGGTCTGCGTTTCCGCTTGGCAATTCTGATTGGCGCTTCCGCCTTATTGAGCAGATCGTCCAGCGTCAATTCGTTGGTCTCCCCTTCTACTTCAATGATGCTGTATTTAAAGCTGCAGCGGTGTTTGAAGAGTTGTTCCTCGTCCCGCTGGAAAAAGGTCAAAATCTCGTCCATTTTTCGCTCAATCAGATGCTTGACGTTGCCGGTGAGGACCAGACAGAATTTATCCTCCTTGATTCGGGCAAAGGTGTCGCCGCTTCGGAAATTCTTCCGAACGGTATCCACAAAATTCTGAATATATATATCTCCAGCCTTATGGCCGTGGGAGGAGTTGATGTCTTTCACGCCCTCCAGGTCCAGATAGCAGAGGGTGACATCCTGGCGTTCCCGCAGAACCCGCCCCATAAATTCGTCCAGGAACAGGCGGTTATGAATACCGGTATCTGAGTCGTGATAGATTTCAGCGTTCAGGTGGCGGGCGCTCATCTTTTCCGCCGTGATGTCCATAACAATATGGACGCAGGAGGGCCGCTCTTTCCATTCAATGGGGAAAGAGATGATGCGGTAGCAGGCGCCATTCTCCTCCTCGGCCTCCCAGACTTTGTAACGCTCTGAGATGTCCCACTCTAAAATTTTGGGCTGGATGGGCAGGCGGTGCCTGCAGCTGTCGCAAAATACTTGGCTGCCCTCGCCATCCTGGGGGCGCTTGTTGCAGTGCACGATTTCTCGGGTCTCCATATCCACCACCAGCAGAAATTCGTCCCGCTGACTGAGCAGATCTACCAACATCTCGGTATAGCTTTCGATGATCTCCGCCCGGCGCTGCGCCCGTTGGATCTCCTCCTTCAGCTGGGCCTCCCGCTCCTTCAGCTGCTGCGTCATGGTGTTGAACGCCTGTGAGAACTCGCCTAGATAGGACACATGCTGGGAGTAGTCCCCTTTGGTCACCTGCCCTGCCTGCCAGGTGAGATGCTTTAGATTGGAGTGGAGGTTTTTCAGGCCGCTGTACAGGCAGCTGCTGCTCTCAGGGGGCTCCAGGGACAAATTTCCCTTGGACAGCTGGGTGGAGTAGGAGACGAACTCCTCCGCCAAGCGGTGGAAGGAGCGCAGCGCCTCGCCCAGCCCTCGGCAGGGCTGGCTGAGCTGACTGACGTCGAGGTGGGCCTGCTGCGCGTCGGTCAGGATGTGTTCCAGATATTGGGTCAGCCTCTGGCAGCTCTCCTCCAGGGTGAGGCCCCCGGAGGTCTCGTCTGCCGGGGTTTGTGCGGTCATCTCCGGCTCTGAGAGTTTGTTCTCATTGTGTTCCAGATCCATTTCCTTATTTGCCCTCCTTTGTCTCTGCCCGGAAGCGGCATACTCGGTCTCCGGTGGCCCAGCAGCTGACCTCGATGGCAGTATACGGCTTCTTTGTGTAGGTGGTCAGAAGCCCCGACAGAAAACCCTCGTCATAGTTGCACACCGTCTCTCCCAGCATGGGGAGGCCGGAGCAGTCCGCGTCCTCAGAGAGGGTGAGGACCATTGTCCCGGTCTCCTCCTGCGTCTCCTCCATGCGGAGCACACCAATTTTAAACTCCTCCAGCCGCTGCTGAAGTTGAGAGATGAAGTCTGACAGCTCCAGGGTCAGATCCAGGTGGTGTTCTGCGAAGAACACGCATGCCCGAAAACCTGCGCCGCGGAAGATTTCTACCTGTGTCTCCTTGCCGAAACGCTCGGTCAGCTCCTCTCGAAGGGAGTACTCCAACAGCCTGTATATAGCCACCGGAAGTTCCGCACCCAAATTTTCTCGTCCGGTATTCCGGGGGCTGATGGAGTGAGACAGGTTTAGTCCCCGTCACAAGGCGCACGGCCGCTGTGTTCCATAGAATATTCCTCGCTTTGCAAATATATTTCACACTCACTTTTGATAAAGCGCGGCGGCAAATGCCGATGATAAAATATTCTAGCATGGAACCGCCAAATGTTCAATATGCTTATGTTGTTTTGAAACATACATATTTTATCATTTTTGGCTTTTGGCAAACTGCTCGTCCTGGAACAGACTGCAAATGACGTCCAGCAGGCACTTGATTGCCGGCATCTCCTGCTTTTTGGGGGAGAGCGCCAGGCCCAGTGTGCGGGCGTATGGTTTTTCCAAGTGGTATACCTTCAGCCCAGGGGGAGGGGGCGTCACCAGCAGCGCGGAAGTGAGTCCAATGCCCAACCCCCTCTCCACCAGGGCAATAATGGTGTAGTCGCTCTTCACCACACATTTGCTGTTGATTTCGCACCCTCTGCTGCTGAACACGTGGAACAGCTCCTCGGCGGAGGTCTGATGCTGTACGATCATGGGGTAGGACAGGAGATCTTGGGAACATATGTGCTCCCGCTTTGCCAGCTCGTGGTTCAGCGGGACCAGGGCAACGGCGGGATCTTGGTGGAGTGGAATAAATGTATAGCCCCGGGGCGCTTGCGAGGAGAGAATGGCCACGTCAACCTGCTTGCTTTTCAGCATAGACACCTGCTCGTCATACTCCCCCTCAAACAGCTGCAGCTCGATCTGGGGATACTGGGCGGAAAATACGGTGACAAAGTCGGGAATCCATCGGGTCATTACGCTAAAATAGCCGCTGAGCCGGATCGTTCCGGTGACCAGACCGTTGATCTGATTTGCGGTGTTTCGCAGTCTGTCCTCCGCCTGGAGCAGCTGAACCGCGATGTCATAGATCCGTTTTCCGTCCTCTGTCGGCACCACCCCAGATTTGGAGCGGAACAGCAGGGCAAAGCCCAACTCACGCTCCAATGCCCGGATCATGTGGCTGATGCCCGGCTGAGTGTAGTTCAGCTGAGCCGCTGCGTCTGTCAGGCTGCCGCACTCCACCGCCTGTACAAAGGCGCGGTATTTCATGTAACTCATACGTACGCTGCCCCTTATCTATCTATTCAGGTCTGTTATGGATATAATTAACAAAAGGAAGTTTTCAATTTGAGGATTTCGTTGTACAATAATCACACAGAAGGGGCGGGACCAGATAGAAAACCAGAAAAATATTCCGCAAAGCGGAGAAATTTCCTGCTTTTTGACTGGAATGAGATCCGGTTTGATTATGGGCCGCGGTTCTGAGACGATTGTATAGAGAGAAGGAGAGAGGACAATGAGCACTACATTATTTTGGGCGATTACATTTTGTGCAATCTGCGGCGCCGGTGTATACTCTGGAGTCAAAGTCAAATCGCAGGCCGGCTGGCAGACCGCGAACGGAGAACTCTCCTGGCTGAGTGTCGCCGTGATCATGGGGGCGTTTCAGATTGGCGGAGTATCCATCATCGGCTGTGCCCAGGACGGCTTCAACATGGGTGTTTCTGGCGCGTGGTATACCCTGATTGGCTGTCTGTACTATCTGTACGCGGCCTTTATCTGGGCCCCTGCGTTCCGCAGAAATATCCCCACCGGTTCCATGCCTGACTTTCTGAAAAAGAAATATGACAGCAAGACCGCACTTACTTATTCCTACATCAACGTCCTGAATGGAATCGTCTATGTCCCGCTGCAGCTGTTTACCATGGCCACCGTCATCCAGATGGCCATCCCCGGTATCAGTCTGTGGAGTTCTGTCTTTGTGGGACTTGGACTGGCCGCCCTCTACACCGCGGTGGGCGGGATTCACGCCGCCAAAGTAGTGAGCCGGGCCACCTGTTTCACACTCTACTTTGCCGTAGTAGTGGCCTGCTATCTGATTGTCGATCGGGTGGGCGGCTGGCAGGCCCTGAACGAGGTGCTGCCTGCCTCTTACTTCAGCTGGGGCAACGTCTCTGGCACGAAGATTTTTGGATGGGTGGTGGCAGGCTTTTTCTCCAGCGCCATCGCTCAGACCACCGTCCAGCCTATGATTGCCGCCCGCAGCCTGAAAGACGCCCGTTTGGGTGCTGTGGTGGGGGCCGTCCTGGCCGGCCCCATTGGGATTTTCACCGCCATCATCGGCATGGCCGGCAAGGCGGAGGAGATCACGGCTGACTCTGCGTTGGCCTTCTCCACCACGGTGAGCGTCCACCTGCACCCGATCTTTGCGGGCATTATCTTTGGCATTGCCTCTCTGATTGTGGCGACCACCATGTCGTCTAAAATGCTGGCGACCTCCACCATTATGACCAGCATCTACAAAATTCAGCTGAAGCCTGGCTGCACCGACCATCAGGCCCTTCGGTTTTCGCGGGCATTTACGGTGGTCTACGCATTTGTCTGTCTGATTCCTATCGCACTGATTCAAAAGAGTACCCTGAGCAATCTGCTGATGTATTTGACCATGCTCACCGGCGTGCCCATGTTCTTCCCGGTGATTGCCGGCATGTTTTGGAAGAAGGTGACCAAACCTGGGGCATTTTGGGCGATGCTGAGCGGTTTTGCCATCGGTCTGGTGGCCACCGTGACGCCTGCCATGACAAAGGTGATCCCTTCGGGGTTGTGGATTGTGGCCGTAGGTACGGCCGTGGGGGTGGTCGTCTCCCTGTCGACGCAGCCGAAAGTGCCCGCCGCTATAGAATGAGTTTAGCATAGACAGACGAAAAAATTGTATCAGAGGAGGACAATTATGGATCACACATTTATTTTTGACCGAACAAAACCGATGCACTGCTATTATCGCCCCTTTGTAATGGGGTATCGCGGCGCTGTCAGCAGCAACAATTACTACGCCACAAAAGCTGGTTTAGAGATCCTGGCCCGGGGCGGCAACGCGGCAGACGCGGCGGTGGCGGTGTCTCTGGTGCTGGGGGTGACGGAGCCCTACCACTCGGGCATTGGCGGAGGCTGCTTCAGCCTGTACTATGATAACAAGACCGGACAGACCCTTGCTCTGGACGCCCGCGGCGTCGCGCCCCAGCGGGCGCACCGGGACATGTACCTGGACGGAGAGGGGAATGTGGACAGCACCTGGGAGTGGTTTGACGGAAAGTCGGTAGCCGCGCCGCAGCTGTACCGCGCCCTGGAGCGGCTGAATCGGCAGTACGGCACCATGTCGATGGCTGAGCTCTCACAACCTGCCATCGACCTGGCCAGACAGGGGTTTACCTGCAATTTCCTCTATGAATATGCCATGTACCACCCCCTGTGCGCCCATGCGGCCAGCCACTCTGACTACTACAAAAAGGCGTATATGAGGGATGGGGAGAGGTATAAATTCGGGGATAAAGTGGTCAATCCGGATCTGGCTGACACCATGGAGCAGGTGGCAGAGCGGGGAATTGACTGGTTTTATAATGGGGAAGTGGCCGATAAAATGGCGGAGTGCGTCCAAAAACGGGACGGAGTGCTCACCAGGGAGGACCTGTCCACCTGCGCGGCGAAAGAGCGCCCTGTGGTACGCGGTACTTTTATGGGCTATGACATCGTCTCCATGTCGCCCCCCAGTTCGGGCGGGTCCCATATTATTCAAATGCTGAATATTCTGGAGCGATTTGACATCCGGGGGATGGGCCATAACTCCGCCGACTATCTCCATCTTCTCTGTGAGACAATTAAGCTGATGTTTGCCGACCGCTCGGTAGCCATGGGAGATCCCGACTATGTGAAAGTGGATGTGGAACGTATTATCTCCAAGGAGTATGCCGCGCGGTGTGCCGCCCGCATCAATATGGAGCGCGCGCAGGAGTATGCGGCCCCCGAAGGATTGGAGGCCAAGGAGTACCAGGGCAATACGACCCATTTCTCCATCATTGACAAGGACGGCAATATGCTTGCGCAGACGCAGACGGTGCGCAGTTACTGGGGCTCCGGCGTCATGTGCGACGGCTATGGCTTCGTCCTGAATAACGCCATGTCTGACTTCAGTGCCAAAGTGGGCACCCTGACCACCCAGGGCCTGGTCTATGGTACTGCCAATGGGATCGAGGGTGGCAAGACCCCTCTGTCCAGCATGAACCCCGTGTTGGTCTTCCAGGATGGCAAGCCGCTGCTGTCCACAGGGGCGGCAGGGGGGCCCCGGATTATTACTGGAACCCTTCAGCTGCTGCTCAATGTGCTGGCCTTTGACATGAATTTGGATGAGGCGCTGCAAGCTGCCTATATCAACTGTCTCACCGGCGCCCAGGGATTCGAATATGAGCAGTGGATTACGCCGGATACCATACGGATTTTGGAGAGCAAGGGCCATAAAATGGCCCCCTGCGGAAGGGGAAATCTGCTGTCTACCATGGTCAACGGTGTTATGGTGTATGGAGACCGCTTCCAGGCGTGCGGCAACAACCGCCACGACGGATGTGGCGGCGTGCTGATGGAGGATGGGCGCATGGCCTTTGGCGGCATCTCCTTCTGAGAGGGATGCCCTTCGGGCACATCTTTTTCCAGTGATGCGGGGCGGGATTGTGCGGCGGCAATCCTGCCCTATTTAATGGAGTGGCGGAATGAATATAAAAGTTGGGAAGAATGGTTTTTTCTATGCGATTGCGCAGGGGATGCTCTTTGGCCTTGTCCATGTCCTAATCCAGAGCGCGGTGAGGGGCACCGCCGTCTCCAACGAGACGGGCCTGCTCATCCGCTTTCTGGTCAGCAGCGTTGTTCTGCTGCCTGCTGCGCTGCGGCGGATAAAACAGGCGGCTTTGTCAAAAAAACTGCTCTGGAAAACGGCCCTGGCGTCCCTGGGGATGTTGGTTACAACACTGCTGCTGTACGCCTCCTATCGGTATATCTCCACAGGAATGGGGGTCACTCTGCATTACACCTACCCCATTGTCACCATGGTCATCAGCGTGCTGTTTTTCCGTGTCAAATTGAATTGGCAGATGCTGCTGTCCATCACGCTGTCCTTTGCCGGCATTGTGTTCCTGTGCGATATGGATACAATGGGAGTCTCTGCGGCACTGGGCGCCGCCCTGGCATTGGCTTCAGCGGTTACATTCAGCTGTTATCTGCTCTGGACGGAGCATCAAAATTTGAACAGCCTGGACCCCATTGTGTTGACTGCGTTGATTAGTCTGTTCAACAGTCTGGGTCTTCTGGTGTATGGCGGAGTGAGGGGCAGCTTCAGCCTTGCGTTGTCCCCCAGGTCGGCGGTGCTGCTCTGCGCAGGGGGGCTGGTGGGCGTCTTGGCGATGCTGGCGCTGACCCTGGCGATTCAGCGCGCAGGCGCGGTGTATACCTCTATTTTGGGGACCCTGGAGCCCATCACTTCCACTGTGGGCGGCGCGCTGATTTTGCATGAGACGGTAAGGGGACCGGCAGTGCTTGGCAGCGCCCTGGTGGTAATTGCAGTCGTTGTTGCCACGCTGTCTGGAAGATCAAAGGGACAAAAAGAGTCTGCGGCCTATTGACAGTCCTGCGGGCGGCAAACGGGGGCTTCTCTTCCCCATTTACCGTCC
>OFFV01001769.1_pt1 | contig 11712 bp, 9 predicted proteins | sample 1521461 | NCBI WGS metagenome assembly OFFV01 (sample SAMEA3504120, study PRJEB24116) | mouse gut metagenome | biome: mouse gut; feature: mouse-associated habitat; material: faeces | place: Denmark | collected 2011 | reverse complement strand
CCACCATTTTTACTTCCTTCATGGCTTCCTCCATGGAATAGCCCTTGCCGATCAATATGCCTGCCCGCCGGTTTCTGGAATGCATGGAAGCACAGGTGACGATCAGATCGCCGATCCCTGTCAGCCCGCAGAAGGTCTCAAAATGCCCCCCCATAGCGATGCCGAGGCGGGCGATCTCTGTAATGCCCCTTGTGATAAGCGCCGCTTTTGTATTATCGCCATAACCTAATCCGTCAGCGATCCCTGCCGCCAGAGCGACTACGTTTTTTAACGCTCCACCCAGTTCGATGCCTAGGACATCCGGGCTGATATAGACCCGGAAAACTTCGTTCATAAACAGGTTCTGCAAATATTCCGCTGTTTTTTTATCCTTTGCGCCTACAACGATTGTCGTAGGGAGTCCTCTTCCTACCTCTTCCGCATGGGACGGCCCTGACAATACGGCTACATTTGCTTGCGGAACTTCTTCCTCTATGATTTGAGATAACGTAAGGAGGCTTTTCTCTTCAATGCCCTTCGCTACATTAACAATAATCTGACCTGGCTCCACGTACTCTTTCATACGGTTTGCCGTATTTCTCGTAAAAGGCGACGGAACGGCAAGAACAAGGATGTCCTTCCCTTTTACCGCTTGTTCCAGATCCGTCGTAAAACCCATATCCTCCGGGAGCTTTACACCCGGCAGCTTCTCTTTATGTTCATGCTCCCTTTCCAGCATGTCGATCTCTTCCTTTAAAATGGACCATACTGTAACCCTATGTCCGTTTTTGTGCAGCAGAGCCGCTAAAGCGGTTCCCCAGCTTCCTGCCCCGATAATGCTTATATCCGCCATATTTCCTCTCATTCTGCCGCTCGCGCGGCGCTCCATGCAGGGGGTATGCACAGCACATCCCCCTCTTTTCCATCTTCTTACTTGTCGCTTTGTTTCTTAAAAAGATAAGTTCTTCGTTCTTCTCCTTTCAGAAGACGCTTGATATTTTCCCGGTGCTTATAATATGCCATGACCGTTAAAAATGCCGCAATCCCATACAGCTCCCATAAATTCCCCTGTTTCATGCTTGCAAAAAATCCCGTCTGCCCGGATACGACGATTTGTATCAGGAAGGCCGCATATACGAGCAGCGACCCCAGGGATACATAATGAGTGGTCAAAAAAGTGCCGAAGAACATCACTACGCCGACCGCTAAAAATGCCGGATGGAAGGATAGGAGAAGCCCTGCTGTGGCTGCAATCCCTTTTCCGCCTTTAAAATTCAGGTAAAATGGGAAATTATGGCCCAGGATCGCCCCGGCCGCCGCATACATTTTCCATAAATAAACCATTTCCGGGTATTTTTTTCCAAACAAAACCGAACAAACCACGACCGCCAATACACATTTCAACACGTCCCCGGCAAAAACAATAAGCCCGGCTTTTGTTCCCAGCACCCGCAAAGTATTGGTCGTTCCGGCATTGCCGCTTCCATGCTGCCGAATATCGATGCCATGCATCCTGCCATAGATATATGCGGTCTGAAACAGCCCGAACAAATATCCGATCGCCAAACATAAGATCCGCTCCACTTTACCGACTCTCCTTCCTTTCCCTGATAAAAAATTTCAAAGGCGTCCCCCGGAACCCGAAAGCCTCCCTGATCTGATTCTCGATATACCGCGTATAAGAAAAATGCATCAGATCCTTGTCGTTGACAAAAATAACAAAGGTAGGAGGCTTCACCGATACTTGGGTGATATAATAGAGCCTGAGCCTTTTTCCCTTGTCGGAGGGCGGCTGCTGCAAAGCGACCGCTTCTGCCATGATCTCGTTTAAAACCCCCGTTGCTATGCGCATGGAGTGGTTTTCGTTGACGATATCGATCGTTTCATACAGTTTATGCAGACGCTGTCCAGTGATCGCAGAAATATAAAGGATTTCGGCATATGGCATGAAGGACAATATTTCCCTGATCCGGCCGGTGAATTTTTTCATTGTATGGTTGTCCTTCTCAACGGCATCCCATTTGTTGACCGCGATAATCATGCCCTTTCCGCGGTCATGGGCGATTCCCGCGATCTTGGCATCCTGTTCGGTCACACCGTCCACCGCGTCGATCACAAGGACCACGATATCCGCCCGTTCCACCGCACTGACCGTGCGGATGATCATAAAACGTTCCAGTTCTTCCTTGATCTTGTTTTTCCGGCGCAGCCCCGCGGTATCGATAAACACATACTCTTTGCCGTGATAAGTCACTTCCGTGTCCACCGCATCCCGGGTGGTACCCGCGATATCGGAAACGATCAGCCGGTTTTCTCCGAGCAGCCGGTTGATAATCGAAGATTTTCCCACATTGGGCTTACCCACGATCGCCACTCTGATCTTGTCATCGTCCTCCTCCTCTCCCGCACTCTCCGGGAAATGGGCAATAACCGCATCCAGCATCTCACCGAGCCCCAGCCTGTTTGCCGCGGAAATGGCAAAAGGCTCTCCGATGCCCAGATTATAAAATTCATAGACCGAAAGCATATCCCGCTCGAAACTGTCCACCTTATTTACCACCAGAATAACCGGCTTCCCGGCTTTCCGCAGCATATCCGCCACCTTGGCGTCCGTATCCAAAAGCCCCTGCCTGACGTCTGTTAAAAACAAGATCACGTCCGCCGTATCAATCGCAATCTGCGCCTGCTCGCGCATCTGGGATAAAATAATGTCATTTGAATCCGGCTCAATCCCCCCGGTATCAATCAATGTAAATTCTTTGTCCAGCCACGAAGCGTCCGCGTAAATCCTGTCCCTGGTCACGCCCGGCGTGTCCTTTACAATGGAAATCCGTTCTCCCGCAAGTACGTTAAACAACGTGGATTTCCCGACGTTGGGGCGTCCTACTACTGCTACAACCGGCTTACTCATATATTACTCCTTTTCTAAAAGTGCATCCAGTAAATCTTGTCCGCTTGATTTTACAATATCTGCCTGTACTTGTAAAGCACTTTTCAGTTCCTCAAGCGTCATGTCGTCTAAGAACACCGTCTCGCCGCTGCGCAGCATATTACAGGGCAAAAGCAGCTTATCCCCCAAATCCCGCCCCTTTAGCTGCGCCACGATATCCTGCCCCGTCAAAAGCCCGGAAACCGTAATCCGCTCCCCGAAAAAGCTGTTCTTCACCGCAATGACCCGCACCGAAACTCCCGGAAATTTCTCCGCAAGGCAGCCGGCAAGCTTACGAAGCAGCGGGGCGGCAAGCGCTCCGGTCGCAACCGTAACCGTCCGGCGCAGGCTTTTATCCGGCTCTTTTTCTAAAAGCGCCTCCATAAACTCCTCTTCCAAAAGGCGAACCATGCCGACGCCGTTTTCCAGCTGCAGATATCCGTCATAACGCTCCGCCTCCGGCAGATCACGCCCCGCCAGCAGATACCATTCGTCGCTGGCATGAACAAAATGAGTGCCCCGCTCTTTATACAGCTTTTCCTGCCAGCCATGGATGATCCGCAGTACCTCCCTGGCATCCTCCCGTTCAAAGGGTTCCAGGGGATACAGCCCTTCCCGGTATCTGGACAGGCCCACCGGCACCACGGAAACGCTCTCCAGACAAGGCAGGTACCTTGTCAGTTCGGATATGCTGTACTCCAGTTCCGCGCCGTCATTGACTCCCTTGCACAGCACAATCTGCCCGTTCATGGTGATCCCGGCTTCATAGAGCCGATCCACCTTCCCCAGGGCCTCCCCTGCGAACCGATTGTTCAGCATCCTGCATCGGAGTTGGGGGTTCATGGTGTGGAAAGATATATTGATGGGAGACAAATGGTATCGGATAAACCGGTCGATATCATGATCCGACATATTGGTAAGAGTCACATAGTTGCCCTGCAGAAAGGAAAGCCTGGAGTCATCATCCTTGAAATACAGAGTCTCCCGCATCCCTTTGGGCATCTGGTCAATAAAACAGAAGATGCATTTGTTATGGCAGCTCCGATATTCGTCCATCAGCCCGTTCTCAAACGCAATTCCCAGATCCTCGTCGTACTCCTTATCCACCTCCAGCAGCCACTGCTCCCCGTCCGGTTTCTCCACCAACACCTCGATATAATTGTCCTGTATCAGGAACTGGTAGTCGAAGATATCCTCGATCTCCGTATTGTCTATGGCCAGCAGCCTGTCCCCTGGCGCAATCTCCAGTTCCTCCGCAATACTGCCCGGCAGTACGCTGCTGATCACATGTCCTTTTTTCTGATTCATATATCCGTTTACTCCTGCCTGCATAAATGTGAGTTGTCCCGCAACTTTATCTTCAGTTTACTAGAAAATTCTTGACGTGTCCACTCCCTTAATGATATAAATTAAATATATAAAGTTGTTTCTACACTTTTGGAGGAAATTTCATGCCCAATTTACGAGAGTTGGAAAACGCAATGCCTGTGGCGCCTCTGAAGCTGATCGCCCTGCCCTCCGCAGAGCGGATGGGCCGCAGGATCAATGATTATCTGGTGGAATTCCGCCGCAGTATCAACAATGAAAAAGTGAAAAACGATCCCGCCTTTCACGGCTATATCGAAAGCAATTACCTTACCCTTGCAGACTGTCCCCGTTTCGGAACGGGAGAAGCCAAAGGTGCATTCCATGAATCCATCAGAGGCAAAGATCTGTTCCTGCTGGTGGATGTGTGCAATCACAGCATTACATATGAAATGAACGGTTATACCAACCATATGTCTCCCGATGACCATTACCAGGACCTGAAGCGGATCATTGCTGCCGTGGGGGGCAAAGCCCATCGGATCAACGTAATCATGCCCTTTCTGTACGAGGGCAGACAGCATAAACGGAACGGCCGGGAATCCCTGGACTGTGCCTATGCTCTGAAAGAATTGCAGAATATGGGGGTTTCCAATTTTGTGACCTTTGATGCTCACGATCCCCGGGTGCAGAATGCCACCCCCCTGAGCGGATTTGACAACTTCCAGCCCCCTTACCAGTTCCTGAGAGCCCTGCTGGACGCGGAAGAAGATCTGGTGGTGGACAAGGAACACCTGCTGGTCATCAGTCCCGATGAAGGAGCACTGGACCGGGCTATCTATTTCGCCACGGTGCTGGGAGTAGACACCGGCATGTTCTACAAGCGCCGGGATTACTCCACCATAGAAAACGGCAAAAATCCCATTGTGGCCCATGAATTCCTGGGAGACAATATTGACGGCAAAGACATCATCATCATTGATGACATGATCTCCTCCGGGGGCAGCATGCTGGACACCGCCAGACAGCTGAAACGGATGAATGCCCGGAGAGTCTATATCTGCTGCACTTTCGGACTGTTCACAGACGGCTTGAAATCTTTTGACCATGCCTACGAACAGGGTTATTTTGATAAGGTGATCACCACCAACCTCACCTATCTGCCCCCGGAGATCCACACCAGACCCTATTTTGTGGAGGCGGATATGAGCAAGTTCCTGGCGTCCATCATAGACTTTATGAACCACGATGTGTCCCTGACCAACGCCACCGCCACTACGGAGAAAATTCGCCATATCGTAGAAGTCTACAACAGCCGCAGGGAATTCGTGACCAGAGACTAGTGACCGGAGATTAGCTGTCGTTTTCCCTGTCTTGTGTCATTCCTCTGCCTTATTCTCTGTTTTATTGTCCTCCCCGGCCTGTTCCTGATACTCCTGGAAGCGCAGGATTACCTTGAACAGGTCCCCGTCCAGGACGATTCGGAATTCTCCCTTCTGCAGTTCTGTCAGATTCCTTGCAATGGAAAGGCCCAGGCCGCTCCCCTCGCTGCTGCGGGACACATCCCCTCTGACAAAACGCTCCGTCAGTTCATCCGGACTGAAATTCAGCGATGTCTCCGAAATATTTTTTACGGACACCGTCACCATTCCCTCCGCTTTCTCCAGATCCACATAGACTCTGGTACCCTCCATGGCATACTTACAGATATTGTTGAACAGATTCTCCACCACCCGCCACATGCGGCGGCTGTCCGCGTAGATATAAGCCGGGCCGCTGGGTTCCGTAACCAGGATCTGAAGTTTTTTCTCCTCCAGTTTTTCCGAGAACTCTCCCACGGACTGGCGCACCAGTTCCGTCAGATCCAATCTGCTGTTATCCAGTGTGATGTTGCCGGAAGAAATCTTTGACGCCTCCAGCAGATCGTCGGTCAACTGCTTCAGCCGCTGGGCTTTGGCATCCAGCACTTTGATATATCCGCAGGCAGGCTCCTGGGTGATCTTCTCCCGCTTTAACAGGTTCACATAGTTAATGATGGAGGTCAAAGGGGTCTTTATATCATGGGATACATTGGTAATCAGATCCGCCTGCATCCTCTCATCTTTCATGCTGGTGGCCACCGCCTTACGGATCCCGTCTCCCATATTATTTACGGACGCTGCCAGCTCTCTGTTATCCCCGCGCAGTTGTTCACTGTCCAGCACATAGCTGATATCCCCGTCCCGAATCCGGGAAATGCCGCTGATAATCTCGCTGCGTTCCGCACTCCTGCGAAAAATATAGATCCCCACCCCACCGTCCAGCAATACGATACAAAGCAGGGGAAGCAGCATCATCCAGCCGGGGGCCTCCCGCAATTCATACATGGCCAGCACGCAGAGAAGATTGGCCAGCAGAAAAATATTATAAGGCATCAGAGTGCGGATTACGGCATTGGGGTTTGCCAGCATTCGGTTCAGACCTTTGCCCACTCCCCTTCCCAACCGGTATAAAATGCTGTTTTTCCACAGATTTCCATACCGCAGCCGCCTCACCAGGCTGTACCAGAACAAACAGGCCGCCAGGCTTGACAGCAGCCCAAATCCGCCGATCATGATCAGCATGTACTGCTTTGCCACCGCCAGCTGCTGTACCGTAGCCCGGTTGCCCCTGTAAAAGACAGAGTTGTATACATTTCCATAAATTAATTCAAACAGCTGCCACAGACCCAGGACGGTAAACAGCAAAAGCGCCATTACCAGTTCCGTGGGGATGCGGTCAAAAATATAGGGCGTGAGGGTCGTCTTGCCCTCCTCCTGTCTGCCCGTGGTGTAACTGACATAGCCTCCGATTCCCAGCCACAGTAATGCGAAAATGCCGGAAAATACAAGAATTATCCAAATGTGGGGGATAATTTTGTTATAAGTATCCTGGGCCAGATAAAACTGATCCTGCCGGACGGGAAAATCTGTGTTTACGCCGATCCAAAGCTTGGTATTTTTGGGAAAGGCATATTCATAGTCGCTGACATTGTTAAACATTTCGTCCTCGGTGATGTCAGCATTGGATTCCAGGCGCATGATATCGGGAAAATAAACCACATATTTGCCCAGGCGGCGGAAATAGTCTGTTTTTTCAAGGTCCGTGAGACCCACAAAAGACTCTTCCATATTTGTATAATACTCCTGACCGTCCCTGGTGGTGGTGCTGATAAAAAACTGCAGATTGGTCTTACCCTGCGCATAGAGGTCATTCTGCCTCTGATACAGGGAATAATTGTTGGCCAGAGTCTCCACCGTCTCCATCACGTTGGCCTCCAGCATACAATACTCCGGCCAGTTGGAACAGCTGGCCGCAATGGATTGCTCTGTCAGGGTGGCATACCTGGGCACCAGCATTTCCATGCTGATAATCTCCTGTCCGCCCCGGTCAAGGATCAGCACCTGTTTTCCCAACATGGCCATCTCTGTGGTGATTCGATTAAACAGGGAATCAATTCCCCAGCAGCTTTCCACGTAATCCCTGGCGGTTCTGTAAGCCTCCTCCTGCTCCATAAAATCGAAATCCGTTACCAGCCTGTCCTCCTGGGATATGCCGGATGTCTCTCCCACTGCGGGCCTGTCCAGTTCGTTCTGGATATCCCAGGCAATGAGATCGGAGAGCGCCTCTTCCGGGAAGCCAAACTGCTCTAAGTCGCTGTCGTATCCATAGCTGGTAAAGATACTCTCATAGCCAAAATAGGCGATAAAGTCAAATTTGCTCTGAAAAGTCACTGTCTGGATTTCCAGGCCATATTTGCCCCAGCGGATCAGTTCGTCCAACTGATAGCTGGCGCTCACCGGGCATTTGCTCTTCTGGGTAACACGGTTTACAAATCTGGTTACATCAATGGATTTCGTGCCGTCAAAATGCCCATTGGTCTCCACCTGTCCCTTGATTACTGCCAGCCGGGTAATATCGTTGATGGCATTTCGGAATATGTCCGTGAAAATCCTGGAATCTTCAAACTCTCCCGCATTGTCCATGAGCGCCACCCGGTAGCCGATCTGGTCGCCGTACATATTGTCCACCACAATGTTGGAATTGACGGCTATGATTCCTGCCATCACCGCCATGCCAATGGCGGCAATCTGCTGCAAAATATGCAGTGTAAGCCGTCCCAAAACTCTCTCTTTTTTCATTCCGGTCCCCATGCGCCTTCATAAATATAAATCACTGTTCCTGCTTTTCCACTTTATATCCCACTCCCCATACCACTTTCAGGTAGCGGGGATCCCGTGGATTGATTTCTATTTTCTCCCGAATATGGCGGATATGTACTGCCACCGTGTTGTCCGCGCCAATGGCGTCCTCATTCCAGATGTTTTCATAGATCTGGTTAATGGAAAAGACCCGGCCCTGGTTTTTCACAAGAAGTAACAGGATATTGTACTCTATGGGAGTGAGTTTAACCGTTTCCCCGTCCACGGTAACCTCTTTGTTCTCGTCATTAATCACAAGCCCCCCTGCCCGGTAGGTGTGGATGTTCTCCTGACCCAGGCTGCCCAGCGAAGTGTAACGGCGCAGATTGGACTTCACCCTGGCCACCAGTTCCAGAGGGTTAAAGGGCTTGGTCACATAATCGTCCGCCCCGATGTTCAGCCCCAGTATCTTGTCCTTGTCCTCGGATTTGGCGGACAGGATAATAATGGGAATGCTGCTGCTCTCCCGGATCTTGAGAGTGGCGGCAATCCCGTCCATCCTGGGCATCATCACATCCATGATCAGCAGATGAATCTGCTCCCGGGCCAGCAATTCCACGGCCTGCTCCCCATCGTATGCCCTGAACACCTGATATCCCTCCTCCTGCAGGTAGATATCAATGGCTTCCACAATTTCCCTGTCGTCATCACATACCAATATGTTTGCCATACATCCCTCCGCTTAAACTCTCAGGATCCGTCAAAATCCGCTTCTTCCTGATCACGCATCATAAGAAACGCCGCCAGATTGCCCCGTTTTCCCTGGCTGGCCCGATGGGAAAACAGATAGCCGGGGTTACAACAGGTACAAAGATCCGTCACCTGGATGTGGGACAGGGGAATCCCCGCCGCCCGCAGTACCAGCAAATTAGCCAGCCACAGATCCAGCTGGTATTTTCCCTCTTCTTTTCCCGGCTTCAGAATCTGCGTGTGGGGATAAGCTCTTTGTGTCTCCAGTTCCGCCAGCAGTCCAGGGCTCCCCGGAATCTTCGCCTCCATTTTGCGAAACTGCTCCGCCACCTCTTCGCTGACTTCATAACAGTCCTGGCAGATGGAAGGCCCGATGGCAGCAATCAGATCCTCCGGCCTGGTACCGAATTCCCGCTCCATACGCCGAACCATGCGGCCGCCCATGCCGGCCACCGTTCCGCGCCAGCCGGCATGGGCCAGGCCGATGGCCCCGTTCCTTCGATCCACAAAGTACAGGGGCACACAGTCCGCGAAAAAGCACACCAGACACAGTCCTTTCTCATTGGTCACCAGACCGTCCACGTCGGTATAGCCCCGTTCACGGACAATCCCCTTTCCCCCGTCCGAAGAAAAAACCTGTCGGATATTGGTGGTATGGGTCTGGAAGGTACACACCATATGGCTCACCTCCGTGCCCAGAGCCGCCGCCATGCGGCGAAAATTTTCCTGTACCCTTTCCTCCTCATCCCCCCTGGTAAAGGACAGGTTCATGGAGGCATAGATATCCCGGCTGACGCCGCCCTTTCTGGTGGAAAACCCATGGGTGATTCCCGGCTGGGCAGAAAGCAGCGGAAATGTGAGATATTCCACCTGTCCCGCCTCTTGCTGACGCATCACCTGCTTCCGGCCTGACGCCCTGATGATCTGTTCCATATATCCCCTCCTAACGGTAATGATGGGGAAATGCATTTTTCACCCACCGAATCTCTTCCCCCTCAATGGCCACCACGTCATATCTTATCGCAGTCTGCACAGGCAGCTGCCTGACGAGGCGATAATAGTCTGCCACCCGGCAAATCTGTTTTTGCTTGGCATAGCCCACCGCCTCCTCGGGATGCCCCATGCGGACGCCGGCCCTGTATTTCACCTCTATAAATACCAGGTACTCACCGTCCCGGCCCACCAGGTCAATCTCCCCGTTTCGGCTGCGGTAATTACGCTCCAATATGGACACTCCCCGGCTTTCCAGAAAAGCGGCGGCCAAGCATTCCTTGTCAGCTCCCACTCTGCGCCTGTTCATCCCTTACTCCCGGTCTTTCCGGCTGTTCCTACTTTACCTCTGAGTTTATCCATGGAATCCACGAATACCAGGATTTCCGCCACCACTTCATAGAGTTCCGGCGGTATCATATCTCCGATCTCCAGCCGTGAAAGGGTATCCGCCAGCTTGTCGTCCCGGTGTATGGGCACATCATTCTCCTGGGCCCTCTCGATAATCCGCTCCGCCAGCTTTCCCCTGCCGGAGGCAATGATCTTAGGAGCGTCTTCCTCGGGATTATACTCCAGCGCTATGGCCTGCTTGGGTTTATTGTTTTCTGCCATATCAATCTCCTGTTTCGATAGAATTCCCTGTCGTCAGATCAGGCGAATGCGTCAAAGGAATAGTCCGCGCCCATGGGGCGGTTGCTCTGGGCCTCAATCAGTTCCTGCATCACCGTGTTTCCCGTTCCGGCTTCCCTGGTCTGGAAAGTACAGTTCATATGGTACCCCCGCTGTTCCAGCCTGCTGTTCAGCAGATCAATATGCTCCGCTATAAAATCCAGCATTTCCTCGTCCGGCAGATAGAAACGGGTTCCCACATGGTTCTCCCTCAGTTGGACATAGACATCCATGGGGCCCAGATTCGCCATATCCAGATGCAGCAGCGCGCTTACCTCCCCCTCCCGGACTGCCTTTTTATGCCTGTTCGCATATACATACAACTCCCCGTGGGCATCCTGGTCCGTCATTTTCAAAGGTAACTGCACATAGGAATACATATTGTTCAACTGGTTCAGAAAATTCAGGTTCTGGCTTAGATTCTGCACCGTCCGGCCCAGCGCGCCTGCCTCCTGTCCCGCACTGCCCAGCGCTTCCGAAAGGGCGCTTAACTGTCTGCCCAGCCTGCTGTATAGCTCACCCAATTTTTCTTTACCCGCGTCCTCAGGCCGCAGGGACAATTCCTGCCTCACATACTCCTGCAGCTGCTTTTGAAAATCAGGGGATTTGGCCAGTTCCTTCAATGGCAGCGGCTTTCCCTCCGCCAAAGCCTGTGCCACCTGACGCAGCAAATGGAACGATGTCTGGTCCGGCAGCTGCGCCTGATCCTTCACGGGGATCTCCCGGCCCTGCAGGCCCTCTGCGGCATCTCCCTCCATGCCGGGAAGGCTCTGAGGCAGCCGGTCCGTCTCCGCCCCATTGTTCTCAGACTGAAGAACTTCCTCCGCAATCACGATCTTTGTCTGTCCCTGTGCGGCATCCCGGCTCTCCGGCAGAACGCCGGGCAAAGTCCCGGTCTCCTCCGTGGGCATGGGAGCGGCGGCTTCCCCT
>OFFV01001765.1_pt1 | contig 11739 bp, 5 predicted proteins | sample 1521461 | NCBI WGS metagenome assembly OFFV01 (sample SAMEA3504120, study PRJEB24116) | mouse gut metagenome | biome: mouse gut; feature: mouse-associated habitat; material: faeces | place: Denmark | collected 2011 | reverse complement strand
ATATAGATCATATAGGAGTTGTACAGCTATTAAAATCACAGATGAAGGAGGAGAGGAAGGGTGTTAAGACGACTATTGACTTTTGCACTGGCAGGCATTCTCGTACTGGAATCCCCGGCAACTGCATATGCAGCAGGGCAGAATATGAATGCTGTCGTAATGGACGGCGCAGCAGAGCAGTTTGAAATGACCGGAATGGGTGAAACGGCAGATGGTTTCACAAACGAGGATGATGCCGAAAAACTGAGAGGGGGGGGGTATTACCTCTGATCAGACAGATGAGATTGAAGACAGTTTGACGGGTGGAGAGAATGGCTCAGGAGATGAGGCGAATCCTGCAGACGAAACCGAAGAAGAAGGAAGTGTGGACGGACCATCGGATGAAACGGGTAATTCCGAAAATGGTGATGTGATACCGGGTGAAACAGGCAATACCGGAAATGAAAGTGCTCCTTCGGATGAGATCGATGATGACGAAGAAGACAATTTATCAGACCAGCCGGGTGACGGGACAGAGAATCCGGATCCGTCAGGCGGGAGTGATGGTGAAAACGAAGGTGATGTACCATCAGATGAAGCAGGGGAGGGTACAGACGAGCAGGAGCCCTCAGACACCACGGACACTGATGTTGGGGAAGAGGAAGATGCTCCGGATTCTTCAGTGGAAGAAGATAGTGAAGAAGATGAGAGTGACGAAGAGGATATACCGGAAGAAGACTCTGATTTTGAAGATGTCTTAGAGGTAGAAACTACGGAGTCAGTTTCGTCAAATGATGTGCCGGAGACGTTTACAGCTGCAGGCATGGAAGCAAAGTCAGATGAAGTGACGGAAATTTCGTATGAAGTGGCTTCCGGGAATGGAGTGCAGATTACTGCTCCTTATGGGTACGAAAACGCAGCCGGATATTCCTTTACAGCCCCGGCAAGTGGGAGGTATGTGTTTTATACGGAGGAGAAATCTTCCGGTTATACTACCTGGTTTCAGATATATGATGAGCATCGCGATGAGATTAAATATAATGGTATCCTAAACAGTTATCAGTATTTGAATGTTAAGACTGATTATATGAATCAGGGAGATCGCTTATATATCGAGACATATACGGAAAATGCCCAGGACGAGGCTTATATTCTGAAAGTTGCAGGCGAGACCTCTCTTATCAAGGCAGAGGATGGGAGCTATAATGCATCATTACCGGGCGGAGACGTTATCAATATAGGTGTTGTGGCAGGCTATAAGCGTTTTAAATTTGAAGCACAGCAAACGACTGGCAGCGGGAATTACTACATATCACCTTATTATTGCCCTGCGGATCATTCATCAGCCGATCATAATCGTTCAAGCATGCAGGTAGGAAGTTCAAAAAACAGTATCCTGTCAGATGTTTTGTCATCGGGGAAAACCTATGAGACTGTGTACGCAGTTACACAGGATAGTTCCTATGGTGGAAAGTTCATAGCGCTGCTTTCCGGTATGGATACGGTGACTACAATGACAGCCGATACCGATAATGTAGTCTATATACATGATGCCGTGCTGGAGGATCAGCGGATTAAACTGGATATTGAGGTTGCAGACACCAATGATTCATTACAACTATGGTATTTTCCGGAAGGAGATCCTGAATCAAAGCTGCAAACGGGAGTTTCTGGGTGGAGAGAGCATAGTTTTTCAAATCTGAAAGCAGGAACAAAATATATTTTTGAATTCCGGGACACTGCAGATAATGAATTGCTGTATACGGCAGAGTATGCGACTACCGGTGATAAAGTGGAGGTATCTACCAGTGAGTTGTCTGCTGTGATCTCAGATGACTTTGCTACGATGACGGTAGAGACCAAACTTCAATATAACGGCACCGAGTCTTATGCAAGGCTGAAATATAAATTCACGGATTCCATGAATAAGGTGTTTGACGAAAGCAGGTATGTGGACCTGCAGAGCTGGAGTACCGGACAGCCTGTGTCCGTAGAGATTGACTTGATGCAGGATGGCATTTTCCTGCGTCCGGGAGAAGAGTATCGGGTGGAGATATGCCTGGATTTTTCAGAGGATCACGTGACTTCTTCACCGGAGGTGATTACAGTCAAGGCGCCGGACAGGGCATCAGTTGATCCGTCAAAGATTACCTTTACCGTGGAACAGGATGAGTCGATAAAAACACGGGTGAATTATGCAGTGCAGATAGCTGATGCATCTTCTATAAAAGCAGCTGTATTCTACAGACCGTCAGGAACACAGAAATATCAGTCGATATATGCTTACGGCTATGACAGCAGTGCAAACGGATCTATTAATGGTATGAGTGCAGGAGCAGCCTATGATTTCCTGCTGTATGTTGGAGGAGTCACGAAGGAGCAGACCTTAAAACTGGAAACGGTATCCGGTGCAGCTCTGGCAAGGGTAGAAGACTCCGCAACGGACTATGTCGGCCCATATGATGTAGTGCGTACATATCGGATGGAGACGGCGGATGGGGCCCAACAGCCTGAGGGAAGCTATTATCTGCAGTTACAGTATATGAATGATTCAGGTTACTATAACAATCTGGGTTCTTCTGTTGAATTGAATGTGGATAATGGGTATCAAGCGACGGTTTCTTCTGCCGAGAGAGCTTCTACATGGTTGAAGCCGGATACTGACTATACGCTGCGATGGATGCTGGGCAAGTCTGCGTATGTTTCTGAGAGTAGTGCAGAATGCTGCATCTATGAAACCATCCACACTGCAACAGCTAAAGTGATACTGGAGAAAGAGGTCGATCTTTGCAATTATCAGGAATACAAGGTGACGCTGGATGCAGCTGATGTTGTAAACATGAAGGCGAATGGCCGCAGTATATCTTTATATAGATATTTGAAAGCAGAGAATGATACAAAATATACAGAAGGTAATTCATATTATCTGTCATCCTATAATAATTACAGTGCTGCAATAACGCTTGATAATTTAACGGCAGATACGCGTTATGAGCTGTCTTTGCGGGATTACAACGGTGAAATAGAATATGCGAAGACAACCTTTACGACACCGGCAGACCAGCGGGCAGTGAAGGTGACATCCGTCAATCCTTTTATTGTTTATGCATCGATTGAGTATGCGACCAGTGGATTTGGAGAACAGACGAAGGACTATATCCTGTGTTATTACAGAGAACTGAAAGCAGATAATTCTACTGCATGGATATCGGGTGGTTATAGAAGTGCAGTAAATGGAAATTACAGGAAATTTGAGCTGAATGATTTGAAAGAGAATACCAATTATGAATATACGATTGGAATCGGAAGTTCATATGATACGGCATTGTCTAAGCTGAAACATTCGGTAACGGGCAGCTTCAAGACCAGAAGTGATGAGAGTGAGATAAAGATTACTTCAGAGAGAGTCATGATGACTTCCGCCAGAATGGATTATATTTTGTACAATACGGAAAATGCAGGTTATGATTATGTCTATGTCTATGTCAGAACAAACCAGAACGGAGCAGCCGGGAAATGGGAATTAAAGAGCAGGAAGACGATATATAATACATCCGGCACGATTGAATTGAATGGGCTGCAGGAGCAGACGTCCTATGAATACCGGATAGGGCTTGGAAAGAGCAGTGGAACGGTTGAAGGAACTTTCACGACTTATGCGGATACCCGCAGGCTGGAAATGACCGGAACTACAGCGAAGATTCTATCCGCTGACGTTGGTTATAAACTCAGCGGTATGGAAAATGCAGGCCATGGCTACCTGGTCGGATATGTCAGTAAGAAGGCAGATCCAGACGGTGCATGGACCAGAAAACTGTCACTGGAAATAGACGACCAGAATACGAGTGGAACAGCAGTTGTCAAAGGACTGGCAGAAAAGACAGAATATGAACTGGTGGTGGGATTCGGAGATTCGGGAAGTGTTTCCAGAGATGAATTAAAGCATCCACAGACCATAACCTTTACCACACTGGAGGATCAGCGTAAGGTATCGAATCCGAAAGCCGTGGTAAAGGGGACGAGTGCGACTTTAAGTGCACTTTTTGAAGGAAATATAGAGTATTCATCGTCATATGTGCATTTCTACTACAGGAAAAAGGGCACAACAGATTATACGAAGGCTGAGCGTGTTGTCAATGCATCCAGAGTACAGACGAAGGAGTGCAGTGTAACGATTTCAGGCCTGATAAAGAATACCGCATATGAGTTCGCGGCAGTGTTGTCCGAGAATCAGTATGCATGTGATGAGCCGGATGAAGTGATGAAACCGGAATACAGGACAGAGATCGGTGAATTTGAGATTGCGGCATCAGGCACTGCGGTTGTCAAACCGACTTTGGTCAAGCTTTCACAGACGAAGTTGTTCTTGAATGCGAATGTATCTTACAGCGGTATCAGAGGATATGGCTATGAGACTTTGAAAGCTGCGGTGAATCCGGCCAAAGCGTCTGCAGGCTTCACATGGGAGAGCAGTGACGAGAAGATTGTAACCGTATCAGGTGGCAGGGTGACGGCTGTGGCTCCAGGCACGGCGACGGTCAAAGTAACTTCAAGTTATAATGCGGAAGCTTTCGCTGTCTGCGAAGTAGTGGTAGGGAATTACCAGATCGCGAAAAAGGAAGCAGCAGGTGTACAACTGCTTGCTGATCCGGAGCTGAATGCTGTCAAAGGCGGAAAGTACAGCGATTATACCGTATGTAAAATAGAGAATGGTAATCCGACAGAAGTAAGCTTTCATGTTTTATCGGACAATGAAGCGGTTGCTTCCTGGAATGAGAGCGAAGGTGCGATTACGGTTAACAATACCGGAAGTACAAAACTGGTATTTGAGACAGAAGATCAGGTGAAACTGTATTTGCAGGTTACGGCAGGATCGACACCGGGTAAAGGATTTGCGGTGACAGGATTTACTGCGGCTGACGGTTATGAAGCGTATGCGGCAGTACGGAATGCGGAGAAGGAATACACGCTGGCGTATACTTCCGGAATCAGTTACAGTACGGAGGGAGAGATCGTTCCGAAGAATCCGGTATTTGACAAGAGTGATTTCAATTGGGCGATTGACAAAACGGACATTGCGACCGTGGATGAATTGGGCAATCTCACACCGCTGAAAGCCGGAGATGTGACCCTTAGTGTGTCACCGAAGGAAGCCGGAGATGCGCCTTACACGAAGGACATCTGTCAGGTGACACTGCATATTAAGACGCTGGCTTCGGCTGATCTGGAGAATGCGACTCCTGTCTATGCGCTGGCGGATATCAGCAGTAAGATCGGTGATGTGAAGTTTCCGGATGAAGAAGCATGGAAAGGCTGGAAGTGGAAAGAGCCGGATACGCCGCTTGTGATCAATGGGGTGAATAAGGAGTACTATCCGTTTGAAGCCGTTTACACGGGAAGCGATCATTATCCGGAAGAGTCGACGGTCAATGTATATATTGCCAAAGTGACCGGGCTGTCAGTATATGAGGATGCAGAGGCTGGACATAATCAGGTCGTAGAGGTTGGCAGTGTGGATGCGGAGCAGAACCCGACTGCAGAATCCGATTCGATCACGTTGACCGCAGAATCTCTGTACTATGGCTCTCTTAATTGTAATGAGGAGACTAACTACTTTTATGATGTAGACGTAGAAGCACCGGCGAACATTGTGGTGAAAAAGCATGAATTCACGACAGATACCGGCAGACTTCTGCGGACATTCAGTATTACGGCGACAAAGGCAGGTAATTATACATTAACTCCAGCCATTAAGGTAAAGGATAAGAACAACAGCAATGAAAAAATCCTTGCGAAGACAACTTACAAGATAAAGGCAGTGGAAGATGATCAGGCTTATATCAGGCTGACACTGGAAGAACCTGTCAAGGATGGCATACGGCTGGACGGTGACAGGCTGATCGTGGATTATGACAGGAAGACTGATGTGGAAAGCTTCAAAGTCAGGGCAGAGCTGTTTGACAGAAATCTGGCGAATGAAGAGAAGTTTGACGTGACGAAGCTTGTCTGGAGCATGTCGGATAAGAAAGTGGCGACAGTAACGCCATCCTCCGACACCCGTTCTGCGGAAGTGAAGATCATCGGTGAAGGCCACACGATCCTGACCGCCAGGGTGAAGGATACGGCCGGGCATATGGCGGAATTGAAGGTTGAGATCCAGAATCATGCACCGCGTGTGAACAGAGACAATGTGAAGGTGAATCTGGCGTATGATTATGGTACGAATAAGGGACTTAATCTTGCTTCATGGTCATCAGGAGCTGTCGAGGTGATTCCCGTATACGGAGAGGGAATTCAGAATGTCAGTCTGTATGCGGATGCGGATGCAGCAAAGCCATACACCGGGCTGAATGCGGTCAGAGGAAGTGCGCAGCACAGCTGGGTCATCTGTCCGACAGCGGAGACAAAGACCGGTGAGGGAAGCTGTTATCTGGGGGTTAAGACAAGTTTCAGGGATACGCCTTATGTCTACCCGCTGAAGGTAACGGTAGTCGATCAGCAGGCGACAGTAACGGCCAGGTCTGTAAGAATATCGAATCTGTTTTACCGTTCAGATCCTGGTTCGTTAGACATTGCGGTCAAGGGAAATTATTATAGTATCGACAGTGTGAAATGGACAGACAACAGCAGCGGCGATAACAATGGTTATACCAGTGAAGGAACAACGTCTTACAGCTATGATTACACGAGTCGGCCAAAGAATGCAGTGCGGTACTACTTTATGCAGGAGGATATTCAGCTTACAGCAGATAAGAAACCTGTGGATGCCGGGATCGTAAGCGGAAAAGTCGAGGTGCAGCTGGGCGGCTATAAGCAACCGAACATTGTGAGTACTTCGTTAAAGTGGAATTATAAGAAACCGACTGTTGTCACAGATGACCCATCCGTTACGCTGATTCCGGCAGTGCCCGGCAAGAAAAGCGGATATTTTGACCTGAAAAATAAGACAGAGGGAAGATATTTGAATTATAGTTCGGACAGTTATTCCGGTTCTGATCCGAAATACATTTATAACGAGCTGGTATGCAGCAATGACGATGTAAGGTTTGCCTCACACAGGTCCACGTCTTATACATATACCGGCAGCAAGACAAGTGGAAGTGAGAAATTTACCGTGACGATCAGCGGGGATGACTGGAGGGAATCTCTGAATGCCACGCATACGATCAAACTTGCGGCGCCTGTACCGTATCTGTCTTCCACGAAGCTGACGATGAATACAAATCGTATGGGAACTATGGTGACCAATGTCAGATTGAAGGGGGCCCATTCAGCAGCGCTTTCCTGTACAGATATCGTTATCCAGGGTAAGGATGCGAGAGCGCAGAAGCTGCTGGATGAAGATCTGCTGGAGATCAGACAGGACGGCAGCGATGCTTCGCGGATCGTAATAACGGAAAACCGGGCGAGTACGATGAAACAGTCGGCAATTGCGAACGGTACCTATAATTATATCGTGATCCCGTGTTATGTGGATGCTGACGGTAATCGGATCCAGTCAAAGAAGCTGAGTCTGAAGATCATGGTGACGGATAAAGAGATCACTGCGAAGACGAAGGCGACGAGGAGTCTTGATCTGACGAAAGCTGTTGATGATTATTACATAAATGGTAATTATATCAGGCTGGATACGACATTTAAAAATATTGGCAATTATTTTGAAGTGATAGACAGCGAACTGGTCGGGGAATACAGCGGGTATTTTAATTTACATTATAATACACAATATTATCATCAGAGATTGACGATTGCCAATGAGAGTGAATTGAAGGCGGGACAGAAGTACAAACTGGCAATCAGATTTACGCTGAGAATGAGAGATGGTGATACCTTTGTCGTAACAGGAGCACCGTTCACGGTAAAACCGAAGCAGACATCGGCGAAAGTCAGAGTTTCCAACAATAATCAGACGTTGTATGCGGCGGCAGATGCTGTAAGCAGATCATATAGTCTGTATGCTCTGGGAGGGGATTACAGAATCCTTAAGGTAGAAGGAAGCCTGGACTGCAATAAAGATGGCAGACCGGATATAACGGTTGCGTCCAGCAGCTCTTATAACAGCTCCAGTATATCGGCTCTGGTAAGGATCACAGACCGGGATGGCGTACTGACAGTTACGGGAGCAAAAGGCAGGACTTATACGATTCCTGTCACGGTGCAGCTGAAAGGCAGAGACGGTATTACGAAGGATGTCAAGACCAGTATTAAAGTAACGGTAAAGCGTTAGTAACAGTGGAGGCGAAAGCCAGACTGTAACAGGTTTAAGTTACGGGAAGTAACGGCAGGGGCAGGCAATTTTGTCTGTCCCTGCTGTTTGCTCCGAATTAATTTATTTGCTCCTGCCGGTTGACGCGGACAGTATAATCTATTATAATAACATATGTTACCAAAAATGCTTGACAGTAAACTTACATCATGCTTAACCTGCCGTCGGGCGGGCCGCATGGCCATCCAAGCTATGAAAGTTGAAGACTTTCATAGTAAACTTACATCATGCGCAGCCTGCCGCCTGGCGGGCCGCATGGCCATCCAAGCTGTGAAAGTCAGAGACTTTCACAGTAACAAGTGTGATACGAGAGAGGGAATTCTTATGGCAAGAAAAGAGACGATTACAAAGAATGAGATATTGAACACGGCGTTCCAAATGGCCAGGCAGGAAGGAATCTCGCAGGTAAGCGCCAGAACACTGGCAGCCAAAGCCGGTTGTTCCACACAGCCGATCTTTCGGTTATATAAGAATATGGAAGAACTCGGCAATGAATTGTATGACAGGGCGATAGAGTTTTTTGGCGATTATTACGAGAATTTTCCGAAGACGCATGAGACGCCTTTTGTGGATCTGGGGCTGGCATATATCCGTTTTGCACAGGAAGAACAGCAGCTTTTTAAGCTTCTGTTTGTTTCCGAGAATCGTCACGGTAAGAGTTTGTATGATCTTTTGAACGGAGACAGGAGTACTGTTGTCAAGGAGATTAACAGTGCCAGATCATTTGGCTGTAAGGATCCTGGCGGTATGTTTATGAGGATGTGGATCTTTATCCATGGCTCGGCCTGTATGTCGCTGACGGATGACTATGATCTGCCGGAAGTGGAGACAGTGAAACTTTTGGAGGAATGTTACCGTGTATTCCGGAATGCTTAATTTTTTATAGAAGGGGATATTTTTAATAGAGAATGGCAATAGAGAATCGATATGATATTATCACAAGAATCAACGAGCATTACGGTAAGATGAGTAAGGGACAGAAAGCAATATCGGCTTTTATATACGATCACTATGATCAGGCGGTATTTATGACCGCGGCCAAATTGGGTGACACGGTGGGTGTCAGCGAGTCTACAGTCGTGCGGTATGCGATGTTTATCGGTTATAACGGATATCCGGAATTTCAGAGAGATTTGGAAGACTGGGTGCAGAATAAGATCAATTCGGTGCAGAAGATCGGAGCCAAGTATGGCAGGAGCACACAGTCGGAGATATTGACATCGGTGCTGCAGGCCGACATGGAAAAGCTGCAGGATACGATTCACAAACTTGATCCGACAGCATTTGAGACGGCGGTGGATATTATTCTGGAGGCGAAGGCAGTCTATATCATGGGCGTCAGGAGCTGTGAGCCGCTGGCGGAATTTATGAACTTTTACCTGAACATGATCCGGGGGAATGTAATACTGCTTAAAACAACAAGTATTTCGGAAACTTTTGAACAGATGATCCGTATTGATGAACAGGATGCCATGATTGGCATCAGCTTCCCCAGATATTCGATGCGCACCCTGAAGGCGATGGAATTTGCCAATGATCGGAATGCCAAGGTGATAACCATCACGGATACCGTACACTCGCCGATGAATCTGTATTCTTCCTGCAATCTGCTGGCGAGAAGTGATATGGTGTCCATTGTAGATTCTCTTGTGGCTCCGCTGAGTGTGATCAATGCACTGGTGGTGGCGATGTGTCTGAAACGGCCGGAAGAGGTGAAGAAGAGCTTGAAGAATCTGGAAGAAGCGTGGAACAATTATCAGGTATATTTGAATGACGAGATCAATTTTATAGACGAGGAACCGATGTTGAACTATCCACTCAGGAAGAGAGAGGAATGAATTTGAACGGTATGACGGGGTGGAAATGAGATGAGTCGTGTGATCGTGGCAGGCGGCGGTGCGGCAGGAATGATAGCGGCATACGCCGCCGCGGAATGTGGGCACAGGGTAGTGCTTTTAGAACAAAATGAGAAACTGGGCAAGAAACTTTTTATCACTGGCAAGGGACGCTGTAATGTGACGAATGCCTGTGTGAGAGAGAAGCTGTTTGAGAATATCGTGAGCAATCCGAAATTCCTGTTCAGCGCTTTTTCTGCTTTTGATAATACGCAGATGATGGAGCTTCTGCGGGAGGCGGGGTGTCCGCTCAAGGTGGAACGGGGAGAGCGGGTTTTCCCTGTATCAGACCATTCGTCTGACATCATAGCTGCTTTGACACGACTGTTAAAGCGGCAGGGTGTGGAAGTACGGCTCCATGCAAAGGTTAAAGAAATATTGGTAGACAGAAGAACTAAGAACGATGCAGAGGCGGAAAAAAAGGGAATGTCGGATGGGAGAGCATTGGTCAGGGGGGTTCTGCTGGCGGATGGCCAGTGTCTCGAGGCGGAGGCTGTAGTGCTGGCCACCGGAGGCTTGTCTTATCCTTCCACCGGCGCTACGGGAGACGGATATCGGATGGCGGAGAGACTGGGGCATTCCATTAAGGCGTGTATGCCGGCGCTGACTCCCATGGAAATCGAAGAATCCTGGTGTGCGTCGCTGCAGGGATTGTCACTGAAGAATGTAGCGTTGTCCATGTATTGTGGAAGTAAGCAGATCTGGAATGGATTTGGAGAAATGCTTTTTACCCATTTTGGGATCAGTGGGCCGTTGGTTTTATCTGCCAGCAGTTTTTACGGTAAGTGCAGGGACAAGCATAATATAACAGTAGTAGTCGATTTGAAACCGGCGTTATCGATTGAACAGCTGGATCGGCGTATTCTGCGGGATTTTGAGGAGAACCGGAATAAGCAGTTTAAGAATGTGATCGGCAGTCTGTATCCTTCCAAATTAGTGCCGGTTATGATCGGACTCTCAGGAATTGATGCGGAGAAGAAAATTCATGAGATAACCAGACAGGAGCGGGAACAGCTTTGTGATGTGACGAAAAAGCTGACTATGCATGTACGGGGACTCAGAGATTTTGCGGAGGCGATCATCACACAGGGCGGGGTTAAAGTGAAGGAAGTCAATCCTTCCACGATGGAATCCAAACTGGTACATGGACTATATCCTGTGGGAGAACTGCTTGACCTGGATGCGGTTACGGGAGGTTTTAATCTGCAGATCGCCTGGTCTACAGGACATCTGGCCGGCAGGAGTATTCCGTAGGGGGATATTCGGATCTATGCCTTGACGGAGTCGTATATGGAATCTGTTATAAGACGAGGCGGCATTTCCGGTGCCGTTAATTATAGAAGAAAGAAGAAAGGATATCAATATGGGAATGAATATTGCAATAGACGGCCCAGCGGGAGCCGGTAAAAGTACGATCGCCAGGCAGATCGCCGGAAAACTCGGATATATCTACGTAGACACAGGGGCTATGTACCGGGGACTTGCCATCCATTTCCTGGATAAGGGGATTCAGGCAGAGGAGACGGAAAAGGTAATCGAGGCATGTAAGGATGCGGATGTTAAGATTCAATATGAAAATGGGACGCAGCAGGTATACTT
>OFFV01001762.1_pt1 | contig 11759 bp, 11 predicted proteins | sample 1521461 | NCBI WGS metagenome assembly OFFV01 (sample SAMEA3504120, study PRJEB24116) | mouse gut metagenome | biome: mouse gut; feature: mouse-associated habitat; material: faeces | place: Denmark | collected 2011 | reverse complement strand
GAGCTGACGGCGGACGGGACCTACAACAGCTGGACCGTCAGCTATTGGCCGGAGCTGGGCATGGCGGAGTTCGAGACCGGCGCGTCCGGCCTGGGGTCCTCCACCAGCTACTGGGGATTCTACTACTCCCCGGAGGATGTGCCCCTGCCCCTGATGGGGACGGCGGAGATGCGCTACACGCCCTCCGGCAGCGGCTGGCGCTGGGAGGAGCCGGAGGGGGACAACTGGGCCTATACCCAGCGGCTGACGGAGAGCTGGTACTGGTATGAGATGCACTTCTGAGGACAGGGAGACGGCGGGGACAGGTTCTGAGTAAAAATCCGCCTATGGGGACAATATGCAAAAAATTTTGCATACTCCCTTGAATATCCGGGAGAGATATGGTATACTGTGGTCGCTAAACGACGGCGCAGTATCCTAGTCAGATCTGCCGCTTCCGAAGAAGGGCCTAAAAATCCTTCAAAGGGCATAGCTGTGAAACCCCTGGTGCCTGCTTCTTACGCCCAGTTTGGGGTGGGTGCTGGGTGGAAAGCGCGGGACTCCCCTGCGCTTGCGGCCGTAGGGCGTTCCCCAATGGCATGGGGAAGCCGACCCTGCGGGCGTGGAGACCTGTTTTTGTGCATGGGCGTACTCCCTTTGTGGTACCTCGACCTGTGTACGACTCAGGGTAGAAACCTGTATTGCGGTGCTACCCGGCCTGGAGCCGTGAACGCTGTGTGCAGATGTAGCCTGCCTTGCGTGGGCATGGCGGATAGGAGAACACCCAGTCTGCTCCCCGGCCAGGGAGAGGACTGCGATTGCTCCTTGAAACCCTGCCTGCAAAAGAGGCTAAGAAGCGGTTTGACTGCGGTGGAAAACACCTAGGCTGTCGTCATTGGGCAGACGGGGGATTGCAGTGCGGACTAAGTGGCAGTCGGGTAGCGCGGTGGGCAACGCCGCGCCGGAGCATTGAAAGGGAAACCGCCTGATCGGCAACGAGAGGTATGTTCCGGGGAAATCCAACCCGTACCTAAGCCGTAAGATTTACCCTGCCTGCTGCCGGCGTTTAGCTTTTTTGGCAGCGGACCAATATCCGTCCCTGAAATATTGGGACGGATATTTTGCATGTTTGGGGGATTTCAAGGAGGGCTTTGCCATGAAAAAACGGGGAATGCCGACGCTTCTGGTCCTGCTGGCCTGCCTTTGTCTGGCGGCCTGCGGAAACGCGCCAAAGGAGAGCGAGCCCCCCTCCGGGGAGCCTCTGGGCGCGGCGGCCTACACCGCAGCGTGGACCCCCTTCCCGGGACAGACGGACAGCTTTTTCTATTCCTGCGTGTCCGGCGGCGGAGTCTATGTGGCGGACAGCTGGGGGAGGAGCATCCTGCGCTTCCCCCTGGAGGGGGGCGAGGCCCAGGCCCTGCCCGCCTACGCGCCGGCCGAGGCTGGCGAACAGCTCGCCGCCACCTTCCTGAGCAGCATCCGGGCCGGCGAGGACGGCGCTCTCTGGGTGGTGGAGCATGTGACCGGGCCCGAAGTGATCGACACGTATGTGCTCCGCCGGCTGGACGGGGAGGGGGCGGAGCTGTTTCGTTTCTCTGCCCCGGGGCTGGCCAGGAAGCTGGAGGCCTCCTCTGTCTATGACATGCTCCAGGACGATGACGGGGATATCTGCGCTGTCACCGACAGGAGCTTTGCCCTGCTGGACCGGGAGGGGGAGGTCCGCTTCACCCTGCCTTTGGATGCAGATGTGCTCGGGGCCAAGCTCATCCGCCTGGGCGACGGCCGGGTGGGGGCCCTGGGCCAGACCCGGGACGTGTCCGGCGGCGCCCGGCCCTGCCTGCGGGTGGTGGACAAGGCGGCCCAGGACTGGGGGGAGACCTATCCCCTGCCTGCGCGCACGTACCGTGATTTTGTGTACGACGGGAGCGGGGAGGCACTGTTTTACTACCTGAAGGGCGAGAGCCTGTACGCCTATCGGCAGGGGGCGGAGGAGCAGGTCCTGGACTGGATGGCCGCCAGCGTGGACGGCACCCAGGTGCGCAGTCTCGCCGTTCTGCCGGACGGGCGCGTGGCGGCGGTCATGAGCGTCCACAGCGGGACCGGGGCCGGCTTCTTTCTGCTCACCCCTGTGGAGGCCGGGGCCCTGCCGGAGCGGCAGAAGCTGACCTACGGAACCATGGACATGGTGAGCTCCGAGCGCACGGCTATTCTGGCGTTTAACCGGACCAATCCGGACTACTATATAGAGGCAACGGACTACGCCCAGGGCCAGGACCGGGCTGCCGGCCGGACCCGGCTGGTGACGGAGGTGCTGGCGGGCAAGGGGCCGGACATTGTCAACATAGGCCAGCTGGGGGCGGACTACTGGGAGACCGCCGGGCTGCTGGAGGACCTGTGGCCCTATATTGACGCGGACCCGGAGATCAACCGGGGAGATCTGATGGAGCGAGTGTTTCAGGCCTATGAGCGGGACGGAAAGCTCTATCAGATCGGCAGCGAGTTTCGCATCATGACCTTCACCGGGGCCGCGGAGGTGGTGGGGGAAGAGATGACCTGGACCGGGGAGGAGCTGTGGGCCGCCCTGGAGGCCATGCCCGAGGGCTGTGTGCCCCTGTCCATCTACGGCTCCAAGGAAAATATGCTCAGGCTGCTCCTCAGCCTGTACGGGGAACGCTTTGTGGACTGGGAGGCCGGGACCTGCGCCTTTGATACGGAGGCGTTCAAGGCTCTGCTGGAGCTGTGCGCCCGTCTGCCCCAGGAGGCGGATTTTGCCACCAGCGACGGCGCGTCCCTCCGGGAGCGGCGGATGCTGCTGTGGGATACCACAATGGTTTATATGAACAGCTTCCTCTCCTGTGAGGCCAGGTGCGCGGGGCCGGAGGCGCTGACGGACTACGAGGCGTATCTCAGCGAGAACCATGTCTATGGCACCCTGATTGACGAGAACGGGAACTGGCGGGAGAAGGATGCAGTCACCTGTGATGCGCTGTCGTGGCTGGAGTATTTCAGGAGCGGCCAGAGCCCGAGTAATAATTGGGCCGGCGCGCCAACAGGGACCCTGGAGGGGGGCGGTTACGCCGCCTATGTAGGCTTTCCTACCCAAGGAGGCGCGGGCAGCTCCTTTACCCTCTGTGACACGCTGTCCATGTCCGCAGCCTGCCGGCATAAGGAGGGGGCCTGGGCCTATATCCGCCAGTCCCTTCTGCCCGGAGGCTCCCTGCGCAGAGATGGCGTGGGCGTGACAGACCACTCCTACTCGCCGGGCTTCCCGGTGAACCGGGCGGACTTTGAGCAGGACATGGCCCCCCAGTGGCTGGTGAACAAGAGCGGGGAGTACGTTCTGGACAAGGACGGCCAGCGGATCCAGGAGCCCAAGGACGTGTTTTCCCTGCCTGTGGAGGGACAGATTGTACGCGATCCCCTGGACGGGGGGCCTGCTGAGCAGATGAAAGCCGCCATGGTGGTCATTGCGCTGGCCCCTACGGAGCCCCAGATGGAGAACTTCTGGAAGCTCTACAACGCCATTGACCATGTATATACCGACAGCACGTGGGACCTCTATCAGATCATCCGGGAGCCGGCGGAGGCATACTTCGCCGGGGACAAGAGCCTGGACGAGGCGGCGGCCCTGATCCAGAGCCGGGCGGCCATCTACGTAGGAGAACAGCAGTAGGCGGAGTTCATCCGCATACACTAAGAGAACATAAAAGAAAGGCAGGAGAAGAGAGCTTGGACACAGGCGACAGTAAAAAGAAGCAGGAGAAAAAAGGAAAAGGGGAGGGGCGGTTCCGCTGGGCCATACAGGTGTTTTTCCTGTCCGTGGTCCTCTCGGCGGTGCTGAGCCTCGCCTCAGAGGAGGCCCTGGACGGGGCGGGCATGGCGCTGGCCTTTGTGGTGCTGGCCTGCTTTATCCTGCTGGGCATCGTATTTGACATCATCGGCGTGGCAGTGACGGCGGCGGACGAGCGGCCCTTCCACTCCATGGCCGCCCACCGCACACCCGGAGCCCGGGAGGCCCTGGGCCTCATCCGGAAGGCCAACAAGGTCTCCAGCTTCTGCAACGATGTGGTGGGGGATATCTGCGGCATTATCTCCGGTTCCACCGCGGCCATTATCGTCACCCGCTTGCAGCAGGCCCTGTCCATCCGGTCCGTGGTCATCTCCCTGGCCGTGACAGCCCTGGTCTCCGGGCTGACCATCGGCGGGAAGGCCGTGGGAAAGATGTTCGCCATCAACAAGAGCACGGCGGTTCTCCAGACGGTGGGCCGGATTCTGCACGTGTTTTCCAGCCATAAAAAGAGGTGAAACTCCCTTGATTTTGGAGCATATCGCGTCCCCAGCGGACGTAAAGGAGCTGACAGTCCCCCAGCTCAAGGAGCTGTGCAGGGAGCTGCGGCGGTTTTTGGTGGAGAGCGTGGCCCGCACCGGCGGCCATCTGGCCTCCAACCTGGGGGCCGTGGAGCTGACCGTGGCCCTCCACCGGACCTATGACACCAGCCGGGACCGGCTGGTATTCGACGTGGGGCACCAGTGCTATGTCCACAAGGCCCTGACCGGCCGCCAGGGCATGTTTGACGCCCTGCGGCAGCTGGGAGGGCTTTCCGGCTTTCCCAAGCCGGAGGAGAGCGTCCACGACGCCTTCGTGGCCGGACACGCCTCCAACTCCGTGTCCGTGGCCCTGGGCATGGCCCGGGCCCGGACCCTCTCCGGGCAGGACTACAGCGTGGCCGCCCTCATCGGGGATGGGGCCCTCACCGGCGGACTGGCCTACGAGGGCCTCAGCGACGCGGGGGCGTCAGGGGAGCCCATGGTGGTGATCCTCAACGACAACGGCATGTCCATTGACCCCAACGTGGGGGGCGTGGCGGACCACCTCAGCCGGCTGCGCCTGCGGCCGGGGTACTACCAGTTCAAGAAAGGCTACCACGCGGTCATGAACCGCCTGCCCGGCGGGCGGACCCTCTACCAGTTCAACCACCGGGTCAAGAGCAGCATCAAGCGGTCCATCTACCCCTGCTCCATGTTTGAGGACATGGGCTTCACCTACCTGGGACCCATCGACGGCCACAACGTGGAGCAGCTATGCACCACACTGGCCTGGGCCCGGGAGTTGGGATGCCCAGTGCTGCTCCACGTGCAGACCAAGAAGGGCAAGGGCTACGCCCCGGCGGAGCGTCAGCCGGAGCGGAGCCACGGCGTGGGGCCCTTTGACCCGAAAAAGGGGTTCGTCAGCGCCCAGAAGGTGGACTTCTCCTATGTCTTCGGCCATGAGCTGGTGGAGCTGGCTGGGCGGGACAGGCGCATCTGCGCCGTCACCGCCGCCATGGGGGAGGGCACGGGCCTCCAGGAGTTCTCCGCCGCGTGGCCCAAGCGTTTTTTTGACGTGGGCATCGCGGAGGGCCATGCGGTGACCATGGCCGCCGGCATGGCCAAGCAGGGGATGACCCCGGTGTTCGCGGTGTATTCCACCTTCTTGCAGAGGGGCTTTGACATGCTCCTCCACGACGTGGCCCTCCAGGGGCTCCATGTGGTGCTGGCGGTGGACCGGGCGGGACTGGTGGGGGCCGACGGCCCCACCCACCACGGCTGTCAGGACGTGGGCTATCTGACCCAGATCCCGGGCATGACCGTGCTGTGTCCGGCCTGCTACGGGGAGCTGCGGGAGATGCTGCGCACGGCCCTGTCCATGGACGGGCCGGTGGCGGTCCGGTATCCCCGGGGGACCGAGGGCCGGCAGTATCCGGACTGGCACGGGGAGAGCGCGTCCGTCCTCCGGCAGGGGAGGGACGCCACCCTGGTGTCCTACGGCGTGATGACCGACGAGCTGCTCTCCGCCGCCGACACCCTGTCGGAGAGGGACTTTGAGGCGGAGGTCATCAAGCTCCACCGCATCGCCCCTCTGGACCCGGAGCCGGTGCTGGATTCGGTGCGGCGCACGGGGCGGCTGCTGGTGCTGGAGGACTGCAACGAGAACGGTTCCATCGGGCAGCAGCTGGCCTCGGCGCTGGTACAGGCGGGAGCTGCGCCCCGGAAGATGGTTCTGAAGAATTTGAAGGGCGCTTTCGCCCCCCAGGGGTCAGTGGCGCAGCTGCGCGGGCTGCTGGGACTGGACGCTGCGGGCGTGGCGGAGGCGGTACTGGAAATGCTATGATCTATTATTCGGACGATACCTTGACGATCCGCACCTTGACGGAGGCGGACGCCCACGCCATCGCGGCGGGGGAGCAGGCGCAGGGATACGACACGACGCCGGACCGTTTTCTCTCCCGGCTGCGGGAGCAGGAGGAGGGGACGTGCGTCGCCATCGCGGCGGAATATAACGGACAGATCGCGGGATACATCCACGTGTACCCGGATTCCAAGTGGGGCCCCCTTGGGGGCCGTGGCTGTCCGGAAATCGTGGATTTCGGCGTACTGGAGAAATTCCGGCGGCAGGGGGTCGGCGCAAGGCTGATGGACGCGGCGGAGGCCGTTGCGGCGGAGCGGTCCGGGCTGGTGTATCTGGCGGTGGGACTGCACAAGTTCTACGGTCCCGCCCAGCGGCTGTACGCCCGCCGGGGCTACGTGCCCGACGGCAGCGGCGTATGGTACGGGGATAAGCCCTGTGAGCCCTATGAAGCATACCGCAACGATGATGAGCTGAATTTGTATCTGATTAAGAATCTGCGGTAGCCGGGAAAGGAGAACCGATATGACCAGTCGGGAAGTAAAGCAAATCGCATATTCCTTGGGTGCGGAGCTGTGCGGAATCGCCGGCCTTGACCGTTTTTCGGGCGCGCCGGAGGGCTATCATCCCCGGGATGTGTGGCCGGGATGTCAATCGGTAATCTCCTTTGCCTGCCGGTTTCCTGCGGCGACGGCTGCCTGCGGGTCGGCGGCGGCGTATACCCGGGTCCGCAACTCCATCACGGCGAAAATGGATGCCATTGCGCTGGACCTGTGCATCGAGCTGGAGAAACAGGGCGTACAGTGCGTCCCTATTCCTGCCAACGAGAGCCAGTGGGATGAGAAAACTGGCCGGTGGCGGTCCATCGTCTCCCAGAAGCACGCCGCCCAGGCGGCGGGTCTGGGGACCATCGGGAGGCACTCCCTGCTCATTACCCCGGAGCTGGGGAGCATGGTCTGGCTTGGGTGCGTGCTGTGCGGCGCGGAACTGGAGACGGACCCCGTGAGGGAGCCGGTCTGCGATGATTGCGGAAAGTGCGTGGAGGTCTGCCCGGCCCGCGCTTTAGACGGCGGGGAGCTGGTCCAGCAGGCCTGCTGGGACCACGCTTTCGGGGACGACCCTGAAAAGCAGGTGTGGCGCATTTCCTGCCACGCCTGCCGGGACGTGTGTCCCTATTGTCTGGGAAGCTGGAACGGAGGTCGATGAAATGGTGAAAAAAGATATGCGCCGCAGCGACTGGTGCCGCATCCTCCGGCGGGAGTACGTCAGCCGGGACTGTCAGATATGCGGACGGCGGGGGAAGGAGAGCCTGCTGGTCATCCGGGAGGTCACCGGGCCGCTGACCGTCCACGATGGGGGCGAGGACGTACTGATCGCGGAGAAGGACTACGCCTGGGTGCAGATTGCCCTGGAGGGGCTGCCCTTCTGGCTGACCGCCATGTACAACGACCGGGGGCGGCTGATCCAGATCTATTTTGACATTACCGCGGGCAACCGGTTCGACGATCCGGATGACCCGACGTTTGTGGATATGTATCTGGACATCGTGGTGAACAGCCGGGGCGAGCTGTTTGTGATGGATCAGGACGAGCTGGACGAGGCTTTGGCGGAGGGGACCATCACTCGGGAGGAGTGGAACAAGGCCGACGCGGCCTGCACGTACTTGTACGCCTATCTGACGGGAAACCGGGAGGCCGTGACGGAACTGTGCAACCGGACTTACCGGGAACTGTGGGCGCAGCTGGCTTGTCAAGGAGAGAAAGAAGAATAAGCATGATCGAGATCCGAGAGATTGATGGAGCCCGCAAGGCGGATATTCATTTACCGAACGAGCCGTTTAGCCTGTTCGGCAGGATGGAGCCGTCTTATGTGGACGGCAGATGGGGATACGGAGAGGTCCTTTTTGATGAGGAAAGCATATCTGAAATGTGCTTTCCGGATGAGAACTATGACTATGAAGCAATGAAGGAAAACAGCGTGTTCCTGGGAGCATACGATGGAGAGAAGTGCGTCGGCCTGGCGATCCTCCAGGAGGCGTTTTTTAAGTACATGTACCTCTATGATCTGAAAGTTTCCGGGGCCTGCCGGGGGCAGGGCGTGGGACGTGCGCTGATGGAGAAGGCCGGGGAGGTATGCAAGGAGCGCGGATACCGGGGCCTTTACACCCAGGGCCAGGACAACAACCTGGGGGCCTGCCGGTTCTATCTGAAAGCCGGGTTCCGTATCGGCGGACTGGACACGGAGGTCTACAAGGGTACCAAGCAGGAGGGCAAGACGGACATCCTGTTTTATCGGGATGTGTAGGGAGAGAGACATGTTATTGCACGAATTTGACCCCAACCCGTCGGCGGTCATCAACCCGTGGGGGCTTATTAAGCCGGTACAGGACTGTCCCAGGGTGGCGGTGTCCTGCTTTGAGCTGAGGACCTTCGACCGGATGGTGGAGCGATTGGGCGGAGTGGAGATCATGCGGCTGAAGAAAGCCAATTGGGATGCTCCGGTCTACCGGACGGAGTATAAGGGCGTGGAGATCGCCCTGTTTGAGGCATATGTGGGCGCGGCGGGATGTGTAGGGGATCTGGAGGAGCTGTTTGCTGCCGGGGTGGAGAAGCTGGTGCTGTTCGGCACCTGCGGGGTGCTGGACCGGTCCATCGGCGACTGCGGTATCATCATCCCCACCGTTGCCCTGCGGGACGAGGGGGCCAGCTTCCACTACGCGCCGCCCTCGGACGAGATCGAGGTAAACCCGAAATATCGGGAAGAATTTATTGAGATTTTGGATTACCATCAATGCACATACACCCTGGGCAAGGTCTGGACCACGGACGCTTTTTACCGGGAGACGGCGGAAAAGATGGAGCGCCGGAAGGCGGCGGGGTGCGTGTGCGTGGATATGGAGTGCTCCGCCGTGGCGGCCCTGGCCCAATTCCGGGGGAAAGAGGTGTTCCAGTTCTTCCACGGCGCGGACAGTCTGGACGGAGAGCGCTGGGACCGGCGGGGCCTGGGCAGCGAATTTGACCTGACGGAGAAGGATAAGATTGCCCAGCTGGCCCTGGAGCTGGCGGCGGAGATTGCGTAAATTGAGGAGGAGAGAAACTGTATGAACTACAAGACCATTGACATGTCAGCCTATCCCAGAAGGGCCCACTTTGACTACTTCCGGTCCCTGGCCTATCCCTACGTGGGGACCACAGTTAACGTGGATATCACGGCCCTGGTGGGCCGGATCAAGAGAACGTCCCTGCCCTTCTTCCTGACGGTCTGCCACTGCGTGGCCCGGGCGGCCAACAGCGTACCGGAGTTCCGGCAGCGCATCGTGGACGACGGCATCGTGGAGTTTGACCGATGCCGGACCTCCCACACCGTGGCCCTGGAGGACGGGACCTTCTGCTACTGCACCCTGGAGCACGATCTGCCCCTGCGGGTGTACCTGACCGTAGCGGAGCAGGCCCAGGCCCAGGCGAAGGAGCGGAGGAGCATCGAGGAGGACCCGGCGGAGGCCCTGGACAAATTTTTCATCTCCACCCTCCCCTGGTTCTCCTACACGTCCCTGATCCAGCCGGTGCCCCACCCGGCGGACAGCAATCCCCGGCTCACCTGGGGCAAGTACTTTGTCCAGGAGGGGAAGATCCTGCTGCCGGTGTCCGTGCTGTGCAACCACGCCCTGGTGGACGGGTCCCACATCGCCGCGTTCTACGAGGCCCTGGACCAGTTTGTGGCGGAGGCGGCGGCGCTATGAAGACGCGGCTGGACGTCTATCTGGTGGAGCGCGGCTACCTGGACAGCCGCCAGAAGGCCCAGGCAGTGGTGATGAGCGGACAGGTGTACGTGGACGGCCGGCGGGTGGACAAGCCCGGTGCGCCGGTGGCGGAGGGGGCGGCCGTGGAGGTCCGGGGCAGCGCCCTGCGCTACGTCAGCCGGGGGGGACTGAAGCTGGAGAAGGCCATGGGCCTGTGGCCCATCATCCTGGAGGGGAAGGTCTGCATGGACATCGGGGCCTCCACCGGCGGATTCACGGACTGTATGCTGCAAAACGGGGCCGCAAAGGTCTACGCGGTGGACGTGGGCTACGGCCAGCTGGCCTGGAGCCTGCGCAGCGATGAGCGGGTGGTGTGCCTGGAGCGGACCAACGCCCGGTATCTGAACCATGAGATCATCCCCGAGGAGCCGGATTTCTCCAGCGTGGACGTGAGCTTTATCTCTTTGAAATTGATCCTCCCCGCCATCGCGGGCGTATTGAAGGATGGGGGCGAGGTGGTCTGCCTGGTGAAGCCCCAGTTCGAAGCGGGGCGCGAAAAGGTGGGCAAAAAGGGCGTGGTCCGGGACCCCGCCGTCCATCTGGAGGTGCTGGAGCGCTTCTTGGAACATGTAAAGGAAAATGGTTTTACAGCGCTGGAGTTGAGCTGGTCCCCCGTCCGAGGGCCGGAGGGAAACATTGAATATTTAGGCTGGCTGCGGAAGGCGGCGTGGGAGGAAAAAAGGTTCGATCTGACCGCGCTGGTAGAGGCGTCCCATGAGGAGCTGGAGAACAGGCAGTGATAGAATTGAGGAAAGTCGGTCACGGCAATTGGCTGCAATGTATAGAGCTGGCAGTTTCTGACGAACAGCGCCGATTTGTCAATCCGAATATATTCAGTCTGGCTGAGGCTTACGTGCATTCGGACGCGAACCGGGACGAAGCGGAAGCGTACTACCGCTGCATTCCGTTTGCCATATATTGCGGAGTTGAATTGGTTGGTTTTGCTATGATAACCTATGAGAAAGAACATGACCCTGACGGCCAGCCGGCGTACGAAATATACAGATTGATGATCGATAAGGACCACCAGGGAAAAGGTTATGGGAAGGCAGCGGTCAGGCTGCTGTTGGATCATATCCGGACATTCCCCTGCGGAAGAGCGGAAAGCGTGTATGCCGTATGGCGCCCTGAGAATAGAGCCTCAGAAAACATGTTTCTTAGGAGTGGGTTTACCGTAGCTGGTACAGATGAAGATGGGGCGGTCATGGCTCTTTTCCGTCTGAATGGCTGACTTTCAATACAGAGGTGCTTAAAATGAAGCGCGTGATTTTATGCCCCAATCCCTACCGGGACAAGGGACTGGCCGCAGCGAAGGCGGCGGAGGAGATCCTGCGGAGCGCGGGACTGCATACGGTGTACTGCCTGCCCTTCAAACCGGAGGGAGGAGACGCGCAGTTCGGCGTACCCCTGCGCCCCCTCCAGCAGGAGCTGCGGTACAGCGATCTGGTGGTTGCCTTCGGCGGGGACGGGACGATACTGCACCTGGCCCGGGCGGCCTCCATGCGGGGGGTTCCGGTGCTGGGGGTGAACCTGGGGAGCCTGGGGTTCATGTCGGACCTGGAGGCGGGAGAGCTGGGACTGCTGAAAAACCTGGCCTCGGGCCGCTTCCGCCGGGAGAAACGGATGATGCTGGACGTGTCCGTTTTCCGGGAGGGGCGACAGATTTACACGAATCTGGGACTGAACGAGGCCGTCATCCGGGAGGGCCCCATCTCCCATGTCATTCACTTGAAGATTTCCTCCGATGGGCGGCATCTGGCGGATATCGCCGGGGACGGCGTGATTTTGTCCACGCCCACCGGGTCCACGGCCTAC
>OFFV01001756.1_pt1 | contig 11808 bp, 8 predicted proteins | sample 1521461 | NCBI WGS metagenome assembly OFFV01 (sample SAMEA3504120, study PRJEB24116) | mouse gut metagenome | biome: mouse gut; feature: mouse-associated habitat; material: faeces | place: Denmark | collected 2011 | reverse complement strand
TTCTTCCTGGGCTGCTGCCGTTACCGGCTTCGTAGAAGGAGAAGATGGATTCTCCATCTTTATCCGTGCGATTCCATACAACTATTATGCAATCCTGACGGTGGTGATGATGGTCACGATTGTCATCCTGAATATTGATTACGGCCCGATGAAGCTCCACGAGAAGAATGCGTTGAATGGAGACCTTTACACCACCCCGGACAGGCCATATGCCAATGCGGAGGAAGACGTGGATGAAAGCAAGGGAACCGTTATCGATTTGGTGGTTCCAATCGTCGTATTGATTATTTCCTGTGTCATTGGGATGATTTACACAGGCGGCTTCTTTGAAGGGGCAGGGTTCGTGGAGGCATTTTCTAACAGCGACGCTTCCGTAGGTCTGATGCTGGGAAGTTTCTTTGCTCTGGTAATCACCATTGCATTCTACGCAGCCAGAAAGGTGCTGAAATTCAGTGAGTCTATGGCGTGCGTTCCGGACGGTTTCAAGGCAATGGTTCCTGCAATCCTGATTCTTACGTTTGCATGGACTTTGAAGGCAATGACGGACAGCCTTGGCGCGGCAGAGTATGTTGCGGGCATCATGGGTTCCGCGTCTGAAGGGCTTGTGAACCTGCTCCCGGCAATTATATTCTTAGTAGGATGTTTCCTTGCATTCGCCACAGGGACATCATGGGGAACCTTTGGAATCCTGATTCCGATTGTGGTAAACGTGTTTGCCGGAACCAATGAGACGATGATGATCATGTCCATCTCCGCATGTATGGCAGGAGCGGTGTGCGGAGACCACTGCTCTCCTATCTCCGACACAACGATCATGGCTTCCGCCGGAGCGCAGTGCAACCATGTAAACCATGTATCCACCCAGCTTCCCTATGCCATTCTGGCGGCCGCCGTATCCTTTGTCACCTACATCGTGGCCGGTTTTACGCAAAGCGCCTGGATCTCGCTGCCCACGGGGGTCATCCTTATGCTCCTCGTATTATATATCATCAAGCGGAGCAGCAAAAAAACGAACTAGAATAAACCGGCCCGGCAAACTTTTCTCTCGTTTGCCGAGCCGGTTCCTTTCAAAAAGTCTCCGCTTATTTATTTTCCGTTTTCCCTAAAAGCCTCCAGCGCCTTTTCCTTCTTTTCAAAAATCTCCTGGAATGCCTTTTCATAAGGCGCTCTCGCAATGCCGTACTCGGTAACCACTGCGGTAATCAAATCATGGTCTGTCACATCAAATGCCGGATTGTATACCTTGACTCCTTCCGGTGCCATCCGTTCCTTATACCACATACTGGTTACTTCTTCTTCCGGTCTTTGCTCAATATGGATATCCCCGCCTGTTTTTGTGTTTCTGTCTATCGTAGACGTAGGGGCGCACACATAAAACGGAATGTTATGCCGTTTCGCCGCTATCGCCACCAGCGAAGTTCCTATCTTATTAGCGGTATCCCCATTAAGCGCCACCCTGTCGCAGCCTACGAAAACGGCGTTGATCCATCCATTTTTCATAACCATGGCGGACATATTGTCGCAAATCAGCGTTACATCCACGCCGGCAGCCTGTAATTCATAAGCCGTCAGCCTTGCTCCCTGCAGCAGCGGCCGCGTCTCATCGGCAAACACCCGGAAATGATATCCTCTCTCCTGCCCAAGATAAATGGGCGCCGTAGCTGTCCCGTATTTGCTGGTAGCCAGCTGGCCGGCATTACAATGGGTCAATATCCCGTCCCCTGGCTTCACCAGACTGAGGCCATATTCCCCAATGGTTTTGCATACCCATATATCCTCTTCCTTTATGGCAAGAGCCTCCTGCTTCAAAGCTCTTTTTATCTCATCTATCCCACAGCCCTTATTCTCCCGGCAAACTTTTTCCATCCGCTCCAGCGCCCAGGACAGGTTGACCGCCGTAGGCCTTGCCGAATTCAAATAATCCTTTTGCTTTACGAATTCCCGGTAAAAGCTCTCATAATGATCCGCATCCGTTCCTTTTGCCAGAAGATAGATTCCGAAAGCCGCCGTCACTCCGATCGCCGGCGCGCCGCGCACTCTTAGAAGATAAATGGCATCCCATATTTCCTGCGCCGTCCTTAACCGGATCAACTCCATTTTCCCGGGTAGAAGAGTCTGGTCAATGATTATGATGCTCCCATCCTCATCGTCCAGTTCCACGGTTTCATATTCCATGCTTTTATTAAAAAGCATACTTTTATCAAAAAATTGGCCATCGTCTTTCATCCCGCTTTTTCCGCCCTTTTCTATATTCTTTTAATGCAGACAAGGTAATGTTCTTCCCCGTGTCCGGTTTCCACCTTAAAAAAGGTGGCTGATACCCATTCAAATCCCATTTTCTCCGGATTGTTGATCCTGTAATCGACAGAAAGCCCTCCTGAGCGGCTTTCGCTCAATATGCGGTCCATCACTGCCTTATCCTTCATGGCGTCGCTGTATTCCGTGCGGTTTTTTGACACGATGTTGACCTGGAATTTATCAAAAAAATCCCGATAGTACACCCGGTCTCCTTCTTTCATGTCCCCGTCCACAGAATGCAGCACTTCCGCATAGCCGGTATCGTAATCAAGCCGGTATACTTTATCGAACACACGGAATAATGCTTTGCTGTAACGATTGCGGTATACTTCTTCTTCCGCCTTCTTGATCGCGGTAATGTCCATCAGATAGAAGTAGTACATTTTGCGTTTTCCTTTGTTCCCAAGAAAACGTATCTTGGCATCCAGCCATATCTCTTCTCCGTCATACCGCCTCCGCCTTATCTGCGCATGAACCGTATCGCTCGTTTTCTCCGCTTCCGCGCACTTCTCCAAAAGCTCCCGATAGTCTTTTTCTTCCATGTATTTCCCTATCAGGCGTTCCTCCGCAACCATTCCTATGTTGTCCGCTTTCATCATTTCATAGTAGCCTTTGTTGACGCGAACTACCTCCATTCTATCGTCCACCCGCTCATAGATGCTGAGTCCTCCCAGCATATTCTGGAATACGCCCTCCGATTTCAGACTTTCGCTATATAAAATGGAAAAATCGTTCTCATTGGAACCCACCATCACCGCGCTCTTGATATCCACCAGCGCCGGATCATTCAGCAAATTTTCAAATTCCTTCTCCGGCATAGGGCGGTAAAAATAATAACCCTGAATATAGTTGCACTCTATGCTCTTTAAGAAATTCAGTTCTTCTTCCGTTTCCACGCCTTCCGCCACCGCCCGGAGACTCATCCACTTTGTCATCCTGACGATAGATTCCAGTATAATTGCCGACTTTCCCCCTTTTTCCAGGTCATCCATAAACTTCATATCAATTTTTAATATATCCACAGGCAATTCTTTCAAAGTATTAAAAGAAGAATAGCCGCTTCCGAAATCATCCATCAATATGATAAACCCGTAATTCTGAAGTTTTTCCACGATCTCCCGGACTCTTTTCGGGTCGTCCGCATAAGCGCTCTCCGTCACCTCCAACCGGAGCAGCTGCGGATTCAATTCATATTTTTCTACGATTTCTATGATATCTTCACAAAGATTTTTATTATAAAAATCCATCTGGGAAACATTCGTGGATATGGGCACGATATCCAGCCCCTGATCCCGTCTCCGTTTCAGCATGGCGCATACCCGGTCCCATATATACTTGTCCAATATATTGATATAACCGTTCCGCTCAAACAATGGAATAAAAACATCCGGCGCGATCATCCCCCTTTCCGGATGCTTCCAGCGAACCAGTGCCTCCGCGCTTATAATCGTTCCGTCCGAAGCATTGCAAACCGGCTGGTAATACACCTCAAACTGCTTTTCCCTGATGGCCGCATCGCAGTCGCTCATCAGCATCTGTTCCTTGACAATGCTTTCCCGCATGGATTCATCATAATAAGCAAATGGCTTTACATAATTCGCCTTTACCGTATCCATGGCAATCCGGCTCCTGTCCACCATAGATGCTATACCTATGCTTCTGTCCGTTACCACATACAGCCCATAACATGCCGCAAAACGGTATTCCGTGCCTTCACAAGTATATATAATTTCACCGGAGTCGCTGAATTCCCGTAATTTCTCCAGAAGATCCGCAGGAAAACAGGCTACGAAATTATCGCTTTCCATCCTTCCGTAAGTTCCTTCCACCCCTTTGTATGCCACACGTATCCGATCCGCCATACTTTTTAATACTTCATCTCCTGCACTTCTTCCAAACAATTCGTTGATCACCTTAAACCGCTGTACATCCCAGTAGGCGATGATATACTCCTTATCCGGATTTTTTGCAAAAAGTTCTTCCGTCGCTTTGTAAAAACCTTCCAGATTATAAATTCCGGTCAGCTGATCGATCAGCTTCTCCCTTCCCTCCATACATTCTCCTTTTTTCCTGTGCCCCGCTATCTGTTCCCTTACCCATACCTTATAAAATACACTTCTCAAACAAAAAATAGAAAAAATAATATAGCTGTACACCGACGTCAAGCGACAGCTATCGACATAATTATATCACTTATTAAAAATTTGAGAAGAATGACTTTTTTCCTATTTTTCGATTTTTTTCTTCTTTTTTTTGCAGATTTTATGCCTCTATACCAGTTTTCCGAACCATTCTGCCGTTATATATCCGATCAAGCCGCAGCAGGGAAAGGTAATCACCCACGCCAAAAGCATTTCCTTTATCACTGCCATATCAACAGCTTCCGCATCGGTTGCCAGCCCCACTCCCATAATAGAAGTCGTCTTTACGTGGGTCGTGGAGACAGGAATACCGATCCAACTGGCAAAGAGAAGGCAGACAGCGGCGGCAGCGTCCGATGCAATTCCCTGAAGTTTCTCTAACCTTACCATTTCCATTCCCACTTTTTTTATAATCCGCTCTCCCCCGGCCGCCGTACCGGCCGCCATAACAACACTGCACAATGCCGTCATCCATAAGGGAACGGAAAAGCTTCCATCGGACGCCCTTCCTCCTGCCAAAAAAATGCCCATCAAAAATACTCCCATGAATTTCTGCCCGTCCTGCGCGCCGTGCATAAATGCCATAGCCGCTGCTCCGGCTGTCTGCATCCGTTCCATTCCCTTCTGATTACGCACAGATGGCCGGTTGTCCCCCAATCGTTTTCCATTCCTGTGCTTCGCTTCTCCATATTCCGCTCTTCGCCCATTTCTTTTTCCGGACAGCAGCAGATATTTTCCTCCCGCAAAACCCATGCCCAACCCTAATATACCCGAAAAAAACAGGCCATACACAACTTTTATCCACTCCTCCCAATGAATGCCCGCCAATCCCTTATGAATGGAGATTGCCGCCCCTGTCAACCCTGCAATCAGCGCATGGCTCTCGCTGGTAGGTATCCCAAAACACCAGGCGGCGGATGCCCACAAGATAATAGCGGCCAGCGCAGCACACAAAGCGGTCAGCGCTTTTTCAGGATCTCCTCCGAAATCCACCATATGATAAATGGTAAATGCCACATTGGCATTCCACGAAGCCATCAGAGCCAAACCGGCAAAATTAAAAAAAGCGGCCATTCGAATTGCTTTTTTCAGTTCCATTCCCCCGGATGCTACCAGGGACGCGATCGCATTCGGCGCATCTGTCGCCCCGTTTACCAAAATAGTTCCCAAAACCAAAAAAGTCGTCACTTGGAGGGGCGGATTCCCCGCCAGCCTGTTCAAAAACTCACCGAATGATAACCCCGATATCTCCGGCAACATTGCTATTGTCATTTTCCCGCTTTCCACCGGCTCTCCGGCTGCCACGTCTTATTTCAATATAAGCGGAATTGGAAAAGATTATGCATAACAAAAGAGCCGCTGCTCTGCAACGGCTCTTTTACTATATCTTAGTTCTTATTTGCCAGCTCTGCTTTCAGTTTTTCTGTCAGGGCGGGAACAATCTTGTTCAGATCGCCAACGATGCCATAGTCAGCTACATCGAAAATAGGAGCTGTCTCGTCTTTGTTGATGGCAACGATAAGATCGGATTCTTCCATACCTGCCAAGTGCTGGATCGCACCGGAGATACCGATCGCGAAGTATACGTTAGGACGTACTGTCTTGCCGGTCTGGCCTACCTGGAGATCCTTCGGCTTCCATCCTGCATCCACAACTGCACGGGAGCAGCTTACGGTTGCACCGAGTACTTCTGCAAGATCATCAAGGAGTTTGAAGTTTTCCGGGTTTCCAACGCCGCGGCCGCCGGAAACAAGAATCTTTGCATCCATAATATCCACGGTATCCACAACGGATTTCACCACTTCGAGAATCTCTACATATTTGTCATCGGGTGTAAAGCCAGGATTGAACTCTTCCACTACCGCTTTTGCCCCTTCTACTTTAGGCGCTTTCTGCATAACGCCGGGACGTACCGTCGCCATCTGGGGACGGAACTCAGGGCATGCGATCGTAGCGATGGTGTTGCCGCCGAATGCCGGACGAGTCATTAAGAGCTGGTTATGAAGCTGCTCTTTTCCCGGAATCGGATTCATCGGGAAATCGCCGATATCGAGCTGTGTACAGTCTGCGGTAAGTCCTGTATGGATTCTTGCGGATACACGAGGACCTAAGTCACGGCCGATTGCCGTAGCGCCTACCAGGAAAATTTCCGGTTTATATTTTTCGATAACGGAAGAGAGCGCATGTGCATAAGGTTCTGTTCTATATTCCTTTAATTCAGGATCGTCTACAAGGATTACCTTGTCAGCGCCGTATGCTGCGAGCTCGTCTGCAAGGTCTTTTACTTCATGGCCTACCAATACTGCCGTAACCTCTGTATCCAAATCCTTTGCAAGATCTTTTCCTTTGCCGATCAGTTCCAGAGCGATTCCGCTCAGTTTGTTATCTACCTGCTGTGCAAAGACAAATACTCCTTTATATTCTGCTATATTCATTTTCATTCACCACACTTTTCCTAATTTTTTATATTACGTGTTTCACTTTTAACTTGTCGATAATGTAATCAACCGCTTCCGTAGGATCCAGGGTGACTTTCTCCCCTGCGCCTTTTCTTACTTTGTCGGAAGCCTTAGCGATCTGTGTCGGAGAACCTTTCAGGCCGAGGTTGGAATCTTCCACATCGACCAGGTTTGCTCTGCCCCATACGGTGATGTCCGCTTTATATGCGTCAAAGATTCCGCCAGGAGTCATATAACGAGGCTCATTTAATTCAGCAAGCGCCGTAATCAGACAAGGCATTTTTGCTTTTAACACATGGTATCTGTCATCGAACTGACGCTCAACGATCACGCTGTCGCCTTCGATCTGGATCTTCTGTGCATAAGAAATAACCGGAATTCCCAAATGCTCGGAAATCTGGGGGCCAACCTGTGCGGTATCGCCGTCGATTGCCTGGCGGCCCGTGATGATCAGGTCATATTCCAGATTGCGGATCGCGCCCGCCAATGTCTGGGATGTCGCCCATGTATCTGCGCCGCCAAGAACCCTGTCGGTTACAAGGATGCCCTTGTCAGCTCCCATAGCCATCGCTTCGCGGAGAACTTCCTCTGCTTTGGGAAGACCCATGGTGATAACGGTTACTTCCGCGTCGTATTCGTCTTTCAATCTAAGAGCCGCTTCGAGGCCAGCCTTGTCATCGGGGTTCATGATCGTAAGCATCGCGCCCCTGTCAAGTGTACCGTCGGGATTAAACTTAACGCCGCCCTTTGTATCAGGTACCTGTTTAATACAAACAACAATTTTCATTGTATTTCCACTCCTTATATTCGTTAGATTTTCATTTTCTCTGTAATTACGATATTGCGAAGTCCTTACTTCAATAATGCGCCAGAGATTACCATACGTTGCACTTCGCTTGTCCCCTCATAAATCTCCGTAATCTTCGCATCACGCATCATGCGCTCTACATCGTATTCCCTTGTATAGCCGTAGCCGCCGTGCAGCTGTACTGCCTTTGTGGTAACTTCCATAGCCACTTCCGCCGCATATAATTTTGCTTTTGCCGCTTCTACGGAATATACCTTCTGGGTGTTCTTTGCGATTGCTGCTTTATAAACAAGTAACTGTGCCGCTTCTACCTTAGTAGCCATATCTGCCAGCTGGAACTGGGTATTCTGGAACTGTCCAATGGAGCGTCCAAACTGTTTTCTTTCCTTTACATATTCCACGGTTCTCTCCAAAGCGCCTTCTGCAAGACCAAGAGCCTGGGAAGCGATACCGATACGTCCGCCGTCCAGCGTATGCATAGCGATGCCGAATCCCTTGCCCTGCTGTCCAAGGATATTCTCCTTCGGAATTCTGCAGTCTGTGAAAATCAATTCATATGTAGAAGAACCACGGATACCCATTTTCTTCTCTTTCGTACCGAATGTAAAGCCGGGCGTACCTTTTTCTACGATGAAAGCGGTGATCTCTTTCGACATTCTGCCACGTTTTTCAATCATTCCCGTTACGGCAAAGATAACGTACACGTCCGCTTCCTTACCGTTTGTGATAAAGATCTTGGAGCCGTTCAGAACCCACTCATCGCCTTCCAGAACTGCTTTTGTCTGCTGTCCCTGCGCATCTGTTCCTGCACCGGGTTCCGTAAGGCCGAATGCGCCGATTTTCCGGCCGCTTGCCAAGTCAGGCAGATATTTCTGTTTCTGCTCTTCCGTACCATAGGTCAGGATCGGGTCGCAACAGAGGGAAGTATGCGCGGAAACGATAACGCCTGTCGTACCGCAGACTTTCGAAAGTTCCTCCACGCACATAGCATAGGTTAAAATATCGCAGCCCTGTCCGCCATATTCCTTCGGTACCGGAATTCCCAGGAATCCTGCTTTTGCCATTTTTTCAACGGTTCCTCTGGGGAAAACTTCTGTTTCGTCAACTTCCTGCGCCAAAGGCTTTACTTCTTTTTCAGCAAATTCCCTGAAAAGAGTTCTTGCCATTTCATGTTGTTTTGTTAACATAAAATCCATGATTTTATTTCCTCCATATCTTTGTTTATATTTTCCTATCTTGCATAATCGTAGAAGCCTTTGCCCGTCTTCTGGCCAAGCTGTCCGCCGCGTACCATCTTCTTAAGAAGCGGATGAGGACGGTATTTCGGATCGCCGGTTTCTGCCTGAAGCACTTCCATAATAGCTAAAACGATATCGAGCCCGACCAGATCGCCTAAAGCAAGCGGCCCCATCGGATGGTTTGCGCCCAGCTTCATCGCATTGTCGATGCCTTCTACAGAAGCAACGCCCTCTGCATAAATGCCGATCGCTTCGTTGATCATCGGAATGAGAATTCTGTTTACGACAAAGCCTGCCGCCTCATTTACCTGAACCGGAGTCTTTCCGATCTCTTCCGAAATCGCTTTGATTTTTTCCACTACTTCGTCAGGAGTGTTCAGCCCTGCGATTACCTCCACCAGCTTCATTACCGGAGCCGGATTGAAGAAATGCATGCCGATAACCGGCCTGTCAAGCCCAGCGCCGATTTCCGTAATAGAAAGGGAAGAAGTATTGGTTGCAAAGATACAATCTTTTTTACAGATATCCTGTAACTCTTTGAAAGTCTGTTTCTTAATGTCCATTACCTCAAGGGCAGCTTCCACAACCAGATCGCAGTCTGTGCAGATTGTTTTTACGCCTGTTGTGATCTTCGCCAGGATAGCATCTGCCTTATCCTGCTCCATTTTGCCCTTTGCAATACGTTTTTCAAAACCTTTTGCAATCTTGTTTTTGCCGTTTGCCGCGAATTCTTCATTGATATCGCAAAGGAAAACTTCATATCCTTCCGTCTGGGCAAAAGCCTGTGCAATACCGGATCCCATCGTGCCGGCACCAATAATACCTACTTTCATACTCGTTCCTCCTGGATTGTATTTGTTTATTTTTACTCTCCCCGCCCGGACATTCGGCCAGGGATTTTTATTACCATTATTTTAAAATCTTTCGATTATTTATTGAGGAATTTCTCTACTTTTCTTTTTTCAAGAAATGCCGTCATTCCTTCTTTCTGGTCATAAGATTCAAAGCAGTCGCCGAACAGTTTTTCTTCGATTACGATCGCCGCATCCATATCCACATCCAGTCCTTCATTGATCGCTTTTTTGCAGTTGCGTACTGCGATAGGAGCGTTCTTTGCAATTCCTGCCGCCATCTTCTCTGCGGCGGGCATCAGCTCCTCCTGAGTGTAAACAGCGTTCACAAGGCCGATTCTAAGAGCCTCATCCGCTTTGATATTCCTTGCAGTGTAGATCATCTGCTTCGCCATGCCTGCACCTACCAGACGGGCAAGGCGCTGGGTGCCGCCAAAGCCGGGGGTGATGCCCAGGCCCACTTCAGGCTGGCCAAACTTTGCCTTTTCGCTGGCCAGTCGGATGTCGCAGGCCATAGACAGCTCGCACCCGCCCCCCAGCGCAAAACCGTTGACGGCCGCGATGGTGGGCTTGGTCAGGTTCTCCAGCTTCAGGAACACGCCGTTCCCGTAGGCGCCGAAGGCCTTGCCTTCCACGGCGGTAAAGCCGGACATCTGCCCGATGTCAGCCCCGGCCACAAAAGACCGGCCCGCCCCGGTTACCACGGCCACCAGGATCTCCGGGTCCTCCTCCACCTGATCCAGCACCCCGCTCAGGTCCCGGAGTACCTGGTCGTTGAGGGCGTTGAGCGCCTCAGGCCGGTTCATGGTGATAACGCCGACGGCGCCCTTCTTTTCCAGTTCTACAAAAGCCATGGGAAAATTCCTCCTTGTCTTATGGATGGTGGTCCCATTATACCGGATATTCCGTCAAAGGGCAAGAGGTTTTCCCGCCCGCGGGGCGCCGTTCCGCCGGTCATACCCCCTCCCGCTTCTGAATAGATTGGTGGTTGAGGGGGGATGGACTTGTCTGAAAAAATGCTGTCTGCCGGGAGAGGCGCGCTGTTTCTCACCGCGCTGAGCGCGGTGTCCCAGCTGCTGGGCTTTGGCTACCGGGTCATCTTGTCCCGGCTGGTGGGGGCGGAGGTCATGGGGCTGTATCAGCTGGTGACGCCGGTGTACTCGGTGCTTATCTCCCTCACCGCCGTAGGGGTGACCTCAGCGGCCTCCAACCTCACCTCCCAGCATCTGGCCCTAGGCAACCGCAGGGCCGCGGACCAGACCCTGAACACCTGTCTCAAGTTCTTTCTTCTGGCGCTGCTGCCGGTAGGTACCGTGGTCGTTCTGGCCTCCGACCCGATCTCGGTCCATCTCTTGGGCGACGCCCGGACTCAGCTGGGCCTTATCCTGCTGGTACCCTGTGTGGCCCTCACCGGGGTGGAAAACCTGCACAAGCACTTCTTCTATGGCTCCGGTCTGGTGCGGCCCCCGGCCACAGTAGAGCTGTTGGAGCAGTTTGTGCGCACCTTGGCAGTGATCTCCCTGCTGCTCCTCTTCCTGCCCCAGTACCCCGAACGAGTGGTGGGTCTGATTGTAACGGGGATGGTCATCTGCGAGGTGTTCTCCTCCTGCACCCTGGTGATTCTCTACCGCCGGAAAATGGGGCGGTCCACCCTGACCGGACCGGGAGAACCGGGCCCGATCAGGAGGCGGCGGGTGGCCGCCATCGCCCTGCCCGTGGGGCTGAACTCCCTGCTGGGCAACCTGTTGGCGGCGGCCAACAACACCTTAATCCCGCAAAAGCTGGTGGAGGGCGGAGCAGATCGCTCCGCAGCCATCTCCCAGTTCGGCGTGGTGTGCGGAATGACCATGCCCATGCTGTCCCTGCCCATCGTATTCCTGGGGGCGCTGAATCTGGTGCTGGTCCCCAGGCTGGCCCGGGCCCGGGCCCTGAACCGCCCAGGGGAGGCCCGCCGGCTGGTGTCCCAGGCGATCTCAGCGGTCTCTCTGCTCACGCTGCCCTGCATGGCGCTGA
>OFFV01001752.1_pt1 | contig 11849 bp, 10 predicted proteins | sample 1521461 | NCBI WGS metagenome assembly OFFV01 (sample SAMEA3504120, study PRJEB24116) | mouse gut metagenome | biome: mouse gut; feature: mouse-associated habitat; material: faeces | place: Denmark | collected 2011 | reverse complement strand
AGTGCTGCCCGGATCCGTGACGGTTACGAGCAGCGTGAACGGAAAGCTCCTTCCTATCAGCAGCGTGGAAACGGATAAAAAGGAGGTGGCGCTGTCCTTTGAGGCCGTGTACGGGAACGGGGACATAACCAGCATATTGAAGACGTTAAAAAAACATAATATTCAGGCGACATTTTTTCTGTCCGGAGGATGGGTGGAAAACTATCCGGATGACGTGAAAACGATTCTTAGTGCAGGGCATGATCTCGGGAGCATAGGGGAGAGCCATAAACATATGCCCCAGCTTACGGCGGAGGAATGCCTGGAGGAGATAGAACAGGCGCATACAAAAGTGCAGGAACTGACCGGTTATGAAATGTTTCTGTTCCGCCCTCCTTATGGGGATTATGACAACCGTGTCATAAGTTCTGCGGCAAAATGCGGGTATTATTCCGTATGCTGGGATGTGGATTCGCTGGACTGGAAGGATTATGGCGTGGATGCGATTTTAAATAATGTGTTAAAGAGCGGGGATTTAAAAAACGGATCGATCATCCGCTGTCATAATGGGGCAAAATATACGGCCCAGGCGTTAGAAAGATTAATTACCGGGCTGGAGGAACAGGGCTATGAGATCGTGCCGGTATCGCGGCTGATTTACAGGGAAAGATATCATTTAAACGGAGAGGGAAGACAGGTCAAGGACTAGGAAGGGGATGCAGAATCGGTATATAGAGTACAGAGCGGACAGGGAAAGTCTTTCCTGTCCGATTTTCATAATTCCTCCAAGTTTCTTAAGAATTTCTTTATCTTTCACAGCGCATCCTGTTTAGGTTTCCCATTTAGGATATATTTTGTAGTCAGGAACAACATCGGAATTGATAGGTTACTTTCTCCAAATGTGGTATACTTTCAACAGCGGGAATCAACACTCCGCCGAAAGAGGCCGAATATGGAAAGGAGCGGATACGAAAATGGAAGGATATCATACTTTTGGTCAAGAGAACACACTTTGGCAAAAACATATATTAATTGTTGAGGACGATAAGGACATCAGGGAAGGAATCGAAATCTATCTGCGGAACCAGGGATATGTCGTATTCCAGGCGGCTGATGGAATAGAAGGCTTAAACGTGATCGAAAAGGAGGAAATCCATCTGGCCATTGTGGATATTATGATGCCCAGGATGGACGGCGTCACCATGCTGATGAAAATGAGGGAAAAAGGATATGATTTTCCGGTCATCATGTTGTCTGCCAAGTCTGAGGAAGTAGATAAGATCATGGGACTGAATATGGGCGCCGATGACTATGTGACGAAGCCTTTTACGACGATGGAACTGCTGGCAAGGGTGAATTCCCATTTGAGACGGTATGGGAAATATCTGCAGGCGGTAGGCGGCCGGAAAGAAAACGATAAAGTACATGTAATCGGCGGCCTGGAACTGAATGAGGAGACGGTGGAGGTCAATGTGGACGGAAAACCGGTGAAGATGACCCCGTTGGAATTCAAAATACTGCTGCTTCTGATGAAAAACCCTGGCAGAGTGTTCAGCGCCGACGAAATATATGAAAGAGTATGGAACGAACAGGCGGTGAATACGGATACCATTATGGTTCATATCCGCAAAATAAGGGAGAAAATAGAAATCAATCCGAAAGAACCAAAATATTTAAAGGTGGTGTGGGGTGTTGGATATAAAATTGAAAAGCAGTAAAAAGATATGTCTGCTGATCGCGTGTATGATAACGGCGTTGTTTGCCGGCGGTTTTATGGCGCTGTATCCCGTTTTTGAAAGCAAGGCGGATAAATATTATAAAGACGGCCTGTCAAGCGGTTCGTTTCTTGAATATTTATATATAAGCAATTATGTATTATATAAAGAACTGGCTGAAAAGACCAATGAAACGATGTACGGATATGACGACCTGTATCTGGATATCGAGGAGGAATATGTAGCGAGCAGGGATATCCATATGATGGAGGAAGGGATGGACGTGTACGGGGAAATGGTCAACGATATTGACGGCCTTCCGGATGAAATGCGAAACCGTCTGTTCCAGATTTTTGACGAATGGGAAAACGAGGTGACAACCCAGGTAGCCCAGCAAATGGATTATTGTGCGATCGACAGGGAAACAGGGGAATTGATAAAAAATACGGGAAAGAATATTGAAGCGCTGGCGGAAGGAGACGACAGCGAAAAACAAGAACTTCCATATGTTTATTATGTCATGGTGACTTATGACAATGCCGGGAATCCGGATCATGTGGCGGTCAAGGGAAAAAACTCCGATGAATTGTTAAAAAGTGTTCAGGCGGTAATGAAAAGCCGGGATCTTTCCGCTAAATTCAGTTACATGTATGAAAATGGTTATTTTGTCAGGCGGAAAGAATTCTACGGCTACAGCGACTTGGAGGGGAGGGCAAAAAAAGTAAGCTGTTCCCTCCAGGCTCCTAAAAATGCGATTTTTATTTACGCCATGACCCAGGAACAAAGGAATGCAATCGTAAAGAGCAGCATGCTTTATACCGAGTGGAATGAATGGTACGCTTATTTTCAGGCAGGGGCATACGATGTCTACCTGGTGCTGCTGGGAATGCTGACCATTGCTGCGCTGCTGCTGATGCTGAATAAAAAATATTGTCTGCATCGGACGAAGGCGGTAAGGATTCCTTTGGAAGCTACGATATTTTTGGGTGCTATGATTGCCGGGGCATTTCCAAATGTGGTGGTTACTCTGGTGAGCGATAGCAACCGGGGATATTATAACAGTATATGGAGCGAATATTTGTTTTTTCTTCCGGCGGAAAGCTACCCTATATTGACAGGGGCATTGAATTTCGGCACTTTATTCCTTCTTTTCAGCGGCTGGCTCTATGCTGTAAATACGCTGGGAGAGGTTCCGGCACTGGGAATCCGGGGATTTTTGAAGGAAAGAAGCCTGTGTGTACGGGCAGTCACAAAGTTTGGAAAGTGGCTTCGGAAACTGTGGCGGGGATTTAAGGATGAATTGCTGCATGTGAATCTGGACGGAGATGTGAAAATCACTCTCCATAAGGCGATACTGATTAATTTTATATTGGTTGGGCTTATGTGCAGTATATGGTGTTTCGGATGGTTTGCCCTCATTATTTATTCGATAGTCCTTTACTTTTTCAGTAAAAAATATATTAGAAAAATACAGGATCAGTACCAACAGCTCCTGGACGCGACAGGTTCGATTGCGGAGGGCAATTTGAACACGACGTTCGATGAAGACTTCGGAGTCTTTGAATCCTATAAAGATGAACTTTATAAGATACAGGAAGGTTTTCGGAAAGCGGTGGATGAGGAAGTCAAGAGCCAGAGAATGAAGGCGGAGTTGATCACCAACGTTTCCCACGATTTGAAGACACCTTTGACGGCGATCACGACGTACGTCGATCTGCTGAAAGAGGAAGGGGTGACGGAGGAACAAAGGAAGGAATATCTGGCCGTGCTGGAGAAAAAATCTTTGCGGCTGAAACGGCTGATTGAGGATCTGTTTGAAGTCAGCAAGGCGAGCAGCCGGAATGTAACGGTGAATCTGATGGAAGTGGATATCTGCAATCTGATGCGGCAGGTATATTTGGAATATGAGGATAAGATTGAGGATGCTAATCTGATATTCCGTTTCCGCATGCCGGAGGAAAAAGTGGTGCTTAGGCTGGACAGCGAAAAGACATACCGTATATTCGAAAACCTGTATTCCAATATTATCAAATATGCGATGCCAGGGAGCCGGGTCTATGTGGATCTGGATAATCAGGATAAGAGGGTCGTGATCGGATTGAGGAATATGTCAGCGGTGGAGCTGCGTGTACATCCGGAAGAACTGACAGAACGGTTTGTCCGCGGGGATAGTTCGAGAAATACGGAAGGAAGCGGCCTGGGTCTGGCGATTGCGAAAAGCTTTACGGAGATCCAGGGAGGAAAAATGGAGATTGTAGTGGACGGCGATTTGTTTAAGATCGTATTGAGCTGGGAGAAGTAGCGGGGGCCTCCGGAATGAGAGTGGTATTTCATTCCGGGGGTGTTTTTATTTTATTGGGTTGGTTGGTTGGGGGGGCGCGGAAATCAATATTGTCCGATTGGGCAGCGGGCGGGAAGGGATGGGAGAAAGGGAAAAAAGGGGCAGGAGGCCGCCGGGCGGGGAGGCTGGGCTGGCATATTTTCTTGTGCTGGCTGCGGGAAATGGATTTTCTAAATATTCCGGCAAAATGGATTTCCATAGATGATTAGAAGGTCTGCCACATCGATTACCAAATTATTTCAAATTTGTGTATTGTGTATAGTGGAATAAATATTATTTTTTGAAATAGGATTTATGAATAGTAAATTATTGACAAGAAATATAAAAAAATGAGAAAGAAAAAAGTCAAAACAAACAAAAAATAGGAGAAACAGGTTGACAGTGAAGTGGTAAAAATATATCATTAAAATAATATAAAATTAAGAAAATAGGACTATGTAGTGAATGACTCAATATGATCAGAAGGGCCGAATCTAACAGTTCGGCTTTTGCCAGTGTGGAAACTGTGACAGATTAACGGGAATGGAGGATTCATTTGATTACAGACGAAAGAAGCTTGGTAAAAGGCTCGGAGGTCGGGTGCTTTCCAACAATAGACGCCTTGCTGAGTACTTTGCCGAGAAATGTAAGGGTACATATGAAGCGGGTTGGTAAATATGCGGATATACTGTACCGGCACATGTTGGAAAAGAACGTGGAGAATGTAGCGGAAAGGCTTGGGGAGGATTTTGAAGAATACAGCGAAAGAATTTATGCTCTGCACGATATTGGCCGACACTTTATTCCCTTTGCCATTTTAAATAAAGTAGGCGGATTGAGCGAAGGGGAAAAACAGATGATCAAAGATCATACGATAAATGCGCGTAAGGCGATAAGAAGCATTTATATACAGCCCTTTCCCGATGAAATCATGGAGCAGTGGGAAAAAATCGCGGTGTATCACCATGAAAGGTTCGACGGAGGGGGATATCCTGAAGGAAAGAAAGGGGAAGAGATTCCGATAGGGGCGAGAATATGCGCTATTGCGGATACCTATGACGGGATCGTAAGCTGGAAACCATATAAGAAAAAACAGACGACAAAGGAAGAAGCAGTCCGGATTATCGAAGAAGAATCGGGAGGACAGTTTCAGCCGGAATTAGTGGAGATTTTTAGAGAATGTATCGACAGATTTTAAGCCTATTGTTTCAAACCATAAAAGACGTCTGCCATAAGAGAAAAGCGAGAGGGGTATTATGAAAAAAAGAAAACGTTTTCTGGACAAAGGGCAGAATGGAAACCCAATAAAGCGCACACTGATCAGCAGAGTGGATCCGCTTAACAGGTTTAAACATTGGTATATGGGAGGCGTCAGCCTTTTCCGGGGATTTTTCCGTGTCCATGCGGCAAAACAGACAATCGCCATTATCCTGCTGATTTTGCTGGTGGCATTTATTATGGCGGCGTTTTATACTAATGCGGGGGAATTTGTGGTAAAGGTGGACAGGGAAATGGCCAGGGACGGCTTTTATCTTTCGGAGATTCCCAATTTTGATGAAAAGTTGATCACGCTTCACGCGGATGCGCTGGTGGATGCCACGAACATAAGCATATACAATATTGACGAAGATGTGATGGACATTGACGGAGAACATCACAGCGATGATGTGTTTGCCTATACGTTTTATGTAAAAAATCTGACAGGGGAAACAAAAGATTACAGGTATACGCTGTTTATGAGAAATAAAACGCAGGGAATAGAGGAAGCTGCATGGATTATGTTGTTCCACAACGGCAAACAGGAGATTTTTGCAAAGGCGAATAAGGAAGGGCATCCCGAATGCCAATATTCGGAATTTGAGTTCCCGTTTCAGGAATACGCGCTGCATCCCGAAAAACAACAGGGCATGATTTCTAACAGAAATCCGGGCTATATTACCCAGGAGGTTATTGATTACCACGATTTCGACAGTTTGAATGGCATCTATCAGCTGCAAACGGTGCCTTTTGCTTCCGAAAAAACAATTTGCACCGGATTAAGGCCGGATTTTGAACATGACGGAATGGATAAGTTTACGGTGGTGATCTGGCTGGAGGGAGAAGACCCGGAATGCGTGGATGCAATTATAGGAGGAGAAATAGAGTTGGCAATGAGTTTTACTTATTAGATGATTAGATGAAGCGGGGAAGCGGGCAAAAGGGACGGAGGAGGCAAATGGGAAAAGGGATTATAGCGGAAGAAAAAAAAGAAAGAAAAGAAAAACAGGAAAAGCAGGGTTTGAAAGCCAGGCTGTTGATGTGTCTGTTATATCTGGCGGTATTATCCACTGCGACTTACGCGTGGTTTACGATGAATAATAAACCCAAAGTGCTGAATCTTGCGCTTTCCGCGGCGGCAGCCGGGGATCTGATGATCGCCGACGATCTGGGCGGCGGGCCGGGGGAGTATGACGAGGAGCTGGATTTGAAAACGGCTACGCAAAAGTTCCCTATGGAGGAGGTATTGCTGAATCCCGTGACAACGAAGGACGGGCAGATGTTTTATGCTCCGGTATACACAGGAAAGGCAGTGAGCGATGTCAAGGAAATTACGGATCTGGATGAACTGAACCAGCAGTATGTATATGAAAAGACATTTTATCTGAAGGCGGGGAGCCTGAAAAACAGCAAGGGAAAAAGGGTTTCGCAGGGAGCAATGAAAACTTACGAGATTATGCTGTTAGGGCCTGAACAGGCCGGAGAGGAAGTCAGCGGCTGCTGGGTGCGGCAGGCCGATGGCGTAACGAGTACGACGCCCGGCGATACGGCGGCGAATTCCATCCGCATTTCTTTTGAAGTGGAGGGGCAGGAGATCGCCATATGGGAACCGAACAGCGATAAACATAACAGTGATCCTGAGAAGGCTATCGATAACGTAAAAGACTCTTATGGAACATATAAAACATTACAGCAGACAAGCGATGGAAATTTTATAAATGGCGAGGAGGGCAATTCGGAAAAGCTGTTTGAGATTGAAGAAGAACAGGACGTGAAAGTGACGATGCGCGTCTGGATGGAAGGAACGGACGAAGACTGTACCAATTCGAACGAATTGGACGAGATCATCGGAAACATACAATTTATTTCTTCGGAGGTAAAAGGCGGAAGATAAGATGCTGTTTCGGTAAAAGGGCATAGCGAAGCGGGAGAAGCGAGAATAGGAGAGAAGGATGAACGCATTTTTTTACTATTTTTATAACTTTATGAGGAGTATCTTCGGACATATCTGGAATGTGCTGGTCGCGATCAAGGATGCTATTTTCGGAATTTTTGATATTCGCTATTATATGGAACTGTTCAATACCTACAGGGATGATCTGTCTCCTCTCGGGTGGATAGCCGCGATCATCGTACATATTCTGCTGCTTCTGCTGCTCGCCCTGTTTGTATTTTTGGTATATAAGGCGTTAAAAGTTATTTTCCGCTTTAAAGTTCCCGTGGTGGAATATGAGAAAATGAAGGACGAAGTAGTGACGCTGAAACGGGAGATCATGAAGGCCAACTATGAAAAGGATAAAATTCTCGCCATGAAGATATCGGAGCTTGGCATGGAAGTGAACGCGGATCTGCTGGAAACCCCGAACCAGCTTTTGGAAAAAGGGATGGAGGAAGCAGAGTCGGACGCCGTCGCAGAGCCGGAAGAAACAGTAGCGGAAGAGGAAGGCATGGAAATGGTCGAGACGAAAGAGCGAAGATTTCCGAGGCTCTCTGCGGTGGATTTGTATTATACCGATCCGGAATATGTGCCGCCGGTCTATAATAACACGATAAGCCTGGAGGAGATATGCATTAACTTCCGCAACTTCGCGGCAAGCAAGCTGGGCCTGTATTATGAACTGGAAGTGATGAAACAGGCGTTTGCCTCTTTTGGAGCGGCAAAAATGCTTATTTTACAAGGAATATCGGGAACAGGTAAAACTTCCCTCCCGTATGCTTTCGGGCAGTATATTCAGAATTCCAGCGTCATATGCTCCGTGCAGCCTTCCTGGAGGGACAGAACGGAGCTGTTTGGCTACTATAATGATTTTACGAAAAAGTATACGGAAACGGATTTCCTGAAAACATTATATGAAGCACATTATTATGAAGATCCAAGAATCGTGATTTTGGACGAAATGAACATCGCAAGGGTGGAATATTACTTTGCAGAAATGCTTTCCATATTGGAACTGCCAAGAGAGGAAGAACGGTTTGTCACGGTGGTTTCCAATACGGCGGCGAACGATCCGGCATTGATGAAAGAAGGGAAAATCTGGATTCCGAATAATGTATGGTATGTAGGGACGATCAACAATGATGATTCCACCTTTGCGGTGGCGGATAAGGTGTATGACCGGGCGATTCCTATTGATCTGGATGACCGGGCGGAATTTTTTGAAGCGCCGGATACGGAACCGCTGCGCTTAAGTTATAAGCATTTGGAAGAATTGTACGAAGAGGCAAAGAAAAAATATCCCATATCGGAAGAAAATCTTATTCTTCTGGACAAATTGGATAAGTACCTGATCGAACATTTCCGCCTTACATTCGGTAACAGGATTATGCGCCAGTTGAAGGAATTTGTCCCTTGCTATGTGGCTTGCGGGGGGACGGAGATCGACGGGATCGATTTTATGTTTTCCAAGAAAATTCTGCGTAAGTTTGAATCTTTGGGCCTGGGCTTTATCAGAGATGAACTGGACGGCCTGGTTGTATATCTGAACCGTCAGTTCGGCGGAGAGAACATGAAGATCAGCAAGGCATATCTGGCAAGGCTTAAGAGAATGAGCGCAGGATAATATGGAGAAGATTATGGAAAATACGGAAGGCATTGGCTATGTGCATGAAACTTACCGGAAGATGAACCGGGAGGATGTGCAGGAGCAGCTGAAAGACGACAAATTTTATAATTATTTTTATAATCTGCTGGAAAACGCGAGCAATTATTGCAAGTTCTCCAATGCGAAGCTGGTAAAGAGCATCGATGAGGAATGGGTTAGAGAGATTGAAGAGGCTATGCCGTCCCTGCACTATGTTATCGTTCATCCAAGGAAATTTATTGAAGAGGAAAGGGAAGTCGTGAACGTGGCCATGGCGAGGAACATTACGACGGAGTCTATCCGCCATCTTCTGCAGCACAGCAACTTGATCGACGAATACAGGGAGGACGGGACGGTGATTCCCAGCAGGATACTCAACGTATACAAGGAAGAGAGTATCAATATCTATGAGAACCGTTTTATCTGTACACTGATGGCGGAACTTCAGTATTTTGTCAACAAGCGGTTTAATGTGATTTTTGAGGCCAGCAAGGATGAGGTCGGAACCTTTTTTGAAATGGAATCCCGTGTGGATAATTATACGGAAGTCATAGAATATAATTTGTCCGTGAAGATACAGGAGAAACAGACGGACGTGAATAATGAGGAAGAAAATAATAATATTTTTGCCCGGATTATAAAGATACACCAGCAGGTCAATATGCTTGCGGCAACCGAATTTATCGGGATGATGAAACGGTATCCGGCGGTGGCGCATCCGATTGTAAAGACCAACGTGATCGGAAAGAACAAAGACTATAAGGCATGCCATAAATTATGGAATTTTATTCACTCTTATCACAGAGTCGGATATAAAGTAAATATCGTGAAGCAGGAACCGACGATATCCAGGCAGTTTGAAAGGGATATTTATAATACGGTGATCAGGGATTATGCGATACTCCATAATAATATGAAGTTTGCCAACGATATTAATATCGACCATCCCCAAAAGGAACGGGAGATGGACGTAAAACAGATTCGGCAGATGCTGGAGGAAATGGTATTGAAAACCAGCCTGAGCGATGCAGCCTTGAAAAAGCTGGTGATGAAGGAACTGACCGACCTACAGATGAAACGGAAAGCAGAATTGGCGGAATTGGAACGCATTAACAGGCAGAAACGGAAGGAAATCCGCAGGAACCAGATACAGCAGGGAGAAGGGGAACTGACGCTGGAAGACGTAGACAACGAAAAAAATATTGTTATGCCGGGAGAAGAAGATAAAAGAGGAAAAGCAAAGGCAAAGAGACAGTCGCTTCGGCAGAGAAGGCAGGAGAGGGCTGCGAAACGTAAAATGGGCGGCAAATAATGAAGAAGTTATTGGCGGGGGCAGGCAACTTAATATTTATAATGGTTACGTTATATCTCTGCTATTTTATCGTATCGGCTGCATATAACAGGACGCCGGCATTTTTCGGCTATCGCGTGCTGCGCGTAATCACGGACAGCATGGAACCTGTATTTGCGAGTGGAGACTGCATTATCATTAAGGGGATAGGGGAGGACGAACTGGCCGTAGGAGATATTATTACTTTTATTTCCGGGGATCCGTCTCTGAATGGAGCATATAATACCCATCGTATTTATGATATTGCCAGAGATTATATGGCAGGAGAAACTATTTATTTTACAAAGGGTGACAACAATGTATGGACGGACGAGTATACCGTTTCGGAAGATGATATTGTTGGAAAATATATTGGTAAGCTGCCTTATGGGAAAACATTATCCCGTTTTTTGGATAAACTGGCGGAAAAGGATTTTTATTTTGTGGCAATTATTTTACCGATCGTCCTATGTCTGACATCCTGTGTAGTACAACTCATAAAAGAAGTCGGAAGAGCAATGCGGAAAAGAGGAAAAGATGAAGAGGCTTAAGGGGTTATTCCAGGAAAAGATCATACTTTCTTTTGTGATGTTCCTATTGCTTTGTGTTGTGCTTTTTTCGGCGACAACGGCTTGGTATTCGGCCAATAACACGGCGGTTATGAGCGGGATGGAGATAGGAGCGGGAGGAATTGGGGGGCTGAAGGTAGCCATAGAGCCGGGAGGACCGGATATTATGATGCTGCCGGAAGTGAATGAGGACGGAATCCCTGTGATTCCGGTGAAATTGACGGATTTAAATAATGTAAAGGAGCAGATGATCGCGCCAGGCTCCTATGGCCCCATGACGTTTTATATTACTTCCCTTGGGGAGACGGTAACGGGATATTCCATAAAAGTGAGGCTGTCTTACAGGGAAGAGGAGGAGGCCGGTGACAAATTGTCGCCGGAACAGAAAGAAAAAATAAAAGAGCTGATGGAAAAACATATCAGCGTATATACGGAAATGGAAACCGTATCTTCGGAAAACGGACAGGGAAGATGGGGAAAGTTTTCCGATCCGCTGGAATATTATACGGCTGCGGATGCGGAGGATGGCACTGCGGCTACGGGAGAACTGGTCTTTAATACGGAGATCAAGGCCGAGATTTATTGGGTCTGGAATTATGAATATAGCGATATACCGGGCAATGAAAATCTGCCGGAGGAAGAGCTGCAGGAGAAAATCAGGGAATATGACGAGGAAGATACGATGCTTGGGAATTATATAGACCATATCTGGTTTGACGTATATATCACGGGGCAGACGGCGGAAGAGGAATGACATAGTACAGAAAGGGCCATGGAAAAGTGGCAGGAAAGCGAGGAATGGGATGAAAATAAAAAAGAAAATAATGATAATTATAATCCTGGCAGCGCTTTGCCTGGCGGCGGGGGGCGGAACCCTCGCATGGTATTTGCGGGAAGATGTAAAACAGGCGCAGACTACCGGGGCGGAAGTAATGGCTCCTTATAATTTGTACCTGATGAATCCTAATGCCAAAGATTCTTTAAAGTTTGCGGTAGGCAACCTGCATCCGGGAGAGATCAAACATACGGTGATATGCGTCTCTAACCGGGTGCCGGAAAATTATGACGGGGAAGATAATATGTCGGAACTGGTAAAAG
>OFFV01001740.1_pt1 | contig 11952 bp, 8 predicted proteins | sample 1521461 | NCBI WGS metagenome assembly OFFV01 (sample SAMEA3504120, study PRJEB24116) | mouse gut metagenome | biome: mouse gut; feature: mouse-associated habitat; material: faeces | place: Denmark | collected 2011 | reverse complement strand
AAAGACAGAACCTATTCCTGCCACAGAAACGTCGACGCCTGGAGGAGATTCATCGGTTACGGGAAACAATCCTGGAGGAGATTCATCGGTTACAGGGAACAATCCGGGGGGTGATCCTTCCGGCCCCGGCAATGATAATTCGGGTGGGAATAATGCCGGAGGGGTTCCTGGGAACGGTACAGGGGTTCCCGGAGAAGGCAGTTCTGGCGGGAACATTCTACCGCAGACGGAGAACGGCGCCGATTGGCTTCTGCAGAATCTTCTCACCGCAGACAACCGCAGGGACAGGGAACCCAGGACCGCCGATGGAGTTCCGCTGGAAATGTATGCGACTATCGCCATGATTGCAGGATTTTTCTATCTGATACTCCTGTTTCTGGACAGATATGATATAACAGAAGAGGAGAGAAGGGAGTCTCTGGCCCGTCTGGTGAGATGGGCAAAGCGAGGCGGATGGCTCCGCAGGCTGCCGGTGATGGCAGCGCTTTACACCATGCGGCTCTACTATCGAGTGATCGGCGGGCAGGCCTCAAAGGGAAGGAAGATCTGATCAAAAGCATAACTGTGTTCCTGGCCGGGAAAGGCTCCCGGCGGGAACGCGGTTTTACAGGCGGCCCGCCTGCTAACGAATCAGGATGGGCATGCCGTTTCCGCCATTCAGGTCCTGAAGTTCCTCCGTAAGTTTCTGCTGGGTGGCGCAGGAAGCTTCGGACTGGATATCCATATACAGGATAAACATGTCCTCCAGCGCCATCTGCTTCTCATCGGCGATTTCCTGCAGTATCGGTTTAAGTTTCTCAATCTGTGCGGAAACCTGCACTTTCTGGGGATCAATATCCCCCATTACCTGTTCTGCGTAATCATTGATTCTCTTTAAAATAGCACGATTTTCGTCTGTCATTTTCCATCACTCCTCACAAATTTTTTTTCTATTATACCACTTTAACGCTTGTGGTGCATAGTTATTTTTGGTATGATAAAAAGAAAATGGAGGAAAACCATGGCAGATATCAGACCATTTCAGGCATACAGGCCGGCGGCGGGACTTGAATCGGAGATCGCGGCGCTGCCCTATGATGTATATAACAGAGAGGAAGCGGCGGAGGAGGTGAAAACACACCCCGGCTCTTTTTTAGCCATTGACCGCGCAGAGACGCAGTTTGCTCCGGAGGTGGATACCTATGCGGACTGCGTCTATGAGAAAGCCCACGATCTGTTGTGGCAGTGGATTCGGGAAGGCCGTTTTGTCCGGGAGGACAAGCCCTGCTATTATATCTATGAACAGGTTATGGAGGGGAGGAGCCAGAAAGGCATAGTGGCCTGCGCCTCCATTGATGATTATCAGAATCAGGTGATTAAGAAACATGAGAATACCCGGGCGGACAAGGAGCAGGACAGAATCCGCCATGTGGATGTCTGCGAGGCCCAGACGGGCCCCATCTTTCTGGCTTATCGCAGCCAGGCTCCGCTACGGCAGGTGATCGACCGGGTGACGGCAGGGGAAGCCCTGTATGATTTCACTGCCCCGGACGGGATCACCCATCGGGTATGGGTGGTGTGGGAAGAGGAGCAGATGGGGATTATCCGGGATACTTTTGCCGGGATGGAACAGATCTATATTGCGGACGGACATCACCGCTGCGCCTCTGCCGTGAAGGTAGGTCTGCGGCGCCGGGAGAACAATTCCGCTCACACCGGGGAGGAGGAATATAATTTCTTTCTGTCGGTACTGTTTTCTGCGGAGGAACTTAAGATTCTGGACTATAACCGGGTGGTGAAAGACTTAAACGGGTATGAAAAGGATGCTTTTCTGGAGAAAATAGGGGAAAAATTCAGTGTGGAATGTCTGGGAGAAAAATCTTACAGGCCCCGGAAAAAATATGAGTATGGCATGTATCTGGAGGGAGAATGGTACCGCCTCACGGCCCATGAGGACATTCGAAGCAAGGATGCGGTGGAGGGACTGGACGTGTCCATCTTACAGGATCATCTGCTGGCTCCCGTTCTGGGCATCGGCGACCCCAAGACGGACAGACGCATTGATTTCGTGGGAGGGATCCGCGGCCTGGAGGAACTGGAGCGGCGGGTGCGGACGGACATGCAGGTGGCGTTTGCCCTGTATCCCACGTCCATCTATGAACTTTTTGACGTGGCAGACGCCGGCAGATTAATGCCCCCTAAGTCCACCTGGTTTGAACCTAAGCTGAGGAGCGGGCTGTTTATACATACCCTGTAAGCCCCCGCGTCCCGGGAGGGGAACCGGGCGTGCCCGGGAAGCTGTCCGAGGCGGGGTTCTTGTGAAATCACAGGCAGACAGGATACGGAGAAGTGAAATTTGAGTTTCCGGCGGCAGTATGGCATCCGCAGTATGAGGGAACAATGGAGAATATAGAAAAAGCCATACAGAAAGAGGCGACTATGGACAATAAGCTGTATAAACTGATGAACTGGCCGGGGATTGAGGAGATCGTCTACTCCGAATGCGACCATCCTCACGATTTGCTGGGTCCCCATAAGGCAGGCAGCCAGACACTGGTGCAGGCTTTTTACCCGGGAGCGGCGGAGATGACTCTCCGGCTGGTGAAAAGCGGCAGGGAGTATTCCATGGATATGGCGGACGAAGAAGGTTTCTTTGCCGTGTTGGTTCCCGAAAAAGAGATAGGGGCGTACTGCTATAAGGTGGTGGATAGGGACGGAAATACGGTTCAGGTACAGGATCCTTACCGCCATGGGCCCTTGATCACGAAAAAGGACACGGAAAAGTTTGACGCGGGCATCCATTACACCATTTACGAAAAACTGGGAGCCCATCCCTGTACCCTGGAGGGAGAGGAGGGAACCTATTTTGCCGTCTGGGCGCCCAATGCCATGCGGGTCAGCGTGGTGGGAGATTTCAACAGCTGGGACGGACGTGCCCATCAGATGCGCCGTCTTTGGGACAGCGGTATCTTTGAACTGTTCATCCCCCAGGTGAAGGAGGGCAGTCTTTACAAATTCGAGATAAAGGCCAGGGGCGGACTGACTTTTCTGAAAGCGGATCCCTATGGCAATGCCTCCCAGCTGCGGCCGGACAATGCTTCGGTGGTGACGGAACTGGGCCGCTTCAAGTGGGAGGACGAGGAGTTTGTGCAGGCCCGGGGGCAGTTCCAGGGCGGCAATGCTCCCATCAGTGTCTATGAGATGTACATGGGCTCTTTCCTGGATCCCCGGAAGGGCGAAACATATGCCAATTATCGGGAGATTGCGCCCAAAGTAGTGTCGTATGTAAAGGAAATGGGCTATACCCATGTGGAGTTGATGCCCATCATGGAACATCCTTTTGACGGCTCCTGGGGCTACCAGGTGATCGGTTATTATGCCCCCACTTCCCGGTACGGCAGCCCGGAGGACTTCATGTATTTTGTGAACGAACTGCACAAGGCGGGCATCGGTGTGATCCTGGACTGGGTGCCGGCCCATTTCCCCAGGGATACCCACGGCCTGTCCGGCTTTGACGGCACCTGCCTGTATGAACACCAGGACCCCCGACAGGGCTTCCATCCCCATTGGGGAACCCTGATCTACAATTACGGCAGGCCCCAGGTGTCCAATTATCTGATCGCCAATGCTCTGTTCTGGGTAGAGAAATTCCACGCGGACGGCATCCGCATGGACGCGGTGGCCAGCATGCTGTATCTGGACTATGGTAAAAATGACGGGGAGTGGGTGGCCAACATGTATGGGGGCAAGGAGAACCTGGAGGCCATGGAAATGATCAAGCACCTGAATTCCGTTCTGAAAAAGCGCAATCCCGGCGTGCTGTCCATTGCGGAGGAGAGTACCGCGTTTCCGCTGATCACCGAGGATCTGGACAAAGGCGGTCTGGGATTTGATCTGAAGTGGAATATGGGTTATATGAATGATTATCTGGGATATATCCGAATGGATCCCTATTTCCGCAGTCACCATCACGGAGAACTGACCTTCAGCATGATCTATGCCTACAGTGAGAAGTTCCAGCTGGTGTTCTCTCATGACGAGGTGGTGCACGGCAAGGCCACCATGGCAGGCAAGATGCCCGGCACCAGAGAGGAAAAGCTGGCCAATCTGCGGCTGACCTACGCCTATATGATGACCCATCCCGGCAAGAAGCTGTTGTTCATGGGCCAGGAACTGGGGGAATTTGACGAGTGGAACGAGAATCGCCGGGTGCAGTGGGAACTGCTGGAGGTGCCGGAGCACAAGGGCGTGGCGGAACTGTATAAGGATCTGAACCATTTGTACCGCAGGGAGACGGCGCTCCATGAACTGGACCAGGACCCTTCCGGTTTTGCCTGGCTCAATGCCATTTCCGGCAATGATTGCTATCTGAGTTTTCTTCGGAAGGGCAGTGATGCTGCCGATATGCTGCTGGTGGTGGCAAACTTTGCGGGCGTGGCCCAGGAAATCCGCACGGGCGTGCCTTTTGACGGCAAATATAAGGAAATATTTAATACGGACGAAACCATATACGGCGGCACAGGAGTGGTGAATAAGCGGGCTCTGGCGGCGGAGGATATGGAGTGGGACGAACAGGCCGTGTCTATCAGCGTGAAGCTGGCGCCTCTGTCTCTGAGTATTCTGCGTTTTGAGCCCTACTCCGAGGAGGAACTGAACCGGGTGATCGAGGAGCGGGTGCGCAGGAAGCTGGCGCTGATCAAGGAGAAAACCCCCAAGAAAGCCACGAAGCAGACTGCTGCCGGGAGTAAGAAAAGCGAAAAGAAGAGCGGGAAAGCCGTATCCCAATAGAAGGGAGTGTTTAGCCAATGCATTTGGAATGGATCGTCTCCTCAGCGTCCCAACAGACGCCGGTGCTGGATCCTAATGCCATAGAACAATTTATATCCGGCCTTCCGGAAAAAGCCCTGCGCATGGGTTTGCGTGTCCTGCTGGCCCTGGTGGTATTTCTGCTGGGGGTGCAGTTGATCAAGCTGGCCCGCAGGATTGTGAGAAGGTCCCTGGAGCGGGGCAAGGTGGATGTGGGAGTGAGGCAGTTTACCGACTCCTTTCTCAAGGCGGTGCTGTATATCCTGCTGGTATTTATGATCGCCGGGGGATTTGGCGTGGACGCGGCCAGCGTGGTAGCCCTGCTGGGTTCTGCGGGCGTGGCCATCGGTCTGGCGGTGCAGGGAAGCCTGTCCAACCTGGCGGGAGGGGTGCTGATCCTGATTCTGAAACCCTTCCTGGTGGGGGACTATATCATTGAGGGAGGCGGCAAGGAGGGTACGGTGACGGAGATTCAGCTATTTTACACCAGGCTGCTGACCCCGGACAATCGGACCGTGATATTGCCCAACGGGGCTCTGGCCAACGGAAGCCTGGTGAATGTGACTGCGGACAAATACCGCCGGTGTGACATTTCCGTGGGCATTTCCTACCAATCCGATCTCCAGACGGCCCGGGAGGCCCTGATGGGAATGTTGGAAGCCGATCCGGCGGTGCTGAAAGACAGGGACATGCGGGTGGTGGTGGATGCGTTGGGGGAAAGCGCCATACAGTTGATCGTCCGCTGCTGGTTTACCAACGAGGAATACTGGGATGGGCGCTACCGCCTGACGGAGGGGATTAAAACCGTTCTGGACCAGGCCGGCATTCAGATTCCATATCCTCAGTTGGATGTTCATGTCCTGGGACATGAGGGAAATAAGGAATTGTAAACGGTTTTTTGGATGGACGGAAATTCGAGCAGGAGACTTGCAATATGCATTATGATTATCTGGTGGTGGGATCGGGCCTGTATGGCTCGGTCTTTGCCCATGAGGCCAAAGCCCGGGGCAAATCTGTGCTGGTGGTGGACAAGAGGCCCAATGTGGCGGGCAATATTTATACGGAAGAGGTGGAGGGAATTCCCGTACACAAATACGGCGCTCATATATTCCATACCAACAACAGGCGGGTATGGAATTATATTACCCGGTTTGCGCAGTTCAATCGCTTCACCAACTCCCCCGTTGCCAATTACAAGGGGGAATTGTACTCTCTGCCCTTCAATATGTATACTTTTAACAAAATGTGGGGAGTGGCGACGCCCCAGGAGGCGGCGGCCAGGATCGAGCAGCAGAAGCAGCAGGCGGGCATCACCGAGCCTGGGAATCTGGAGGAACAGGCCATCTCCCTGGTGGGCCGGGATATTTTTGAGAAATTGATAAAGGGCTATACAGAGAAACAGTGGGGCCGGGACTGCAGGGAACTTCCCCCGTTTATTATCAGGCGGCTTCCGGTGCGGTTCACTTTTGACAACAATTATTTTGATGCCGCTTATCAGGGGATTCCTGTGGAGGGTTATACCAGGCTGGTGGAGAATCTGCTGGAGGGGATCGAGGTGCGTCTGAACATGGATTACCTGAAAGGCCGGGAGGAGATGGATGATTTGGCGGACAAGGTGATCTATACCGGGCCCATAGACCAATTCTACGGCTACAGGCTGGGGGCGCTGGAGTACCGTTCCGTTCGCTTTGAGACGGAAGTGCTGGACATACCCAATTTCCAGGGCAACGCGGCGGTGAATTACACGGATCGGGAGACGCCCTGGACCCGGATCATCGAGCACAAGTGGTTTGTGTTCGGCAGGGACAAAGAGGGAAAAGAATTCCCGGGAACGGTAATCAGTCGGGAGTACAGTTCGGAGTGGAAACCGGGAGACGAACCCTATTATCCGGTGAACGATGAGAAAAACAGCGCATTGTATGAGGCATACAGAAAACTGGCTGACGGAGAGAAGAAGGTGTTTTTCGGCGGAAGGCTGGGAGAATACAAGTACTATGATATGGATGCAGTGATTGCGGCGGCACTGGAGTTCTGCGACAGAGAACTGCCGTAAGCAAACTCAGCAGTATGGATTGTTTCGTCGGCGGAGCATTTAATCGGCTGATAGACTGCAATTCAATAGGAGAGAGACTATGATGCGGAATAATCGGCGAGTGGTCTCTCTTTTTTCGAAAACAAAGCGGTCGTTTGAACGTATAATATGAGACAAAAAAGAAGGTTATCAAGCTACTGAATAAATCAGCCGGTTTGATAACCTTCTTTATCAGCTGAAAATGGGACTCGAACCCACGACCCCTTCATTACGAGTGAAGTGCTCTACCAACTGAGCTATTTCAGCACTGAAATTTATTATATCGGGTAACAGGAAAAAATGCAACAGTTTTTTTCTTTTTTTGTATTGTTTTTTGGAGACAAAATGTAGGGCATTTGCTATAATATATTTGCTGTTTGCGGTTGAACAAACTTGTTTGCGCAGAGAGGTAAGAATTTGAGTATGGACATTGTTATAAGAGAGATTGAATGCAAAGATTATGTATCCGTAGCGGCAATTTGGCGTGATGTGCTGGGTATTTTGACAGCAACGGATGAGAATGTTATTGGAACATATGAAAAGATGAAGAACGACAATCGCTACTGCACATTTGTCGCCGATATAAACGGTGCGGTTGTTGGCTTTGCCACGATCGTTGAAACTTTAGCGATCGATCATCCCAATGGGTATATCAAGATGAATGGACTGGCCGTTTTGCCTGCGTTTCAACGCTGCGGGATCGGCACAATGCTGATGGGACATGTGGAGAAACTGGCGGAAGAGCGAAATGCTTCGGTTATTGGACTTGCGTCAGGTTTCCAGAGAACAGGCGCACATCGGTTTTATGAGCACCTGGGTTATCAAAAATTGTCGTTTTGGTTCCGCAAAAACGTGGAGTAGCTTTTTACATATAGGGGGAAAAATGGACACGCTTTTAAGTTTTAAAGAAGCACTCCCGGATCCTGTAGGCGCTGTGAATTACCCGGGGGAGGATTTCGAGGTAGAATTTGATGTTGTGACCCTGGCAGAGCCGTCTGCAGACGGCAGAGGGCGGGAGATTGCGGAGAATCTGGAGGAGATTGAAGGACGCATCGCAGCCGGCAAAGAGCGGGTTCGTGCATTGGACAGCGAGATAGACCGGCTTACCAACCATGCGGATGGTCTGGATTATATGGTGGCGGTGGCCAGCGGCATCATCGCAGGGGTAATCGACTCTGTGTGGGTAGGGGAATTTTCCATTGACAGAGCCAACTCCTGGGGGGACGAAAAGGTGAACCACTTTGTGGTGAAGGTGGCGCAGTCCAGGGGATACAAGGGAGAGGATCTGGAGGGAGCCATAAGATATCTGGAGGGGAACTATGGCCTGGCCAGCGACAGTATGACGCCGGATTTCGGCGGGGGCAGGCAGCATCATCTGCGGGATTTTTCTCATCATCCCACGCCCTGCGGCCTGTTGTTTTCCCTGCTGACACAGTTTACGGGAAAGGCGTATGGCACGGATACCAAGGGGATGTTCATGGTCTGTGAGATCGCGGACAGGCGCATGATCGGGAGAGATATTCCTCAAAAGATCCTGTTCGGAGTGGTGTATTGGGTTTTCCACATGGTGAGTGATATGGCGGGATCCAGTGCCAATGCCGGGGCCGGAACCGGGCTGCCGGGGCCGTTGGTCTCCATGCTCAAGGAACTGTCGGTGCTGCCGTTCTTTAAGAATATGGATATAAATGACATGCAGCTTTCTGTTTGGATATCCAAGCTGTTTAACGGTACGCTGCTGGCGAGGCGGGACGAGGCGGGGAAGATTACGGAAAAGGTGAAGTTTGATCTGCGGACGGAGATTGGGGTGGCTCATGAACTGGGGAGACAGGCCCTTCCTGTGGTTATAAACGAATGCATTGTGCGGGGCTTTTATTTTATCCGACGATTTTTCTTTGAACTGCGGGACAAAAAAGTCCGTGGTTTTAAGGATTTGGGGCAGATTGACTGGCAAAAAACGCTGCCCGCCGGAAACCGTACCATTGTCCGTATGCTTACCATCTCCACAGGCACTTTTACCGCCATAGATCTGGCTGACGCGGCAGTGCGTTCCGCAGTTAAATCCGGGGGAGTGGCGGCGCCCGCGTTTCTGGCCAATATGGTCCTGCGGGTGAATTTTGTGGGTATTGGAAGATTTGTGGTGGCCCTGGGCACGGACGTGGGGATGGGGATCAGGCGCAGCAGGCTGAGAAACGAGAGAATACGCCTGCATACGGAACTGATTGCCTTGAGCAGCGCCAAAGTCTTTTATCGGCAGGCAGATATGTGGATTGCGGCGGAGAGCGCGGGGGCGGCTATAGAAAAAGCATATGACATGATGGAGAAAACCACGGCTTTCTGGATGGATTCCATGCGGGAGATGGAAGAAAATCTGGATAAAATAGGCCGGTATGCTCCGGAGGCCGGGAAGAAAAACGCCGGTCTGCTGGAGGAAATCGAGGATATCCTTACTTGGGGATAAGGCATGATACATACATATGGGAAAGGAGAAAACACGAAAATGGATGAATTACGGACTTTTGATGTGAAAGAGGAGGAGATTCCCTCTATTATTACTTCACAGTTCAAGGAGATTGCCGATTTGCAGAAGAGCGTGGAGCAGGCCATGAAAAAGGCCGAGGAGGCGAAGGAGTCAGCGGACAGGGCCTACAGCCACTCCGCGGGCCTGTTCCAGAAGCGCAATGCCATCGAATCCCTGCAGAGCGCGGCGGTGAACCTGGCCGATTCACAGGTCAGCGCGGCAGAGGCACAGAAGCTGTCCTTTGTGTATCAGGAGAAACTGGGAAAGATTACCCAATATTTGTTTGGTCTGGGTGTGGCTAATCTGGCAGCCAACCGTTCCGTGGTGCGGGAACTGGAACTGAAGCTGAAAGGGGCTTCGGAGAAGGAACTGGGCGATCTGGCAAGGCAGGAAATCGTCAATGTCATTAAACAGCTCAAGGCCCAGGAAGACATTATGAACAAGCAGAATGAACTTTCCCTGAAAATGAGGCAGCATGAGCAGAGACTGAGTCAGCAGGAGAACACAGAGAAGGAATATGGCAAGATGCTGGCGGAGAACGCAGAGCGGGATGCGAAGCAGGATCGGCTGATTGCGGAACAGGCGGCAAAGGACGCGGAACATGATCGGTTGTTGGCAGAGAACGCGGAGCGGGATGCGGAGCAGGACCGTCTGCTGGCGGAGCAGGCGGCAAAGGATGCGGAACATGATCGGTTGTTGGCAGAGAATGCCCAGAGGGACGAGGAACAGGACCGTCTGATCGCGGAACAGGCGGCGAAGGATCAGGAACACGACCGTCTGCTGGCGGAAAATGCCCGAAGGGATGCGGAGCAGGACCGCCTGATCGCGGAACAGGCAGCGAAGGACGCGGAGCACGACCGTCTGTTGGCGGAGAACGCTGAAAGGGATGCGGAACAGGATCGTATGATCTCGGAACAGGCGGCGAAGGACCGGGAACATGACCGTCTGATTGCGGAGAATGCCGCAGAGATTGCAGAGATCAGGAAAGCCCTTGAAGAGCTTCAGACGGAAAAAGAGAAACTGGAAAGACAGTTACAGGCGAAAACAGACAAGTCTGCAACGGTCATATCTTTTATTCTGGCAGCTGCCGGCATACTGGCGGCATGCATCCAATTTTTTCTCTGACTTTTTTACTTTACAGAGTTAAATGATTGAAGTATAATAGAGATGTTACGATTCACAGCATATCCGGGGTCCTGCGTAAGCCAGGCCCCGGATATGCGGAAAAGAGGAAAGCATGAAACAGTTAATGTTAGGAAACAAGGCGTTGGCCCGGGGCCTCTATGAGGCGGGCTGCAGCGTGGTATCCAGTTATCCCGGTACGCCCAGCACGGAAGTGACCGAGGAAGCCGCCAAATATGAAGAGATTTATTGCGAATGGGCCCCCAACGAAAAAGTGGCCATGGAAGTGGCTTTCGGAGCCTGTCTGGCGGGCAGGAGAGCGTTCTGCGGCATGAAGCATGTGGGATTGAATGTGGCGGCGGATCCCCTTTTCACCTGCTCTTATACCGGCGTGAACGCGGGACTGGTAATCTGCGTGGCGGATGACGCGGGTATGCACTCTTCTCAAAACGAGCAGGACAGCCGGCATCATGCCATCGCTTCCAAGATTCCCATGCTGGAGCCCGCGGATTCCGATGAGGCGTACCGCTTTGCCAAGCTGGCTTTTGCCATCAGCGAAGAGTTCGACACACCGGTTATTATCAAGATGTGTACCAGAGTGGCCCACTCCCAGAGCATAGTGGACACTGGGGAGCGGGTGGTGCCGGAGATAAAAACTTATGAGAAAAATATAGCCAAATATGTGATGATGCCCGGCAATGCCATCAAACGTCATCCCTTTGTGGAGGAGCGGACCCGCAGGCTTGCGGCCTACGGGGAGACGGCGGAGGTCAATCGGGTAGAGATGGGGGATACCAGTCTTGGAATCATCACTTCCTCCACCAGTTATCAGTATGTCAAGGAGGTATTTGGAGACAAAGCCTCCATCCTGAAAATCGGCCTGGTGAATCCTCTGCCCAGGCAGTTGTTTTTGGACTTTGCCGCCCGGGTGGATAAGCTGGCCATCGTGGAGGAACTGGATCCCATAATAGAGAACCATTGCAGGCAGTTGGGACTGGAAGTAACCGGTAAAGATCTGTTCCCCATGGAGGGCGAATATTCTCAGAATCTGGTGGCGGAGAAACTGGGTGTATCCCTGTCCCCGGTAAAAAGCCTGGAAGAGGCTCTGCCCGGCAGACCGCCGGTCATGTGTTCCGGCTGTCCTCACAGGGGGCTGTTTTATACTTTGAAGCAGAATAAATGTACGGTGCTGGGGGATATCGGCTGTTATACCCTGGGGGCAGTGGCTCCCTTGAGCGCCATGGATGTGACCCTGTGCATGGGTGCCTCTATCAGTTCCGTCCACGGCTTTAACAAGGCGCTGGGACAGGAGAGTGAAGGAAAAACCGTGGCGGTTATCGGCGATTCCACCTTTATGCATTCCGGCATGACCGGCCTTGCTAATATCGCCTATAATCAGTCCAATTCTACCGTAATCATTCTGGACAACTCGATCACCGGCATGACCGGCCACCAG
>OFFV01001731.1_pt1 | contig 11998 bp, 15 predicted proteins | sample 1521461 | NCBI WGS metagenome assembly OFFV01 (sample SAMEA3504120, study PRJEB24116) | mouse gut metagenome | biome: mouse gut; feature: mouse-associated habitat; material: faeces | place: Denmark | collected 2011 | reverse complement strand
GTATCGTTTTTGATTGATGATCGAATTACTGTCCCCTAAAGATTCATCGTCACGGCTGAGACGTTCGTATAACGCTGTGATCTTCGTTTCCGTCTGTCTGGCGCTCATGATGCGCTCCTTTCAGACTGACGGTTCATTTGTGGCACATTCATCATACCACATTCTGGCGGTGATGCCAACCCTTCGCGCCGGATCAGCCGTAAAATTTTGTCCTCCATGGTTTCGCTGCCGTCCTCTTTTGTAAAAATATTCACTTTGAAAACTGTGCTTCCGATTCGCCGGGTCATGGTGGTGCTGCTTGTATTTTGGGTCATTGTACCTCTCTTTCCTTGTTTGTAGGGGGATTTCCCACTGTTATGCCGTTGTCCCTATTCAGTTGTTGACGCAGAAACGCCGCCCCGACAACTTGGGGCTGCATTTCCGCAGATATTCGCTATAGCATTCGCTTCTCCTTTCCACATTGATTCGAGGTGTTTTAACCTCTGATACCAATATACGGAGAAAATGGTACTGACCGAAAAAATATGGCGTTATTGCAAGTTGAGGTCGTTTCAGTCGCGGAAATTGCAAAAATGCAAGATACAAAATTCGACTTACTATTTGTGGTGAAGTATAGTATAATCGGGTATCATGGGGGAGGGTGTCGAAATGGAGCAGGCATATTTACCGGGAACTGTCCGGCAGAGGATACAAGAACTTATCAAAGAGCGGAAAATCACTCAGGCTGAACTTGCTGCGGAAATTGGCATGGCAGAAAGCTCTCTCAGCCGATTTCTGAGTGAGAAAACAGATAAAATTGGAGACGAGTATATCATCAAAATTGCAGACTTCCTGGGAGTGTCCACAGACTTCATCCTGGGTCAAACGGACTTTCCGGAGCGGCGCAATTATGACATAGGAGAACTGGGCCTGTCCTATAGAGCGGCAATGGCGCTGTATACCAGAGAAGTGGACACCGATGTGGTCAACCGTATTTTGGAGAATCCACAATTCCCGACTATCACGCGGATGATCGCCCGGTATTTTAAGGACTGCAATGCTGAAGGAGCTGCGGGACTGAACGCCATGTGGGACACTATGCAGCAGATGATCGGTACATTAGACACAAGCCATTTGGCAAATCCGCAAGAGGGTACGGAGGCCACTACACAGATTCTCAGTATGATGAAAACCGCCCCCTACGAAAAGGATATTGAGAGTATCCAATTTGCTCTAATGACAATGCTTCGGGACATCAAAACCGGTATCCAGACGCAGACGCCAACGACCGAATTGGCAACGGCACAGCTCACTGAAGCTATGATGAAAAATATAGTGAAGGGCAGTAGCGAACAGTCGCTGGTGCCGCACATCACGTTTGAGCAGCTTGCCGGGACCTACTCTACACTGCCCGGTGCGACACCTGAATTAGGGAAACAATTTTCCGGGCTTATTGAAGATTTTATCAAGGGATATATAGATATTGCTCAAAAACAGGGTTTGACAAATGGAAGCCTTGACGAATGAACAGCTTTGTACATTGGCACAGGCCGGAGACGAACAGGCTGTGTCCTTACTTATCAAGGCCAATCTCCCATTTGTTCGGAAAATTGCAAATCAAATTGTAGGGAACCCGGTACGACAGGAGCATCTTTCCGCCTGCGGTGTGGGCTTTGATGATCTTGTGCAGGCCGGTTCCATCGGGCTGTGGAGAGCAATCGACAGTTACGACCTCTCCAGCGGAGTCAAATTTCTGACTTATGCTGCTCCCGCAACTAAACGCTCCATGAGTGACCTGATTCGCCAGTACAGCCGGGACCCGGTATGGCAGTTGAGGCACAATAAAGCTAACGCCTGGAAAATCATATATCTGGATGAAGATTTGGACGATGCTGGAGAAGATACGGTGGAGTGCCTGATTGCTTCGCCCAATATCAAATCACCAGAACGGATTCATATTGAGCGGGAAACGGCGGCGGAACTGCATGAGACCATGGATGCGCTGCCAGATCGGGAAAATGTTTATATTCAGTACCGCTTTAGCTTTGTGGATGACATAGACCATCCGCTCACCGAAACGGCGCAATATTTCCATTTGACGGAGAGCCGTGCGAAAAGCATCGAACGTTCCGCGCTGAAGCTGCTGAAGCATGAGCTGCTTATAACGATTCCAGAGCGGACCTATATCCACGCAGAGGATAAGCTGACAAGACATTTGGTGGCAGAAGGCGAACTCCATGCGGTAGAGCTACACCTAAAGTCGCAGAAAAAGCGAGGCAGAAAAATAACCGCCGCAGTTTACGAATATCTCGCAGACTGCGACGGTGCTTGGGGTGAACTCCGCTATGATTTCAAGGGTGGCACAGCGGAGATCATTCTGCTGGCTGAGTGGGATACGGTAGTCAGCCACAGGTTCGCAATGCGGACGGTTGAATATCTTCAAAAGGTTCCTACAACCAAACTGCCGGAGAAGTTTATGCTGACATTCATAGGACCTGAGCAGCTTTGTTCAAGCGACAAATTGCCGCTCGAACAGGTGATAATAGATGATTGGAGTGGCCGCGATGAAAGTTAAACTGGAGCAGGTAATTGAAGCAATCGAAACCGCCGCCGATGCGTTTACCTGTTTTTATGACACACAGACTGGTGAAACGGTTTATTTGCAGGACGAGATCATCACGGGGGAACGCGATGAAGAACTGGAAGAATTGATTGAAAATTCACCAACGGGTCGGTTCCTGCGATTCCCAACAAAATACGATATTCACGAATATAGCATTATGGAGAGTTTTATTGAATCGCTGCCACCCGGCGCGGCTCGTCAGGAGTTGGCTCACACGATTCGCGGTAAAGACGCGTTCCGCCGCTTCAAGAATGGCATCTATTATCATCGAATTGAACAGCAGTGGTATGACTATCAGGCGTCGGCGTATCGGGAGATCGCCATTCGCTGGTGCAGGGATGAGGAAATTGAGTACATAGAAACAGAATAAAAAGCGGGGAGCGGCTATGCTCCATGCACAGCCGCTCCCATTATAATTTTCATGCGTAGACCAATTCATGGAGTATGATTTCTTCCGCCCGGTTGCGGATATCATTCATACGTCCCACCCATTCCATCTGACTGGACGCTTTCAGGGTTTCAGTCACGCCGTCCCGCTCTGCCATGGCCGGGATAAGGAAATCCATGCGCTTATGACAAGCGACATCAATTTCGGCGAGATGTTTCCACAATTCTCCAAAGAGGAGCATACGGTTATACACGCCAGGGTGATGCTCTTTTAAGAACTTCTCGCGCATCCGGCCATATACGCCGATTTCATACTCGGTGTCATCATCAAGCGCAAGGTCCGGGATATAGTAGTCTCCTGCTTTCGTATACGTCAGTTCCATAATCATTTCCTTTCATTTGCAGCAAAATGTATCCGCAGTTGTCAAAAACGCTTGCTTTTAGCGTTCTCACCGCCTTTCTTACAACTGCAATGTACCATTCTGCCACAAATGAACCGCAGCCATATGTATTAGGTGGTGACTCCACCCTTTACATAGTAACTCTTGATTTTGGATGCTCTCGCTCTCCCCAGCCTGCATATCCTCTTGGCTCAACCTGCAATAGAGGGCGGTAATTTTGCCTGCCTGCAACATGGTAGTCCTCCTTTCTGGCGGCAGGCAAGCATGGTTATGTACTGATGCCATTTTACCACAAACTGCCGCCCGTGTCAGCTCAAAAATTCACTGTTTGTCGAATATTCTGCTCTGCTCCAAGTCCTTTTTGATAAGTTTTCGGATTTTCCTGTCCAGACTGTCCGTGGCCCGGTCGCTGGGCGAGGCACAGACAAGATAAGTCGTTTTGCCGATTTGATACTCCGTCATGGTGACTTCACGCTGGTTTTTCGGCAAAGGTGTTCCCCCTTTCCAAAACGCAGGACACGGCCCGCAGGGGGGAGAAACAGGGAAAGGGTAAGCTGTTCCTCCCCCCGGGGCCGGTTTATCAGTTCACGCCGAGAATGGCGCGGATAAGTTTGTTTTCCAGACGGCTTTTCATGTACTCGTCCAGGCGGGCGTGGGGACAGCCGTTTTCGTCGTAGACCGTCCGGGTACAGAGCTTGTTTATGTAGCCCTCGTAATACCGCAAGACCTGTTCCACAGCATCGGCGTCCCCGGCGCGGGCCGCATCGCTCACCGCCAACGGCAGCAATTCACGGCCCTTGTAGTTCCGGCGCTTCATGGCGCTAACCTCCTTTCCTCGCTGTCAGTTTCGTCCGCAGGACATTCAGCGATTTTGTTCTGCGCCGCTGGACGGCACTCCGGGACAGTCCCAGGGCCTCGCCGATCTCGCTGTCCGTCAAGTCCAAAACCAGGCGCAAAATTAAAATGCTTTGCTCCTGCTCCGGCAGACTGGCAAAGGCGTCGGCCACCTGTTGGCTTCTGATCGGCAGGTCGCAGCCACAGTAAGAGAACACATAGCTGTCGCTGGGGTAGTCGTCAGCCGAACACAGCTTGTCCATCGCCGTTTGCGGCAGACGCTCCAAGGACGTTTCCCGGCTGGCCCGCCGCTTCATTTCCCGGATGTAGTCGATTGCCTCATGCTTCAACACGGTCTTGCAAAAGGCGTCAAACCTGCACCGTTCGCCATAGTCGCGGGGGTTGGTTTCCATCTTCTCACCCCCTTTCGTTTGGGGATGGTGGTGGTACTTTCCCTTTCCGCTAACAGAGCGTTCAGCGGCACAGGTTTTGCGCGCAAAACCGCTTTCCGCAGAGAAAAAAGTGAAGAAAATTTTCCGGGCCGCAGGAAACGACAAAAATCGCCCGGCAGGTTACAGACCCACCGGACGGTTTGCACTGTATAGTTTGCTATATCTACACTGTATAGTATAACCGCATGGCCGCAGTTCCCCCAGGCGGGGAACGGGCTTTTTTTGACGGTTCAAACTCTGTCAAATCGTGTCGAACGGTTATGTACTTCATGGCGGCTGCCTCCTATCAGCCGCCAGTTCCACAAACAATCGGACGGCGGCTTTCATCTCCGAAAACCGCCGTCCGATTTGGCATCATGTAAATTGGGCGCAGGAAATTAGCTGCCTCGACCAACGGTTTTTTTCTTTCCCCGTTGGGGGCAGTCAATTTGCGTAACAGCGAAACCGATGTGCGCTAATCGATCTGCTGTGCTTTTTCTTTCAGCTTTTGAAATGACAGGTCGCTGATTGCATGTTCTATCTGGTGGGCATCTTGCTCTGCTGTTTCCTGATCGACACCAGCAGCGATTAGCTGCTCCATGAAAAATTGGCGGCGTTCATAAATCTTTTCAGCGACTGTTCGTCCATTCTCGGTTAGACAAAGACAGCCGTTTTCATCTATGACCAGAAATCCGCCAGTCCGCAGGTTCTTTACTGCATGGCTGACACTTGGTTTTGAATATCCCATATATCCGGCAAGGTCAACCGATCTGATGCTCCCCCTTTTCTGGTGAAGTATCAAAATGGCCTCTAAATAGTCCTCCGAGGATTTACCTAATGTCAGGTTGGTTCACCCCCTTGTGGATATGCAGATGTTTCTACGGTTAAAGCACGATTGATTTTGATTGCAAAAATGAAGGTAACTGCGGTTGTCAGCAAGTCGGCTGCTGGTTGAACCCAAATGACCCCGGACAACTGGAACAGCCGAGGCAGTATGTAGATCAGCGGCAGGAAGAAAATTCCCTGTCGGCTCAAACTCAACAGTCCACCCACCAGACTTTTTCCGATGGAGAGATAAAGGCTTGCATATACCATCTGAAAACCAAAGGTGACAAACAGTATTGCGTTCAGCCGGAGGGCCTTGCCTGCCAGATTTACCATTTCAGCATCAGTTCCAAAAATGGATACGATTGGTTCTGCAAAGGCAAAGAGTACGATAGCCGCGATTATGCCGAATGTTGTAGACCAAATCAGGCAAAGACGAATGGCCTTTTTCAGCCGGTCAAATTGCTTTGCGCCGTAGTTATATCCGGCAAACGGCTGGAAGCCTTTCAAGAAGCCAAAGACGATGTAAGTCCCGACGGTCATAATACGGATCACGGCCCCCATCGCCGCCACAGCATAGTCCCCATAGGGTTTTGCCGCGCTGTTGGTAAGTCCCATAGACGCGCTGGCAAGAAGCTGGAACAGAAGCACAGGAATACCGATTTTCAAAATCTCGCCCAAAAGCTGGGGTGAAAGACGGATATTCCGCAGCGACAGCCGTAGAACACCTTGCTTTGTTGCTATGTACCCAATATAAAGGGCCATGTTGACGCCCAGCGAAATCACCGTGGCAATAGCCGCGCCCTCAATGCCCCAATCCAGGGCATAAATCATAATCGGGTCTAAAATGATGTTGATGATACTGCCGGTGAGCATAGAGATCATGGTGAACCGGGTAGCGCCCTGCGCCGTCAGAAGGTTGTTCATTGTGACGGTAAACACATTGATAATGGAACCTGTCACATAGATTTTGGCATAGGCTCTCGCATAAGGCAAAATCGTTTCAGTCGCCCCCAGCGACATCAGCACAGGGTCGAGGAATACCATAATCCCTGCGATAATGACCGCTCCTACAAAAATGCTGGCAAAAAGAGCGGTGGAGGCGGTTCGATTGGCTTCCGCATTGTCCCCCTTTCCAAGTGACCGGGAGATGTAGGACGATGCTCCAGCCCCAAACATCATCCCCAGTCCAATGACGATCTGTACGATGGGAAATACAACAGACACCGCCCCCATCTGGCTCATGCCCAGGCCGCTGACAAAATAGGCGTCGATGGCGTTGTAGAGTGCGGAGATCAGCATACCGATCATGGTCGGTATGCCTAACTTCATCAACGAGGCCGCTACCGGCTCGTCCCGCATGATGCTGATTCGGTTGTTGCTTTGCTGATTCATTTGTTGTCCTCCTGATTTTTGGATTTATTTCGACGGTGGGAACCATATCGCTCCCGCCGAAGAATACTCTTGATGATTGTGCGGTATTGGGGATTTTCGCTCTCTAATTCCATTTCAATCTCCCGACAAATGACTTCCTCGCTTTTTTGCAGTTCAGCAGGATAGAGAAGATCAAGTGAAATTGTGGTATAGCAGTCGTTTTCAATCAGCCGGAAATGGTCTATGCTGACCTTGCCGCCGTACTTTTGTAGAACAAATTCGACTTTATCCCGCAAATATGCCGTCAACCCATCGTCATCTATGAGATAGTCCACTTGGATGAAACAGTCACAATGAAACTGCTGGTATAAGGCGCAGGATATTTCGTGAATTGCGTTGTAAAGCTGTTCGCTGTCTTTTCTGTACCCCTCAATTCGCAGGGAGATCACAAAATAGCCGAACCCATAATCATGCACCATCAGATTTCGTACCGCCGTAATTTCCGGGTATGCTTCAACAGTCCGCAGAACGTCGTCAATGGTACTCTGGTCGGTTGCTTGGCCCATGACCCGCCCCAGCACTTCCCAAAGGCTTTTTGTCCCCGCAGTCATAATAAAGGCAGATACCAATACGCCACAGTAGCCGTCAATCTGCCAGCCTGTCACATAGCTGATTACCGTTGAGAGCAAAACCGCTCCCGTAGCAGCGGCGTCGCTGATACAGTCCGTGGCAGTTGCTTTCAGCGTTTCAGAGTTCGTTAATATTGCAAATTGCCGGTTGTAAAAATACATATAGCCTTTTACCAGAATAGATAGCACAAGGACAATAACGGTTGTCACGCTGAACAGCGGCTTTTGAGGACTGACGATGGACTGAAAAGAAGTATGTATGAGTTGACCTCCCATCAGCACCACAGCAAAGGAAGCGAAAATCCCCATAATCCACTCAAACCGCCCGTGGCCGAACGGGTGAGTGCTTCCCCGGCCATACCGCGCGATCTGAAACCCTAAAAGCGTCATCAGTGAAATTCCTGCGTCCGACAGGTTGTTAAATCCGTCCGCTGATATGGCAACCGAGTGACTGAAAAACCCGGTCACGATTTTTGCCGTACACAGGAGCAAGTTCAGGATGATACCCGCGATGCTTGACAAAGACGCATAGGCCCGTTTTGTGGCGGCGTCAGATGTGTTCGTTTTGTTTCTAAAATACAACTTGATTAGTTGAGCCATCATAGACTGTTCCTCTTCTAATCTTGAACGTAAATTCAATATTGTTCAATAAAAAAAGGAACCGGCCTAAAGGCCGATTCCAGACAAATACATTTTGGATAACTTATGTAAAATCATAATTGCCCATTCCTTTCCCTTGTAGTGGTACATAATCTGCATGAGGCCGTCCACAAAATTGTTTGCGATAATGTGGATGAAAACTGCATCTGCGGTGGTATCGTCCCGATGCTCCAGCAAGTGAGCTTCTATGTCTTTGACAAAACGCTCTTTCTCACATTCATACTTTGTGCCGCCGCTCTTGTCAATCAGGATGATAAATTCTTTTCGATGGTCAAATAAGTTTAGCAGACATTCCGTTTCAGCCTTGCTCAACCCATAGATTTCTGTGCCTAAGTGTCTGCTTTCGTTTTTCTCACCGGCAGTCAACACCCGCTCCCAATCATATAGCACAGGACGGAGGATGGCATCAAACAAATCAGCCTTGTTCTTGTAGTAAGAATAGATAAGGCCAGTAGGGATTTGCGCCTTGGCCGCAATATTACGCATAGCAGCGAGTTTGTAACCTCTATCAAAAAATTCATCTAAAGCCGCCGCGAGAATTTTCTCCCGTATCTCGTCTTTTAGTACCTGTGCCATAGCGACCTCCAATATTGAATTTATGTTCAATTATAATCGGGAGTGTAAATTTTGTCAAGTCCTTTTTTACGTCCACAAATAATATGAATTATTTTAGCTACTCAATAGAACTGTATAGACATATTCAAAGCAAAAGAGGAACGGTAGAATGTAACAGGGTGATATGAATATGGCAAAAAGGCCAGTACCACGATATGACTTTAAGGCTTTTGGGGCGGCAATCAAAGCGGCGCGGCTGGAACGTAAAGAGAGCCGGAAAAAGGTATGTGACGAGATGTACTTATCCCCGCGCTATCTTGCCAACATTGAGAACAAGGGCCAGCATCCAAGTCTGCAAATCTTTTTCGAGTTAATGCTGCGTTACAACATATCGGTTGACCAATTCCTTTTAGAGCGGCCCACAGGAAAGAATACCCAGCGCCGCCAGCTTGATGCCCTATTGGACGGTATGAGCAATAAGGGGATACAGATCATCGCCGCAACAGCAAAAGAAATCGCAGAGATTGAGCGGAATCAATTAAACGGACAGGAGGACGCATGACCGCGCCCTCCTGTTTCGCTCTGCCGCTACTTATCCAAACACTTGGCCTGGAGCAAGCTGCATTGTCTTTGTATTTCATCGGTCTCCTGCTTGGTCAACTCCCGTTCATTATCAGTTATCCGATCTTCCATAAAATTTGCGTAGGCGTCCAGTAGACTGTCTAGCAAAACCTCCGGTGTGGCCATATACTCGGCACTATACCAAGTACTCCGCGCAGGTTCCCAAGCCATCAACGTGTAACCGTGTTTGGTGAGTACAACTTCATAGAGTGAGTCTTGCTGAAGGTAATCGCCAAAAACTGTCAACACTTTCTCAAAGGTTAGCATCAGACCACCCCCTCAAGCATAGACCAGCTCGGCCAGGATAATTTCATCGGCCCGAGCCCGGCAGATGTTGACCAGTCCTACCCACGCCATCTGGTCATGGGCTTTCAGTTCCTCGGTCACGCCAGCGGCCTCCATCATCTGCGGGAGCATTCTGTCCATCCACTCCTGGGCGGTATCGTCAATATCCAGCAGGTGAGCGGTGAGTTTGCCGCTACCCGCCAGTTCCCGCCACAGGTCATGCTTGTACTGCTTCAAGTAGCTGTGCCGCAGACTGCCGTATTTGCCCACCGTCCTGACCGGCTCCGGCTCGTCCGCTACCAGATTAGGGATATAATAATCTCCTACACGAATATAAGTCAATTCCATAGTGACAATCTCCTTTCGCATTCTCAAACTGCTGCACTGGCCTGTGCCGCCCTCTGCGGTTCCTTCCGGGGCAGCTTGCCCACGGGGGTATAAACGCCCTTTGCCATATCCTCGGCCCGGATAGCGTCCCTTTTCGCGTCCATTTCAGCCTTTTTCGCCGCCTTGATTTTATCCTCATACCGTTTTTGCGCTCCACTGGCCTTGCGCTGAAGATAGGCCCGATGCAACTTTTCCCGGCGTTCCTCCTTCTGCCGAAGGACCTCCAATTCCTCCTGGGTCGGCTCCGCCGCTTTCAAGGTGGGCGGGATGTACTTTCCAACGAAATTGAAGTAGATTTCTACCTCCTGCCCGGTGTCCTGACGGCCCTTCTGGTCACGCTCATGGACAAGGATTTTCTCGACAAACTCATTGAGCATGGTCGTGGTCATGGTGTCAAAATCCTGGTATTTGTCAATCATGGCAATGAATTTCTCGGCAGACCGTTTGCCCTGGTCGTAGCCCTTGACGGACTTCTCCAACTCGGTGATCTCCTTGGAAAGCACCTCCTGCTCCTTGGCGTACCGTGCGTCCAGGGCGGCATACCGGGCATCCAGCAGACGGCCCAGGGCGTTGTCCTCGTAAATCTTACACATGAGCCGTTCTAACTCTCCGGCCCGCTTCTGCGCCGCCGCCAGCCTGCGCCGCTTCTTCTTGATGTCGCTGTCCTGCTGGTTGACCTGGGCCTCCTGGACGGTGCGGATGAACGCCGCCCGGTCGGTCTTGGCGTAGTCAGCTATGGCGTGGAGCGTATCAGAGACAAGGGAGAGGACTACCTTTTCCGCTATGCGGTGCTGGGTGGGGCAGAGGGTTCCCACGGGGACTTTGCTGTACTGGGAGCAAGTGTACTGCGAAACCCGCTTGCCGTTGTTGACCCGGTGAACGTACATTTTGCCGCCGCAATCGGCGCAGTAGAGAAGCCCGGTCAGCGGCGCGGCCTCGCCCCAGCCGTCCGGGTAGCGGCGGACATTGGCGCGGATGCGCTGGACGTTATCATACATTTCCTGCGTGATGATCGGCTCATGGGTGTTCTCGAAAATCGTCCACTCGCTTTCATCGACATAGTGGCTTTTCTTGTCCTTAAAATGCTTCTGCGTCTTGAAATTGACCGTATGACCTAAGTATTCGCGCTTTTTCAGAATATTGACGATGGTGGACGATCCCCAGCCGTAAATGTCCTTGATGGCTCGATTCTGGTTCACGCCCTCGCCATACCGGGCAAGGTGGACGGAGGGGATTTCGATTTTCTCCTGGGACAGCCGGGAGGAAATTTGATAAGGGCCATAGCCCTCCAGTGTCATGGCGAAGATGCGCCGGACGATGGCGGCAGCTTCCTCGTCCACAATCCAGTTCTCCCGCTTCTCGTCCCACAGGTAGCCGTAAATGACGGTTCCGGTCATGTGCTTGCCGCTCATGCCCTTTGCCTTGAACACGGATTTTATCTTTCTGCTGGTATCACGGGCATAAAACTCATACATGATGTTCAGAAACGGGGTGAAGTCATTTTCTCCGTTCTGGCTGTCCACGCCGTCATTGATGGCAATGAGGCGGACACCACGCTGGCGAAGGATTTCCATGATCTGACCGACTTTGAGATAGTCCCGCCCCAGGCGGCTCATATCCTTGACGATGATCGCCTCCACGTTCCCGGCCTCGACTTCCTCCATCATGGCGGTGAAGCCGGGGCGGTCAAAGCGGGTTCCGGAGATACCATCGTCCGTGAAGTGGGTAGGATTTGGAAAACCATTCCGGCGGGCATAGTCCTCTAACATGGATTTTTGGTTACTTATGGAGTTCGATTCACCTTGTAATTCATCGTCACGGCTCAATCTTTCGTACAATGGGGTGATTTTGGTTTTCAGCATTGGCACGTCCTCCTTCAATGAAAAATGCTCTAAGAGCTTCTACTTCTTTACCGAAAAATCGGATAAACAAGTCTCTTAGAGCATAAATCACCTCAGCCTGTCCATAGTAAATTCACTCATACAGCACCTCGTCATATCTGGATAA
>OFFV01001725.1_pt1 | contig 12034 bp, 8 predicted proteins | sample 1521461 | NCBI WGS metagenome assembly OFFV01 (sample SAMEA3504120, study PRJEB24116) | mouse gut metagenome | biome: mouse gut; feature: mouse-associated habitat; material: faeces | place: Denmark | collected 2011 | reverse complement strand
CCAGCCAGGTGCTTTCACGAGTACACCACTGTAAATCCTGGCGGTCTGCAGTATAGCAACTCTCTGTCAAATCTTTTTTACCATATCACAATTCCATTCCCGTGTCAAGAAATTTTGCTTTATGACTTCTGTTTTATAGTAAAAAGAATTGTTTGCATCTTGCCACAATCTGTGGTATAGTACTATTGTCGCTTTAACGCTTTATTGCTTTAAACTGCCAAAGGAGAAAAACCATGAAACTGTTTTTGCTGATCCTGTACTTTGTAGTGCTGACAGGCATTGGATTTTACTGCCGCAAGCATGCCACCGATGTGAACGGCTTTGTGCTGGGAGGCCGCTCCGTGGGCCCCTGGCTCACCGCTTTCGCCTACGGCACTTCCTATTTCTCTGCCGTTGTGTTCGTGGGATATGCCGGGCAGTTCGGCTGGCGCTACGGCATCGCCGCCACCTGGGCGGGCATTGGAAACGCCGTCGTCGGCTCCCTGCTGGCCTGGGTGGTTCTGGGCCGGAGAACCCGGATTATGACACAGCACTTAGACTCCGCCACCATGCCCCAGTTCTTTGGGGAGCGTTTCGGGAGCAGGCCCCTGAAGATCGGCGCTTCTGTCATTATCTTCATCTTCCTGATCCCTTACACCGCCTCCCTGTACAACGGTCTCTCCCGGCTGTTTGGCATGGCTTTCAACATTGATTACTCTGTCTGCATCCTGCTTATGGCGGTGCTGACAGCGGTGTATGTGATCGCCGGGGGATACATGGCCACCGCCATCAATGATTTCCTCCAGGGGATTATCATGCTGGGGGGCATTGCCACCGTCATCGCGGCTGTGCTGAAGAGCAAAGGGGGCCTGATGGAGGCCCTGGAGGGCCTTGCCAGAGTTACGGACGAAACGGTCTCCTCCACTCCGGGGATCTTCGCCTCTTTCCTGGGACCGGATCCTCTGAACCTGCTCTTTGTGGTGATCCTCACCTCCCTGGGCACCTGGGGTCTGCCCCAGATGGTACAGAAATTCTATGCCATCAAAAACGAGGAATCCATCAAAAAAGGTACCATCATCTCCACCCTGTTTGCTCTGGTGGTGGCAGGGGGCTGCTATTTTCTCGGGGGCTTCGGCAGGCTGTTCTCCGACCAGGTGGATGTGGCCGCCCAGGGGTACGACTCCATCATCCCCGCCATGCTCTCCGGACTCTCCCCCCTGCTGATCTCCCTGGTGGTGATCCTGGTGCTGTCGGCCTCCATGTCCACCTTATCCTCCCTGGTGATGGCTTCCAGCTCCACCCTGACCATAGATTTTTTGAAAGAGATCTTTTTCCAGAAAATGAGCGACAAAAAGCAGGTGCTCTGGATGCGCCTGCTGGTGGTGGTCTTTATCGCTATATCCTCGGTGCTGGCGCTGATCCAGTACAAGAGCAACGTCACCTTTATCGCCCAGCTGATGGGAGTCTCCTGGGGCGCCCTGGCAGGCTCTTTCCTGGCGCCTTTCCTGTACTCCCTCTACTCCAGAAGGGTCACGAAAGCCTCCTGTTGGGTGTGTTTCCTGTTCAGCTCCCTGTTGATGATGGCCAACATATTTTTCCGCTCTTCCTTCCCGGCCATCCTGCAGTCCCCCATCAACTGCGGTGCCGCGGCCATGCTGGCGGGCCTGGTGATTGTGCCCCTGGTGAGCCTTTTCACCCCCAAGCCGGACAAGGCACTGGTGGACAATGCCTTTGCCTGCTATGAGAAGAAGACGGAAGTGGCCCAGAAGACGGCCCTGGGCAGATAGGCCTCAAAAAGTAAGCGTCCCGAATCACCCCGGCGACATCCCAAAAAATATTGTTAAATCCATACGAAATCAGGCGGGGCTAAAATAAGCCCCCGCCCCTTAAAATAAATCACGGAAAGGAGCATTGATTACTCCTGGAGCAATGCACGTTTTCTATCCATCATTTCCTCGATTCTCTCCATATACTGGGCCACATCCTTCACATTCTCACTCCGCTCGATCCGCCCGTCCGGATGCACCCGCTTGGAGATACTGCCCGCCCCCAGGGCCACAATGGTCTGCACTTCCTCCATAATCAGGATATTGTACAGTCCAAACTTTCCCTCCCGGGCATAGCCCACATTTTCAAAGTTTCCGGACATATTCTTCTGGCGGTAGAGATAGTAGGGATAAAGCTCCTGCTCCACACAGCTGCGGTAAGCCAGATCCATAATTTCCTGACTGTTCTTAAGCCCCATCTCCCGGTACTCCTCCTGGAACAGCTTAAGCCGCGCCGCCCGCTTCACCGCCAGGGAATGAACGGTAATGCTGTCCGGTCCCAGTACGCGAAGCTCCTCCAGCGTATGCCGCACCTCTGGCAGCTCTTCCCCCGGCAGACCCACAATCAAATCCATATTGATGTTGTCAAACCCAAGCTCTCTTGCCATAAAAAAAGCTTCTTCTGCCTGGGCAGGGGTATGACGGCGTCCGATAATGTCTAGCGTCTCCTGCTTCATAGTCTGCGGATTGATTGAAATCCGGGAAATTCCATGACTTTTAAGGACATTCAGCTTGTCCCTGGTGATACTGTCTGGCCTTCCTGCCTCCACGGTATATTCTGATAACCGCGCACAGTCAAAATGTTTCTCAATTGCGGCAAACAGCCGCTTTAGCTGCTCCGGGGACAAGGTGGTCGGCGTTCCGCCTCCGATATAGATGGTATTCAATTTGCGCCTGCGGCATAATTTCCCTGTAAAACGAAGTTCTTCTTCCAGAGCGTCCAGATATTGCTGAACCTTGTCCTTCCATTTCTCGATCGGCGAAGAGGAAAAAGAGCAGTAAGAACAAATGCTGGGGCAAAAAGGGATGCCGATATAAAGGCTGTATCCATCCTGATAGTCCACTGTGCCTAGCAGTTCCTTTTCCCGCTTTGCAATCTCAATACTGAGATCAATTTTCTGCTGTGAGGCAAAATAAGAACTCGCCATATGCGCTCTGACCGCCGCCTCTTCCTTTCCTTCTTCCAACATGGCCATTGCTATTTTTACTGGCCGGATTCCCGTAAGGGCGCCCCAGGGCAATTGCTGCCCTGTATATTTGGAAAGCATCTGATAGAGACATCTCTTTAACTGATTCTTCGTCTCAATGCGAAAAGAAAAATCCGCCTCTATAGAGTCCCTAAGCTTTATGGCGTATACAGCGCTTTCCTCTGGTTCTTGCAAGACGACTTCTATGCAGTCCTTTTGTCCGTTTTCTCCTTGCCGATAGCAGATCTCAAGACGGAACCGGGGCGGCGATTGCTGCTCGATTCTGCTGATTTTATCTTGATCTGCAAAAACCTTTACTTCTTCCGTGGCAAAAAATGCCTTTACCAGAGAATGGATATCATATTCAAAATTTGCCCGATTCAAGCATACAGTTATCATGTCATCATTTCCTCCATTCTGTGCGCTTTACAGCACCAACAGGTAGTTCGCGAAAGAATTAACAAATTTTACACTCTTCCTCTGTTCCTACTCACAAAAACGGATTCTGCCTTCGTTCCATGCCAATAGTCGTAAGATCCATGTGACCTGGATATACCTTTACCTCATCTGGCAGAACCAGAAGCTTATCTCTAATGGAACGCACGATCATTGACATGCTTCCCCCTGGGAAGTCTGTCCGGCCTACAGACTGGCAAAACAGCGTATCTCCGCTAAACAAAGCTTGCTCCTTTTCCAGATAATAGCAGCATCCTCCCGGCGTATGTCCTGGCGTATGCAGTACCTTGACCTCCATCCCCGCTAGCTGCAAAAGCGCCCCGTCTTTTACAAAAATATCCGCCCGGTAACTGTCCCGTCGTCCAATCATTGCCGAGACATTCATTCCTGGTTGATGCAATGTATCTTTTTCTTCCTCATGGGCATATATTTTTAGTTCAAAAATCTCAGCGAGTTCCTCTGCCGCCATGGCATGGTCAAAATGACCGTGGGTCAGCAGGATTGCCGTTGGAATCAATCCTTGCTCGCGGATTTTTTCTGCCAGCATCTGCGCAGAATCCCCCGGATCAATGACCAGCGTTTCTTTTGTCTTTTCATTAATTGCAAAATAACAATTTGTTCCAACCTGCCCTACACAATATCGCTCAATCTTCATAGTATGCGCATTCCTTTCTTACTAACAATTATCTCATTATAACGCTTACCGGAAAAATTGACCAGATAAAATTATTAATTCTGTATTTTTTGTATTTTTTCTTAAACTTGTTCTTGCAATTTCTACAAATACTATATAATATATATAATGAATGGTACTTTATCATTTTTTAGGCTGCAAAATGATAAGCTAATTTAACGAAAACTGGAGTGAGCATTATGAACAAAAAAAACAAAAGAGTACGACATCTTGGACGCAAAGTAAACAATCTGGTAATGTTATTGATGCTAGTCAGCATGACGCTTATGGTAATCTTGTGTATCTACATGTTCAATCACCAAACCATGCGGATGCTGGAGAACCGCTGCGTCAACGGCACCAACATGCTGAGTTATATGTTACAGCATTATGATGTAGATGATGCTGACGCCATAAACCAGATACTTGACGATCTAAAAGAAGAAATGCGCTGTGAATTTACGATCTTTGAAGGAAACACAAGGGCTTACACTACCGTGGAGCAGGATGGCAAGCGCATTATAGGAACGCCGCTAGCTGACGACATTGCCGAGATCGTGCTAGAGCAAGGCAAATCCTATATCGGAGAATTGAACCTTTTTGACACCGATTACCTTTGTTCCTATGTGCCTACCAAGGATGAAGCCGGCAATATCAACGGTCTTGTGTTTGCAGGAGTATCCATGGAGGCGGCTTCCGAAGAAATCGATCTCACGATTAAGCTGTCTTGTGCTGCAGGAGTTACTCTTGTCCTTATAAGCGCTTTCCTGATGTCGCTTTTTATCAGAAGCGCCGTATCCAAGCCTCTTTCGAAGATTACTACTCTTGCCCAGACCATATCAAATGGAGACTTGGGGCTTGAGAGAGGTGAAAACTTAACGGTGGATTTCCATTCCAATGACGAGATCGGCGTTCTTGCCGAAGCTTTTGAAAACACGATCCTGCGGCTACGCAATTACATTGGAGAGATTTCTTCTATACTGGAAGAGATTTCCAAGGGAAACCTGACGTCCACGATCAATCAGGATTATGTAGGCGATTTTACTTCCATTAAGAAATCCTTGGAAGACATCCTTACAAAACTCAATGGTACCATGTCCCAGATAGCCGAAAGTTCCAGTTATGTTTCAAACGGATCCTCACAGATGTCTATCGGGGCTCAGGCGCTCAGCCAAGGAGCTGTGCAGCAATCTAGCGCCGTAGAGGAACTGGACGGAAGCATGCAGAATATTTCTCACCATGTGGGAGAAACTGCAGAAAATGCCCAGGAAGCAAGTCACAAAGTGGAATTGCTGCGTGATCAGATCTCCGAAAGCAACCAGAAGATGCAGGAGATGATCCAAGCGATGCAGGAAATCAGCGATAGTTCCAACGAGATCAGCAAGATTATCAAGACCATCGAGGATATTGCCCTGCAGACCAATATTCTTGCCTTGAACTCCGCTGTGGAAGCATCCCGCGCCGGAGAAGCTGGTAAAGGATTCGCCGTAGTTGCTAAAGAAGTACGGGAACTCGCAGGAAAGAGCTCAGAAGCTTCCAAATCTACTACGGAATTGATTCAACGCTCCATCACGGCTGTAGAATATGGCAGCAAAATTGCAAATCAGACTGCCTCTCAGCTTGTATCCGTAGTGACCAATGCAAATGAAATTGCAGAAACAACGAATCAGATTGCCAATGCAGCCAAGATCCAGGCAAATTCTGTTTCCCAGATTCAAGAGCGAATTGGGCAGATCTCCAATGTGGTGCAGACGAATTCCGCCACCGCCGAGGAGAGCGCCGCTACCAGCGAGCAGCTCAGCGAACAGGCGAATCTCTTAAAGAGCCTGATCGACGTATTCCATTTAAGCAAATAAGAATTACATGTCATCGTGTGATACATAACTTCTGTGACATTAAAAAAACAGCAGTACCCTGGCAAAAGCTTTGGCACTGCTGTTTTCTAATTTTACAATATCTGTACATATCTTATTACCCTCTAGTTCTTTCTATATCAATCACGCTCTCCACCTGACGAATCTTATCAACCAAACTGTTGAGTTCCTCTTTTCCTTTGGTTCCAAATGCAATCGTAATCGTTGCGATCCCTTGTTTACTGGTATTGGAATTGACAGCGCTGATATCAATCTGACGTTCCGTCAGAACCTTGGTAATATCCACCAGAAGTCCGGTGCGGTTATTACCATAAATCTTAATCTCAGCCATATAACGGCCTTCTTCGTCCTCATTGGTCTGCCACTCTGCATCCAGCAGGCGCATCCGGTCGAGTTCCGAAAGATTGAGCACATTAATACAGTCGGTTCGGTGAATCGAAATTCCCCTTCCCCTAGTTACGAATCCCACGATCTCATCTCCTGGCACTGGAGCGCAGCAGCGGGAAAAACGTACTGCCACATCATCAATGCCTTTTACCACGATGCCGCTCTTAGAACGCACGCTGACACGTTTCTCTTTCCCTCCGCCGGAAGCCGTTCTGCCCATTCCGCCATGTTCGATATTTTTTAAAATATCTTCATCCGTGAGGGCTAATCTGTGGTCTTCCTGATAGTACTCCATCATTTTATTGACAATCTGCCCTTCTTTCAAACCGCCATGCCCCACGGCAGCCAGCACAGACTCCCAATCCCGAAAGCCATACTTTCTCATGATTCGTTCCTGATAGCATGGCTGATTCAAACAATGCCAATCGATGCTCTTTGTTTTGCAATACTGGCTCATCATCTCCTTGCCCTTGGAGATATTCTCTTCCTTAAATTCGCTGCGGAACCATTGGTTGATTTTATTCTTTGCCTGGGTACTTTTGACAATATTAAGCCAGTCCCTGCTAGGTCCCTTAGAGTTCTGAGAAGTCAAAATCTCGATACGGTCCCCGTTCTGAATCACATAATCAATATTCACAAGCTTGCCGTTTACCTTGGCGCCGATCATTTTATTGCCAACAGCAGAATGAATACAGTATGCAAAATCAATCGGGCTCGATCCATTCGGCAGATTTTTCACTTCCCCAGTAGGCGTAAAGCAAAAAACCGTGTCGGAAAACAAATCCAAATCGCTTTTTAAGAGGCTTAAAAATTCCCGGTTGTCAGACATGTCTTTCTGCCATTCCAGAATCTGGCGAAGCCAGCTTAACTTCTCCTCCTCCTGATTTTTTTCTACATTCTTATTGCCATTGGAAACTTCTTTATACTTCCAATGAGCAGCAATTCCATATTCTGCCGTACGGTGCATGTCAAACGTGCGGATTTGTATTTCAAAGGGCTGTCCTGTGGGACCTATCAAGGTGGTGTGCAAAGACTGATACATGTTTGGCTTTGGCATGGCGATGTAATCTTTGAATCTCCCCGGAATCGGCTTATACATCTCATGAATTACGCCCAACACCGCATAGCAGTCTCTGACAGAATTTACAATTATGCGAATGGCGAACAAATCATAAATCTGATCAAGAGTCTTATCCTGATTTACCATTTTTTTGTAGATGCTAAAGAAATGCTTTGCGCGCCCGTCAATGAAAGCCTTGATGCCTGCGCCTTTTACATGATTTTTTACTTCCTCCACCAACTGGGCGATATATTCTTCCCTGACGCTTTTTCTTATGGCGACTTTATCCACCAGGTCATAGTATGCTTCTGGCTGTAAATATTTCAAAGAAAGATCGTCTAATTCGATCTTGACTTTGGAAATGCCAAGGCGCTGGGCGATCGGGGCATAGATATCCATGGTCTCGCGCGCCTTTTCCTTCTGCTTCTCGGGTCTCATATACTTCAACGTCCGCATATTGTGAAGTCGGTCTGCAAGCTTAATCAAGATCACGCGGATGTCCTTTGCCATTGCAAGAAACATTTTACGCATATTTTCCGCCTGGACTTCCACTTTATCTGCCTCATAGGGCAATTGCCCAAGCTTGGTGACTCCATTTACCAATAGCGCAACCTCCTGGCTGAACTCCTTGGCAATCTCTTCCTCGGTCATCACGGTGTCCTCCACCACGTCATGGAGTATTCCCGCCACAATCGTCTCTTTGTCCAATTCCAGTTCTGCAAGGATAATGGCAACGCACAGAGGATGTATGATATAAGCCTCTCCTGATTTGCGCACTTGCCCTTTATGCGCCTCGTCTGCAATCTTATATGCTTTTTCAACAAGGGAAATGTCTGCGGAAGGATGGTACCTTCTCACGCCTGCGATTAGATCTTCATATAAACTTTCCGGACTCACAAATTCCTTGGTAGGCTTAATATGATCCTCCTGCATTTTTAGATTCTGCTGCTCTTCCAATTGATTTTTATTCTTTTCCATGCGCATTTCTCCATCTTGCCTGTCTCTTGCCGTTCCCCATATGTACCTTCATTTTTCGTTTGAGTTAATCCACATTATACAACGACTTTACATATTTTTGCAATGACTTTCTGCGTATTTTTATATCTTCTTTCCAAATAAATCCCAATTTTTCTGCTAAATGAATGGAAATATGGTTCTCTTTCTGAATGAAACAATAAATTTCCGCAAATTGGGTATGATTTTTCGCATAATCAAGAATTGCTTCGCAAAGCTCTGTGGCATAGCCCTGGTTCTGATATTGCTCCCCAACAACATACCCTAATTGCAAAACCGTCTCCTCTGGCAGTTGCATATGGTCAAGGCCCGCCCTTGCTATCACTTTCCCAGTAGCTTTCTCCACCGCAACCCACATGCCATAACCATAAAACTGGTACATATTTTGGATATACGCCTTGGTATATTCTTCCTCTTCTACGCGGTTTTCATACAAGCCCTCCATATATTTTGTAATCGCCTTTCCCTGGTAAAGTTCATACAAATCATCAAGATCCTCCAAGGTAATCTCCCGGAGGATGCAGCGCCTTGTCTCTATCAGCGTCCATGGGATTTGATGTTTTCTCTGGTAAACCCGTTTTAAAAACATTACATCAACTTCCTCAAAGCCCTGCGCCAGCATTTGCGCTTGGGAAAGTCTCTGCCCCAAAATCCTGGGATTGAGATAACCCATGCAAGCAAGATCAAGCTCCTGCGCCAGCGACATGACCTTGTCCGTCGCCGCCAGCAGCAAGCATTCCTCCGGTTTGAGATTCAAAAGCTGCAGCACTGCCAAAAGCTTCTCTTTGCTGTCTGCCTGATACATATCCAGATTGACAATCTGCACCTGATAGCGGTACAGGCCGTCTAACAGCTCAGTCAGCCCATCTTCCATTACAAACCGCTCCGGATCAGCTGGCTTGGCAATATTTAATTCTTTCAAGGAAATAATAAGTCCTCGAAACGTTAGCTTTTCCCGTATCTTCATATTTTCCTCTATTCTGTGCGCTTTTCAGCACAAACAGGTAGTTTGGGGGTGTCGCACGAAGATATTTACTTGGTCAAAAGGTCTTGCCGCTGATGCGGCAAAGACAGAATGCACAGAAATCACTCTGGAAAGCTAGCTTTCCAAGATGAATTTTGTGCATTTTGTTTGCATTGCTTTGCAATCAAAACCTTTTGACCAAGTAAATATCTTAGTGCGACACCATCGATTTTTCTTGTCGTATGATGTAGACAAATCTTTGTAAAACCGGACAACAATTTGACAAAATAATCTGTCCCTTTCCGATATACTATGTTTCATGGCGGGTTAAAGTAAGATAGAAAGGGGAAGGAGGGCGGTGTGGAATATGAACTTTACGCAGACGTCTGGTTTCTGACGAATTTTGTTATGGACTGCATTGCGCTTGAGATTGCAGGGCGCTTGATGAAGCAGCGGATCCGTTTTCGAAGTCTGGTGTTGGCAGGCATAGCGGGATCGGCAGGCTCTTTAATCCTTTTTTTGCTGATGCGGCGTTATCTGTGGTATCAGCTTTTGGTGCATCTAATCATAAATCCGCTAATGATCTGGATCTGTTTTCGGTGCAAAAGGGTCAGGGAATTTTTGGCAGAGTGGGTGATGACTTATCTGTCCATGATTCTGTTGGGAGGAGCCATGGAGTGGAGCGCGGCAAATGTTGGCGTCCGTTATTTTTGGATTTGCCTGTTTGCGGCTTCGGTGTTTTTATGGTCTGCAGAGAAAATACTGGCTTATTTTAGGCGGCAGAAAGATATCACCTATGATTTGCTTTTGATTACCAGGCAGGGCAAGATTCCGGCAAAAGGCTTTTTCGATACGGGAAATCTTTTGGTGGATCCGATAGTGGGAAAGCCAGTACATATTATAAAAAAGGAGATGTTGCAAGGGCAGGTGGAACAGGGGCAGCTTTTGGTGCGGATGATACCCTTTCACTCCCTGGGCAGGGATCATGGGCTTTTGGAAGCTGTAACCATTGAGGGCATGTATATTTTCAGGGAGGATCAGCCGTTGTATCTGGAAAAGCCGATACTTGGGCTTGCAGAGGAAAACCTGTTTCAGGATGACAGATGTCAGGTGATCCTGAATGGAAAGAGTATGGAATATTAATCAGGGGGGTAACAGGAAAGGAGAACAGACATGTATATTAAAATAACAATACCGCAGCATTTTCAATTAAAGCTTATTCCCAAGCTGCACAACCTGTTGTTGCTGCGCAAGGGGGATATCCACTATATCGGAGGAGCAGAGATCTTGCCCCCGCCCTTAGAGGCAAGAGAAGAGAACCGATATATCCAGATGCTGGATGGAGAGGAATCTGAAAAGGCGAGAAGCGTATTGATTGAACATAACTTGCGCCTGGTGGTATACATAGCAAAGAAATTTGATAATACGGGGATTGGCGTCGAAGACTTGATTTCCATTGGCACGATCGGCCTGATCAAAGCCATCAACACGTTTAACCCTACAAAAAACATCAAGCTTGCCACTTACGCTTCCAGGTGTATTGAAAATGAGATTTTAATGTACTTGCGCAGAAATAATAAGACACGAATGGAAGTATCCATTGACGAGCCTCTTAACGTGGATTGGGACGGCAACGAACTGCTTTTGTCCGATATCCTGGGGACGGACGAGGATATTATTTACAGGGATATTGAGACGGAGGTAGAGAAGAACTTGCTCAAACATGCAGTCGATAAACTATCTGAACGGGAGAAAACCATTGTCGAGCTTCGCTTTGGGCTCAAAGATCCCAAAGGGGAGGAGATGACCCAGAAAGAGGTTGCAGATTTATTAGGGATTTCCCAGTCTTATATTTCACGTCTTGAGAAAAAAATCATGAAACGTCTGAAAAAAGAGATTGTAAGGTTTGAATAAAAAGATAATTTGTGCTATGATGTCTTTATACAAATAGTATAAAGGAGATGGTGCGATGAGACTAGAATTTTTGGGAGCGGCCCATGAAGTTACTGGAAGCTGCCATTACCTGAGAATGGGGGAGATAAATCTTCTGGTGGACTGCGGGATGGAGCAGGGAGCGGATCTGTATGTAAATCAGGAGATACCAGTTAACGCAGCCGAAATTGATTATGTGCTGATCACGCATGCGCACATTGATCATTCCGGCTTGCTGCCGCTGCTTTACAGCCATGGATTCCGTGGCAAAGTATATGCGACGCAGGCGACGTCAGAACTTTGCGGCATTATGTTGAAAGATTCGGCGCATATCCAGATGTTTGAGGCGGAGTGGAAGAACCGCAAGGCACGCCGTGCGGGAAAGCCTCTGGTGGAGCCAATGTATGACATGGAGGATGCGCTTGGTGCGTTGGAGCATTTCGTTCCATGTGAATATGGGGAAAAAATCACGCTTTGTCCGGAAATCACCATCCGCTTTATTGACGCCGGACATTTGCTCGGTTCTTCTAGCATCGAGGTGTGGGGGACTGAGGGGGAAGAGACCGTGAAACTGGTATTTTCTGGCGACATCGGTCCAGGCGACCGTCCTCTGATCCGTGATCCCCAGTATATCAAAGAGGCGGATTACGTCATTATGGAGTCTACTTACGGCGACCGGATG
>OFFV01001722.1_pt1 | contig 12046 bp, 9 predicted proteins | sample 1521461 | NCBI WGS metagenome assembly OFFV01 (sample SAMEA3504120, study PRJEB24116) | mouse gut metagenome | biome: mouse gut; feature: mouse-associated habitat; material: faeces | place: Denmark | collected 2011 | reverse complement strand
CTCAAGCCATATATTCCTGCCAGAAATTTTTTATCCAGTTCCATATAGTTTTCATTTATATAGATATAAAACTGTTGGAGGGGTGAGAGTTTCCTGCTGACCGTTGTCCCGTCCCGTAACTGCAAATCCTTCTTTTCAAATTTATTGAACAGGATGCAATCCCCCATTACCTTATATTTTTCATATAGGTCCTTTAGTTGATTTCGCCCATCGTCAAAAAGAACAAGGCGCAGATCTTTTTTCTGCCCAAAGAGGCCTTCTATCAGTAGATTGAGAAGGTTTGTCTTTCCAAATTCCTTTTTCCCATAAACAGCTACAATATGGGATTTATCCAAATCAACTGTCACGGGGCAGAAATCCACATAATCCAGGCCTACACTAACAGGGCAGTCAAATCGTTCCTCCATGCCGGCACTCTGCTTTAGTTGCAAGTAATCTGTCTTTGTAAGTTCCTTTGGAAAAGACAAATGCTTTTTAACATGTTTTCCATATTCCCCGGTCCCAATATCAAAGTCAAATTTCCTCCGCAGCGCAGCTTGAAACGGAACAGATGAAGAACCATCTTCTTCGATTTCGTCTAAGACCTGAGCCTTGAAGCATTGTACTTCATAGGGCAGATTCATTCTGAACGTACCTGTAACACCCTCGGGCCTGACTGTAACATTTGCAAAGCCATGACCCGGATTGTTACCGATTGCATCGACTTTTCCGCCAAATATGTCCGCATATTTATCCGTTGGCATCTCAAATGCAACCTTCTGTTTAAAGCTACCCATAAACGGACTTAGCCCCTTGGTATCTCCCGCAGTGGCCACAACGGTAATTCCCTTTGACAACCCATCCCTGCAAAGTTTTGCAAGTTTTTCCTGATACGCAGTATATCTTGATTCATCAATAAACGCATTTACATTGTCAATTACAAATGTTGTATGTAGAGGCTGGTTTTCTGCTGCTTCCCTGTAATTTCTGCCGTTTAGGACTTTAATATTATCTTTCAGAATATTGTCCAGCATTTTAAAGACACGTTTCACATATTCCTCATTGGAATTGTCAAAATACGCCGACACCAGAGGCATGCTGCGGTATTCTGACAAAGCCCCGCCAAAGTCAAGAATAAAGATCTGTTCCCAAGTCGCGTCATACTGCTTATGCAAAATATTGACCAGCGTCTTAATAAAGGTGGTTTTTCCGCTCATCGCCGAACCAAATACCATCAGATTGGCATCAAGCAAATCTACCGTAAAAGCAGGCTGCATTTGAATGATGGGTATGTCAAATTTGCCCAAAGTACACAAAAGTTTCTCCCGGCTCATTCCAAACCCTCCCAATCTGTTGTATCCAGTATTTCAACCGGAAGCGGCGGCAAAAAAATCTGGCGGGGTTTCTCCATACTTTTGCCTATGTCAATGATTGTCTTAACAATAAACGCAAGCTGGGTGTCATGTTCACTTACCCCTTCGCTTCGTCTTTTCTCCAAAGCATTATCTTTTTTAGAAAAATAGAAATCACTGTCATATCTGCCTGAATTGTTTGCCTGAGCCAAGGCAACGGCAGGTTCTATATTGAGATTCCTATTTGCTCCCGTATAAGCAGACTGAAAATATTCGAATCTTGTACCCGTCCCCACAAGCAGATAAGCCCGTCCATTGAGGGGCATGGTTGGAGCAGCGGCAGCAGTGTTTCCAATCATTTCTTTTGACGCCTGCCTGGTCGCTACCTTCAGGCATATCCTCGCTTTGGAGTTTACACGGATATCATCCGTAATAGCACCTTCGATATTCTGTGACACAAGAATAATATGGAACCCCAAAGTTCGTCCCACCCGGGCAATGGTAGTTATTTCCGCAATAAAATCCACATCACTGCTTTCATTGGAAAAACGCTTAAGTTCTGTAAATTCATCCACAACAAGAATTAAATGCGAAAGGGGGGAAAACTCGTTCAATTCCATACTGAGCATCTCTTTCTGCTTATCATTAAGCTGCTTCTTCAGTTTCTGAATTTCCTCCGCATTTTCAGGTTTTTCCTCCAACTCCTTAATTTTCCGAATATGCCTTAACGCCCTGATATAGGAGTCCACATTGTCCACACCAAGACTTGAAAGTAAAAGCTTACGCCTCTTTATCTCCGCATTCAATGTCTCAAGAAAACGCTTAAGCATATATGCGGCAGAAGTGCCTTCCTCCTCCCCTGCTGTGTCCGTCACCACGCCTACGCAATGCGGCAACTCACCCAGGCGGTCTGAAAAACCTCCACCTTTCATATCTACAAGCATAAGATTGAGGTCCCGGGGAGAAAATTTCATGCAAAGCCCGATTAAATAGGTGATGATTGTCTCCGATTTTCCCGAACCTGTGGTTCCTGCAACAAGCATATGCGGACCGTCTGCTTTCTCATACAGATCCAGATATAATATGCCATGCTCATGCTTTCCAATGGGAACGCGAAGATTTCTTGTCACATCATTTCTTTCAACATCTTTCCAACTTTCCCTGATTCCCGATTCAACTTCCCCGTTTCTTATCTTTTCTGTATTATAACCATATAATTCAAACAAAGTCACCATGGAAGGGACTTTACCGTTTTCCGCAATACGTGTATAATAAATTGCGCTGAGTTGTCTAAATGCAAGACTGAATTTATCGTCATAGTTTTCTACTCCGAACATATACCTGTTTCGAAAATACTTATACTCAATCAGCTTGTCAGTATCATTTGTCTTGGTTTTATCTCCCCTGTCCTCGCTTAAAGCATTTAGTGTTTCTCTGCTAAGCACATTGTATCGTAGACTGACTTTCCTTCCTTTTTCATTATCCTTGTCAATATTTACAATATTTCCGCAATATTTCGGAAGCATATCCTTCACCGGTTGTATAAAAATAAAGGTCAGGCCAACGGAGTTAACATAGGCTTCCCCTTCCTTGGGGACTTCCGGTAAAAATTTCGAGAACCCCGTTTCTTTGATATCATAGTCGTAAAAAACTACGCAAACAATTTGAGTAAGCCTCTCTTCCGATCCCGGTTCATCCGCCTCTTCCTTTTTGTTATGGGAACGGCTATTCATAATGCTGAGCAGTTGTCCAAATACGATGCCAGAACTTTCTTTATCAAATACAAACTGTGATACGCCGTCCAACAATTCGTTTGTATGAGGCAAATATCTATAATTACGCAATATCTCGTTCTGCCGCTCCTCCTGATCCTCTTTATCAAAAAAGAATACAAACTGCAGATCTTCTGGAGAATGATAATACGCTAACTCAAAAACAACATGCCGGATAAATCGTTGGGAAGTCTGGATGTCGTTTGATATTACTCCCAACGCACCGCAGTTTTTCAAGTCCAAAAGCAAAGGCGGTCTTTTTCCGCTGTCACTCCTCAGATAATTAAAGCCTATTACCTCACCGCCATTCTCGCCGTCCACTCCTTTGTTTGCAAAATTATAAGCTAAATCTGTGAGAAGAAATCGGTTTCTCTTTCTTTCTGCCTTTTCTTCCGGCGATAATTTATTCAGCTTGTGGTCCTCTTTTTTTGAAGGAATTATTATATCAATTCCTTTATTATCCCTTCGCATTTTATAATAAATATCATAAAAGATATTATCTTTCTTCTCACTTCTAATCTCAAAAAGAGGTTTTACTTCATCGGAAGTACCAAGAGAAATTTTCATGAAGTCACTGTCATTCTGTGATCGGGAAAAAATAACACCGTTTATTTCCGCTGTGTTTTCAAACAGCACATCCATGCTCGGGTATACACTGTTGAGATATACTATATCGCTTTCCTGCCACTTCTGAATTGTCCCAATAATCCTCCCAATATAATTCTCATAATTACTTTTCCATTCCTGGACATTCTTTTTATAGTCGGTTTTTTTCTTCATAAAACTGTAAAGTGAAGTAACCAGAGATACCACTCCCATAGCCCCCGACATTAGAATCATTGTATTGCCCATTGAGGATGCGCTTGGCGCAAGTTTCATAATCAGGAAGCGTGCACCAAGCATTCCTCCTGTGGACAAAACCGTAGGAATAATTACATCCAAAAAGGACGCCTTATCTTTCTGCGGCATGTCATTCGGCGGAATAATATCTATAATTGAGGGTTCAATCACATTTAGTCTTCGGGTGCTGATGTTATATTCAAGTGTATCCTTTTCCTTCAAAATATAGCTATTTTCTTCTTTATGAAACAGACACAGGGGTTTTATTTCATCTGCCTTAGTGAAGAGAATGCAGCTTGAAGTTACAAATCCCAGCTGATCAAGTCCGGCATTGTATATTTTAATCTTATTACCGTCTCTCTCCAGATCTGCAGTAAAATCAACAATATTGTAGCTTCCCTTATCTGTGTATAGAACTTGTATTTCTTTATGGGTCTTAATATACTGCTCCAGCAGTTCAAAGCACTTTTCATATTTCCTGGATTTTTTCAGTCCATAGTATAAGGCTTCCATAAACGCTTTCAACGATATGTCTTTCAACACAAGAAAAGAAAGTTCCTGCGATTTATTTTTTTCACCAAATTCAAATCTTGCCGATATCATGATTTCATTGTTCTTCATAGCGTCTATTCCTTTAACTTGGTTGGTTTAACACCGGCATTTTAAATCTTTTCACCGGCGGCAGCACTTTCATTTGTACACTTATTTTGGGTTCAAATCCCTGCATTTTTTTATATGGAACGGTTCTGACATCCGGCCGTGTTGCAGTAACTTTCCTAAACTCCTGTTTTTCGGGAGCACGGAATCTTGCATGACTGACAGAGGCCCTGGGGACTTTGTGTAATTTTACCGTCCCATATCCAGGCTTTTGATAAGATCGTATTTCGATATCTGCTTTTATGTCAATGTCAAACCTGGGTATATTCCTTTCTGGTTTACAGAAAGTATGCACTGCCACAGTCGCCTTGGATCTGTCGGCGGCAACCGTCAAAATGTGTTCCGGCTTCTTAAAGGATTTTACAGCAGGAACAGACTTTAAATCTACACCAAATTGGGTTGGAGAAACTTTGGGGCCGGCAAAAAATCCCGCTTTAATTTTCGGGACAGATAGTTTTGAGAGAACTACTTCTTTCTTTTCCGGCGATTCAAAATTCTTAACATTACATGGCGTATAGTTAATCAACTGTAAAGGTTTGGGAATGATATCCTTTGGTTTTGTGAAAGTGATGTCAGGTATAAACGGCTTGTGAAGTGTAGATAGAGCATATTGTTTTTGTCTATAGCCTCCGAATCCATCCACTTTGGAAGGCAGCCTGAACACACGTTCCAGATTCTTGCTAAATTTCTGTTCCAGCAAAATGGAAGGTCTGACACTTTCCGATAAAAATGCTGAACTATTGGTCCTACCAGACAGGCAATCGGGCAGTATTTGTTTCTGAATACATGTTATGCTGAGCCGGCATCGTCTGGGATTTACATAGGATCTGAGTCGAATCTCCCCACTAATGTTGACTGGTCTCAATTTCGGTTTATGAAACCTTATTTCAGCCTTTTCAAGCTCAGTCAGTTTTTCCACAAAAGCCACTCTTTGTTTATAGTCTTCCAGTTCTCTTTCATAATGCTCCCGCTGCTCTGCCGTAAGCAATTCTATTTCTTCTGGTTTGAGTATTTTAAAAGCCATATGGATATCTCCCGTAAAGAATAGCGCAGTCTATAACTTTTTATACAAAGCAATACCAGACTGCGCTTTCAGTATACTTAGCTGCCGCTTATGCTATCGGCGATTTTCTGATCAACCTCTTCGAAGTTACGCCTGTTTTCTTCAAGAAGAGTATACATTCCTTCAATCGCTTTAGGCAGATCAGTCTCTACGAATTGCCTGATATCATTATCAATCAGCGTCTGAAAAGCATCCTTCGCAGCACCTTCCATTTCCCCAATGGCACTGGTTAACGAGCTGATCAGCGTTTGTCCTGCCTCTTCATATGAAGCACAACACTGCTTTATTGAGTCAATTGCCTCAAGCATCCCTTGATTTACTATTCTACAAGCTGCCATTTTAATTCCCTCCCATCACTTTTGTGTTCTGATCCGCAAGCTGGTCGTCAAGTCCCTCTGCTTCTTTGGGAATTGCGTCGGAGATACCATTAATAATCCCTCTGAGAAGTTCTATGATCTTTGCTATCCCCGCTTCCTTTTCGTCTGCGTTAGTAAGTTTCGCAATGTTGTCGTCAAAAAATGTTCTAAAACCTTTTGCCGCGTTTCCGCTGAAATTACCCGGAATCAGTTCGTTTACCGTTCCTTCCAGCTTGGAATGCAGGGACTTGGCGGTAGTTTCATACGCTTCTACTGCCCTTAACGCATTGCTGATCATCTCCGGTGTAATGTTCACCGTTCCTGTAGTGCCCATTGCCATAACAATTTCCTCCTTGTTAATTAAAGTTTATGTTTTGTATTAGCTTTTCATATTTGTCAAATACGCCTTGATAATACGGTGTATCAATGATTTCATTAAGCGTTTTCGACATCTGTCCGATAACCAGTATAAGTTCTTCTATCGGTTTTATAAGGATATCTTTTGCCGTAATCTCAATTGCTTTCCCAGCAGGCGTATCCAGCGCTCCTGCCAATTCCTCATACATCTGTTCCATCATTGCTTTTAGCAACTCGGCTCTTGTTTTTAGCGCAGACATTTCATTTGCTGCTGTCCTAAATGCTTCGCTGTCTAAAGCGATATCCTGTTCCAGTTTCAATGGTCTTCACCTCCGGACTTTACCTCTTTGATCTTTTCCAGCAAAGGTTTCCTCAACTCACCTGACAGCAAATTACAAAGCTGTTCTGCTTCATCATATTGTCCCATGTCCATATAGCACTGAATGCGAAATGTTACCGCAGCCATATCGCTGGGATCTTTAATCATTGCATTTCTAAAGAATCTAACCGTTTCCTCATATTTCTGCTCTGCCTCGGGCGATCCTAATTCCTTATATGCGTTTGTTTCACTGTAAATCCCAATATACGAATTTTGAGTGTTTTCACTGGCCTGTAACTTTCTTGCGTAATCAATTACCTTATTAAAATCCCTGTTCAGCGTATAGGCCCCTATATATAGCCTGTTAATCTGATCTACATATTCGGATGTCAACTCCACATTCTCAGATTCGTCAATTTTGTACCTCTCTTTTGCTTCATCCTCTTCTTCAATTACTGTAAAATACTCCCTGGCCCCATTCTCATCGGGTTCCAGATTTTCCGCCAGTTCTTCTATGCCGTATTCGCCATACTCTTCAGCAATACGTTCCTTATCGGCTTCCATCATTTCTTCCACATCGTATTCTGTAAGTCTTACGGGTTCAAATTCCTTATCCACAATATCAAATCCAAGATTATAGGATGCAATGGGATTCTGGGCCGCATTTAAGCAATCTATGGTCTTATTGGCATTTTCCATCTGCAAATATATCTCCGCAGCATTGATATAACTTTCGATCACTTCAGTAGAAGACACTTTTACATTTTCCAAAGCCATCTCTATAAGCGCAAGCGCTGTTTTATAGTGCTGCTTGTCCTTATCGTTATCATACTTCTGAAGTTCAAACGTCACACAGTCAAAATAATAATCCATAGTGGCTTCAGCATATTTACCAGCCATTTCCAATTCCCGCTCTGCAGCCTCAAGACGGTTTGCCTGAGAAAGCAATTTAAACGCAACCTGATAACCTATGTATTCAGACGGAGCAACAAGTTTCATTTGATTGGCAGTTAACAAACCATTTCTGATATCGTCCTTTATTCCATAGATAATGGCCTTGCGCCTCATAATATCCATATCTATGCCAATAATTTTTTCCGCTTTCTCCAAGTTTACAAGCGCATCCTTATATCGGCCTATATCAAAGCAAATAATACCCAACAAATTATATAACTGTACGGTATTTTCCGGTGAGCAACCCAATTCCTCCGCCCTGGCCAGATTTTTTATTGCCTCTGCCATTATTTCACAGGTGGCAAGGGCATACCCCAAAATGAAATACCTGTTACCGTTATTCGGATCGAATTCCACTGCTTTTTTATAATTTTCAACAGCCTTTTCATAGATTCCCATAGACATATATGCGTTTCCTGCACATTTGTACCCTTCCGGATCCCTGTCTGCAAGTCTTATTGCTTCTTCCGCCAGACATAATGCCTCATCGTTTCTGCTGTTGATAAAAGCAAAATGCGAATCCGCCAATAATTGCTCTACTCTTTCCTGACTGGTTGACATATTTCCACCTCCGCTGTACATCTTAATTTTTTTCGGTTTTATTTTTTGTAATTTGCTGTAACAAAATCAAATTAGGTCTTATCTAAAAACATAGAGAATAGGTTCATCATATTTATTTAGATCTTCATCCAGCCACAGGCCCTCATCTTCTCTATAGGTATGAAATCTTACTGCTATGGATTCGTCCATGTCCAAAATATAAACAACAAATTTTTTCCCGGAGTATTTCCTTTGTAATTCATCAATAAGTACATCCGCAAGCGCCATATGACAACTTTCGTAGATATCTTCCTTGTCTATTATAATTTCATTGGAGTCCACCTCGTAACCAGTCATATCTCCAGAGAATGAAATAATTTTTTCTAAATCAATTTGATCTTCCTGAATATCTCCACTCGGATCATAAACAATACATTGGTAAACTTCCTTCACATGATCTACAATATTTCTTATTATCGACTCTATTCGTGGCTCCATTTCTTTCTGGCAATATGTAGAAATAATTGCCTTCATCTTTTCATTCATATTTATCATCATTATTCTCCTAAAATTTCAAGTGCCTTTTTTATACCTTCCTTAAACTTAACATCTTTTAAAAGATTCTGAATTTTTATAGGTGCCAATATACCTGTTTTTTGATCATAAAAAAAATTGTTATCTATATCGTAATAATATTTTTTGTTTGTTGAATCATGATAATGTATTTGTCCAGGGCGCCTTCCCGGCGCTGGATTTTCAACTTCAAGTCTTTCCGTATTTCCATTCTTCCATGTTTTTTTATTTGATACTTGTGTGCCCTTAGCCCCCAACATATTGCCATCATATCCATCTGCATTATGAACCAATAAGCCAAACAACCCAACATGATAGGTATGAAATTTCTGTACTTTTAAATTATATACTTTTATTGGATTTTTTAAAAGTTCGAGCCAAATACTTCTTATCGTCACTATGTTCCTATTAACATCAACCAGTTGCGTCCCTTTTTCCAATTCTCCTGCACTGACAAAGCCTCTTTTATATACGTAAAAAGGGTGATCCATTGTTGTCAGAATTTCTTCATTATTAATAAAAAGATGAATAATCCTGTCCACTTCCCGTATATACGTTTCTAAAACTATCTTTTCACCTGTTTCATTAGTTTCTGGATTAGTAGAAATAACCTTTTGACCAACCTTTATATTCTCTATTGCTACTAATCCCATAACTGTCTGAACCTTCGTTCCGGCCACAAAGCATACCCGTTTAACACCTGCCTGGTTCCCCGCGTCAACAAAGCCTTTTCCCATTCCTCCTGAAAAAACAGCAATTCCGGATATTGCTATCTGAGTAAAATTATATAAAGAACTCTTGTGCAAAGATGCATTAAAATCGCTAAACCAATTATCGCCAAAGAGAATCTTTGACCCCAATGCCAGTACGTCAAAACTGCCTAGAGCAAAGGTGATCCCTCCGCTGATTTTTGAAACCATAACAACTCGGGATAAAAAACGACTGGAATTGCTAAACCATTGACCGTTTTCCAGCATTGTCAACGCCTTTACGTTTCCTATCAATTCACCTACGGCCCCGATTCCACCGAATACACCACCGAATATTACACCCGATATTGCGCCGTCTTTCATCCCCTCCCAGAAAGAGCCTCCTGATGCCCAACTTGATAACCCGCCAATCAGCGCACCACTGATAGCCCCTTTAAGCGCACCAAGCAAAATACCCACACCGATCCCATTTACCCCGGGAATAAAGCATAAAACAACACCTACTATGATAACTACAACTGCGATAATTTCCTTCCAATGTTCTTTACACCACTCACCTACCTTTTTACAATTATCCTTAAATTTTTCCCAGCCGTTTTTTTCACAAAAAGATTTTAAATAAGGATATGCATTATAAAAATCATCCTTGCTCCTGTTTATGGCATCGGCAGCATTGCTGTCTATATGTATAACATCAGAAACAAACTCATTTACCTCTTACTTCAGAGTTTCAAGCGTATCGGCATTATCTTCCTGGATCTTGGCAGATGCCCTAATCGAGCATATCACTTCATCCATATTACATACACTGCTGTCAACTGCAAGAACTTCTGAATTTAATGAGATCAAATCCTATTTAAATTCTTCAACAGATCTTTTGACATTTGAATCAGAGAGGACATCTGATTAACTTTACCCGCATATAATGAAATAGTAGCCATCTATTCCTCTTCCTGCATTCTGCGTCGATAGTAGTCCATATCACATGAAGCATTACGTCTGACGTTTCTCCAATCTGATGCCGCCGATTCGGCTGATCTTATCCCTGCTTCAATATCTCGCAACTCGGACTCTGCACGAAGTATACTTTCCTGCAATTCAGATATTTTATTTTCCACTGCTTTGTTTTTATTTCCAGGGGAAGAAAAAATATTGTTTAACGTATTTTGCGTTTTTGAAGACTCTGCGCTATAGACGCTGCTCAAACTCTTATTTTGAACTGAGCTCGCAATGGCCATATTAAGAAGGTTTTCGGAAGCGGCATTCATATTGATGGTTATTTTGGATAGGCCCTCATGTAATCCCACATCTGCTTTAATGGCCTTGCTTAATCCCAGCAAGGCTTCTTCATTTCTTTTGAGTTCCGCTTTGAGTTGATTTATGAGAGAAATTTTTTGCTGCTTTTGTGATCTCAATTCATTTGCTCTGTTTTCACAGTTGGTGATCTCTGAACAAGCATCATAGTATCTGCTTCTTGACGCATAATAGCAACTTTCGTAATCCATTCCTACACCTCCGTAGATACCGCAGAGTATGTTCATGATTATCCTTTTTCGTTCATCCACATCTCTATGCAAATTACATCTAATTTATACAAAAATATGCAAAAAATCTTGTATATGGAATTATATACCAACACCAGTACACCTGTCAATTGTAAAACACAATTTTTAAATAAGCAATTATTATTTTTGAATTATATGATATACTTTTTTATTACAATTCCAGTATTCTCAAACTCCAATGAATTAGTAATACATCTTATTACAAAACCGGCGGATAAAGGTGCAGTGCCAATTCTGTTTTCACAGAAAGCAACAATTAAAAACAGCAAAAAAAAATCCCCGGCAGATAAATCTCTGCCAGGGACATATAATATTTTCTATATAACAGAACGAACAGCTACACCAATGCCACGGTCTCCCTGGCAATGGCCAGTTCCTCATTGGTGGGAATCACCATTACCCTGGTGTGGGAATCAGGCGTACTGATCAGGATATCCTGGCCCCGCTTGGCGTTGGCCTCCTGGTCCAGGGTAATCCCCAGATACCCCAGGTATTCACAGACCAGAGTTCTCACCAGGGGAGCGTTCTCCCCTACGCCCGCAGTAAAGCAGATCAGGTCTACGCCGTTCATGGCCGCCGTATAAGCGCCGATATATTTTGCCACCCGGTAGGCGAAAGTTTTCATGGCGCAGACGGCATAAGTATCTCCCCTGTGATAGCCGTCTTCCAGGTCTCGGAAATCAGAGGACAGATTGTTGGACAGACCCAGTACGCCAGATTTCTTATTCAGTATGCTCATGATCTCGTCAATGCTCTTATTCTCCTTATGAGCCAGGAATTCAAGGATGGCGGGATCAATGTCGCCGCTGCGTGTTCCCATAATCAGACCCTCCAGAGGGGTCAGGCCCATGGAAGTATCCACGCATTCACCGTTCTTTACCGCAGACACGCTGGCGCCGTTACCCAGATGGCACACAATGGTTTTAAGAGATTCATAAGGTACACCCAACACCTCTGCAGCCCGTTTGGACACATAGGAGTGGCTGGTACCATGGAAGCCGTAGCGGCG
>OFFV01001710.1_pt1 | contig 12102 bp, 11 predicted proteins | sample 1521461 | NCBI WGS metagenome assembly OFFV01 (sample SAMEA3504120, study PRJEB24116) | mouse gut metagenome | biome: mouse gut; feature: mouse-associated habitat; material: faeces | place: Denmark | collected 2011 | reverse complement strand
CAGATATGACACAGCAGTTACAACAGCAGCTTGCACAAATGCGCCGCGAAATGACAGCGCAGAAGGCTTTCCGGGAAGAAATGAAACAGTTTTGCAGGCAGACACAGCAGAAAAAAGATGAAAAAGACACGGACGACGAAGACGACACAGAGGACGACGACAGCACAGACACCGACGACACAGGCGACGGCGGGGGAGATACCGACGGAGAAAGCGGCGATAACGATAATGAGGACGACGACACAGACGAAGACGACGAAAAAAAGCAGAAAGCAGCAAAACACTTTAAACTTGCGGCATTGGTCGGAAAGGCTGCCGCGCAATATCTGAAAGAGAGGTAAAAAAGAATGGGAATGAGAAGTAAGGATTTAAAGGAACTGACACGCGAGGAACTGGCGCAGAAATTCAACAACGCGTTGGAAAGCGGCGACGCGGCAGCAGTAGCGCAGGCATTTGCGGACATGGCAGAGAATATCCAGCAGGAAGTACTGGAAAAAGCAAAGGACGCGGCAGCAGTTGAACAGATGGACGCAGCAGCACTGGCGGCGCGCGGACTGCGGCAACTGACTTCCGAGGAAAGAAAGTATTATGAAGCGGTTATCAATGCCATGAAATCAGACAGCCCGAAGCAGGCACTGGCTAATCTTGACGTGACAATGCCCAAGACGATCATTGAAGACGTTTTCGACAGTCTGAAAGCGGAACACAAGTTACTTTCCGCGATCGACTTTAACAATACCACTTTTGTTACGGAATGGATTCTGAATAAAAACGGTAAGCAGAAAGCAGTATGGGGAGAGATCACGGCAGAGATTGAAAAGGAACTTTCCGGCGATTTTGAAAAGCTGGAAATGACAATGTATATTCTGACCGCGTTCATGCCCGTTGCTAAGTCTATGCTGGATTTAGGCGCAACATGGCTTGACAGCTATGTAAGACAGGTTTTGCAGGACGCTTTATACGTCGGGCTTGAAGAAGGGATCGTATGCGGTACGGGCGTTAAAATGCCGATCGGTATGATGAAAGACATTACAGCGGCACACGCAGACGAAGAACCGTACCCCGACAAAACAGCTATCAAGGTAACAGAGTTTACGCCGGAAGTATACGGCGGACTTATCGGTAAAATGGCGGTAAGCAGGAATAACCGCCCCCGCGCGGTCGGCGAGGTTATTCTGGTCGTAAACCCCGTCGATTACTGGCAGCGCGTCATGCCTGCAACCACGATCATGCGCCCCGACGGCACATATGCAAACAATGTCCTTCCGTACCCCACGGACGTGATCCAGTCCGAGGAAGTACCGAGCGGAAAAGCCGTGCTGGGCATTGCGAAGCAGTATTTTATGGGGATCGGCGCAGGCAAAGACGGCGTGATCGAGTATGACGACAGCTACAAGTTTTTACAGCGCGAAAGGGTGTATGCGGGACACCTTTATGGCAACGGCAAGCCGAAAGACAATAACAGCTTCCTTGTGCTTGACATTAGCGAACTGAAGCCCGCCGCGTATATGGTATACGCAGCAGCACAGGCAGCGGCAGAGGGCGTGGCGGCATATTCCGCAGATATAGAGATCACGGAAAAGGAAGTTGAAAAGACTACATGGACAGAAAGTGAGTTAAGCGATATGACCGTGGCGCAGATCGAGGGACTGGCGGCATATATGAGATATACAATCGAGGGCAATAACAAGCCGGAGAAGATCGCTTCTTTCCTTGCAACACAGACGGCAGCAGGCAAAAACTAAGATTAAAAGAGTGAGGGCGGCGGGGCGCAGACCTTGCCGCCTGGAATAAAAAGGCGGTGCGGCATGGCAGAGACGACGGAAAGGACAGCAGATGAAATATTACTGGAAGATATCCTGAACGCATTGGACATTACTTTTGACGACGACGCGACAAAAAAGAAAATATGGGATATTATGCAGCAGGGCAGGGCACGGCTGGAACAATTAAAGGGCGGCACGATTGACTTCGCGGCAGAGCAGACGGCACGGACACTTCTTTTTTCGTTCTGCCGCTATGGTCGTTCAAATGCAATCGAACAGTTTGAGCATGATTTTTCCAGCCAGATTGTTTCCTTTGCGCTGGAAGCGGCGGTGGCGAATGTACCGGAAAGCGGGGCAGCAGATGAAAGCGAAGTTTGAAGAATTTAACGACGGGATCGCGGACGTGTACGACGTAAACAACGAAGACAGGCTGGAAAAAGTAAAATCCGGCTTGCGCTTCGGAAGTGAAACCGTGGGGATCACAAGACACTATGCGGCACAGGCGGCAGACACCCGCGTGGATCGCGTCATACACATTCTACGACAGCGGGATATAAAGCCGCATCAAGTCGTGGTGATCGAGGGCGAACAGTACGACATTGACAAAACGGACGATATAAGGGACACGCTGCCGCCTATTACAAAATTGTCATTGATTAAATTTGAAAAGCATAAAGAAAGGGATTTTGCATGAATATCAATGCAACGCAGGCGATCCCGCCGGAACAATTAGGGCTTGCGCTTTCTACGGTGCTTCTTGAATGGGCAGACAATCAAGAAAAAGAATTTGCAAAAGCGATCGACGCAGCAGCCGAAGCCTGCAACGATACCGCGAAACAGTATGCACCGAAAAGCAACAGACGGCGATCGGGAACATACCGGAATAGTTTTGCGATTGATAAGGGCTGGCAGGCGCGCCACCATTATTCCGCAGAATGGCACGTAGAAGAACCGGAATACAGATTGACACATTTGTTGGAAAACGGGCATTTAACGCGGGACGGGACGCACAGGACAAAAGCAATAAAGCATATCAAATACGGGCGGCAGATTGCCGAGCAGGTTTTAGATGAAAAGCTGGCGGGATTGTGGGGTGAGTAAATGGACATACGGGCATACATAGAGAAAGAAACGCAGCTTCCAACGGCAGAGGTAGCATTTACAAAGCCGCAAAAGCTGCCATTTATCGCTATTCTTGACCGGACGGACGAAGACGGCGACGACTACCACGCGCAGCTATTATCCCACGATCTGGCGGTAGAATTTTACGCCCAGCGCATTGACGCGGAGAACGAAAAAAAGATTGAATCTGCATTTGCGAAGCAGGGGTGGAAAGCATCAAAGGACAGGGAGTGGATCGCGGAAGAAAAAATGTTTGAAACGATTTATACAATAAATTTCACAGAAAAGAGGTAAAGGAATGGCAAATAAAAAGGGAACGAAGGAAAAAGTCACGCTGGGAAGCGGTATGCTTTATATGGCAGAGTTTACGGGCGATCTTGAAAAGGACTTTGCGGACATTTTAAAGTGGCTTATGACACCGGAGAACCACGCGGGTTGGATCAAGGGCGGCGCGTCCATTGAGTACAAGCCCACAATGACGCAGGAAAAGGACGATTTAGGACACATTGTAAAAGAGATTTTGACAGATGAAGAAGCTACCTTTAAATCGGGGCTTTTTACATGGAACGGCGAGACGCTGGCAAAGTTTACAGCGACGGCAGAGATTACAATAGAGAGGAAAAACGGGAAAATATACCGCCGCTTGAAGATCGGTGGCACGGCAAACGACGACGGGAAACAGTATGCAATTCTGTTTGTACATGAAGATCCGGTAGAAGGCAACTGCTACCTGCTTGTGGTCGGCAGAAATTCCGCAGGGTTTACAATCACATTTGCAGCGGACAGCGCAACCGTGATCGACGCGGAATTTACTTGCAAGCCGCACGACGAACGGGGGACGCTGATTGAATATGTGGAGGAAATCGACGACGACTATCAGGAAACATACACCGAAACGGAATTAAACGCGTTGACCGTGGCACAGATTGAGACGATCGCAAAGGCAAAAGGCTACACGCTGACGGGTAGCGACAAAGCGGCAAAGATCGCGTCATTCCTTGCAGCACAGACGGCAGCAGGCGGCAACGGAGAGGACAGCGGGACGGACACCGGATCAGAGGACACAGGCGGCACGGAATAACAGATAAACGCGGGGCTGGATATGCCAGCCCCAGCACAATATAGAAAAACGGAAGGAAAGTAAAAGAATGAATTATAGAGTGAATTTTCAGAAAGCAAAAAGAAATTATATCGTACTGACATTTGACGACGAACGCGAGGAAAACGGCGAAGTCGTGGAGTATGAAAAGACACTTTGCGTAGGTATGCCGAAAAAGCGCGTTTTTACGGCGTTAATAGATATGCAGGACGTAGTGAACAAAAAGGATGAAGCACTGACCGCAGCGGGAAAGAACGAAGCAAACAGGGAGATCATAGACGAATTATACGAACTGACCGCAAAAATTCTTTCCAACAATCTGAATGGCGAAAAGATAACGGCGGATTGGGTAGACGATCATTTTGAGATCAGAGAAATCAAAGATTTTCTTACCCAGTACGCCAATTTTGCAAACGGCGAAGCGTCAAACCCAAACTAGAACTGCCCTTCTACCCGACAGACGAGACGGGATTTTATGACATACCGACATACTGGGAACATTTGGTACACGTATATACGGGGCTGAATGTGAATGAGATCGAAGAACTGGAATACATAGATTATTTGCAGTATAGGCGGGATGCGTTCATTCACGAAATGAACAAAACAGAGGAAGGGCGGGAATATTTGGAGAACGCGCGGACGCTATCACAGACAGAGCCAGACAGACAAAGCCTGCGGCGGCTTTTCGGAAGGAAAGGATAGACGGCAATGTCAAAGGGATTGAAAGGAATTACCGTAAAAATAGACGGCGATAACAAAAATCTTGTAAAAGTGTTATCGAATACAGAAAAGGAAACGCGCGCACTTTCCGGAGAATTAAAAGGAATAAATTCACTTCTGAAATTTGATCCCAAAAATACGGAATTACTGACGCAGAAGCAGACGGTTTTAAAACAGGCAATCGAACAGACTGAAAACAAGTTAAAAACACTGACGCAAGCGCAGCAGCAAATGGCAGAAGACGGGAAAAATGCGGATAATAGCGCAGAATACCGCGATTTACAAAGGGAAATTGTAGCGACGCAGCAAAAGCTGACGGGATATAATTCACAGCTAAAGAATACACAGGACGCCCAGAAACAGGCAGCAAAAGAAGCTGAAACGCTGGGGCAAAAAATATATAAAATCGCAAGCCATATCCCGATTGTAAATAAACTGGCTGACGGTTTTGTAAAAGCAAAGCAGAAAATCACGGAAACGGTGAAAGAAAGCGCGGCAGTACAGAAGATCGGATCGGCGGTTGAGGGTGCGCGGCAGAAAGTCGAAGCCTTTAAAAACGCCCACCCACATGTAAAAAAAGTTGCTGATGCTTTCCATACCATGAAGGAAAAAGCTGACGAATTAAAGAGCAGACTCCCCACACTTCAGCAAACGCTGGCGGCAGTAGGAAATGCGGCAGCAGGCGCGGCAAAAGGCGGCTTCAAGGCTTTAGAAGTGACGATAGGCGGCACAATGAAAGCATTTGCGGCGTTTTCCACGGCAGCACTGACGGCAGGGGCAAAGATCACAAAAGACGCGATAGAGCAATACGCGGACTATGAGCAGCTTGTGGGCGGCGTAGAAACGCTTTTCGGGGCTGGCGGGCAGTCGTTAGGGGAATACGCAAAAAGCGTCGGGAAAACGACGACAGATGCAAAAAAAGAGTACGACAGCTTAATGAAGGCGCAAGAAACCGTATTGAAAAATGCGGATAACGCCTATAAGACCGCCGGACTGTCCGCAAACGAGTACATGGACACCGTGACGGGCTTTTCTGCGGCACTTATCAGTAGTTTGGACGGAGACACCGAAGCGGCGGCAAAAAAAGCGGATATGGCGATCACAGACATGGCAGACAACGCCAACAAAATGGGGTCGGACATATCATCAATACAAACCGCATATCAAGGTTTTGCAAAGCAGAATTACACAATGCTGGACAACTTAAAGCTGGGCTACGGCGGCACAAAAACAGAAATGGAAAGACTGCTTGCGGACGCCACAAAGTTATCCGGTGTAAAGTATGACATTTCATCTTATGCGGATATTGTAGACGCGATCCACGTAGTACAGACGGAAATGGGGATCACGGGAACGACAGCAAAGGAAGCAAGTGAAACTATATCGGGATCAATCAATGCGGCAAAATCGGCATATCAGAACCTTATGACGGGGCTTGCTGATGAAAACGCGGATTTAGACGGACTGATCGACAACATGACAGACAGCGTTTTAACGGTAGTTGACAATGTTCTGCCACGCATTATGGAAACAGTACCACGGATAGTCGAAACCGTCCCGAAATTGATCGAGGGACTAAGCGCGGCATTTGGGGGCATAGCCGGACAGTTGGGCGGGCTGGTAGACCAGCTTTTACCGCCGCTTATGCAGGCTTTTTTCACACTGATAAGGACAGTCACGGGCGCATTGCCCACATTTTTACCACAGATACTAAACGCAGCAGTTACACTATTCGGCGGGCTATTGCAGGGAATAAACGAGACGATCCCGCAGATCATGGCAATGCTGCCTTCACTCATTCAGACAATTTCTTCAACACTCATAGCCAATCTACCGCAATTAGTGACGGCGGGGGTGGAAATCCTTGTCAATCTAATAAACGGAATCACACAGGCGATACCCACACTTATCAGCGCGATCGTGGAACTGATCCCCGTTATCGTGCAAGCAATAATGGAAAATTTGCCACTTATCATAGACGCAGGATTGAATTTGCTTTTGTCCCTTGTTTCCGGCATAGTGCAGGCGATCCCGCAGCTTATAGCAATGCTTCCGACAATCATAGACACAATCGTTTCGCAGATCGTTTCTATGCTGCCAAAGATCATAGAAACGGGAATACAGCTTTTAAATTCCCTTGTGTCCGGCATTATACAAGCGATCCCGCAACTAATCGCGGCATTGCCGCAGATCATCACTTCGACAATAAACACGATCACGGCGAATTTACCCAAAATCATTCAGACCGGAATCGAACTTCTGGGCGCGCTCATATCGGGAATTATACGGGCGATCCCGTCACTGGTCGCAGCATTGCCGCAGGTATTTTCCGCGATCATCAATGCTTTTAAGGGGATCAACTGGGGCGATTTAGGAAAGAACATCATAGACGGCGTTGTGAACGGCATAAAGAACGCCGCCAGCAGTTTAGTTAATACGCTTGCTGACCTAGCTAAAAGCGCACTGAATAAGGCGAAGGAAGTCTTAGGGATTGCCAGTCCGTCAAAAGTATTCCGCGACGAGGTCGGGAAAATGATCCCTGCTGGTATGGCACAGGGCGTGGAAGACGGCATGGACGAACAGGGCAGACGGATCAAAGCGGCAATACAAAAGGGCGTACCCACGACGATAGACGGCTATATAAAATCCGGCGGCAGCGGCACAGGCGGCGGGGACGTAAGGACAACAGGGGGCGGCGATTTTGTGCAAAATCTGACAATAAACAGCCCGCGCGAGTTGTCACCGTCCGAAACGGCAAGGCTGAACAGAAACGCGGTGCGGCAGACCGTACTAAAACTAAAACCGACGTAAAGGGGGCGGGACATGAAAGTTATAAAATGCGAGAACGACAACGGGCTTGCCGCCGTATTCACCTACGATCACGACATAACGGAATTTTTTCTTGTGTCGCTTGACGGCGTATACAAGATGAAAAATGCGGTACATACATCACAGAACGCCACGACGGACGGCAGCAGTTACAGCGGGGAAACGCTGGAGCAAAGAAACATTGTGATTACTGCGAATATCCGCAGGAATTACAGAGAAAACAGGGACTATTTATCACGCGTCTTCAAGAAAGGCGCAGAGGGTACATTTTACCACACAGAGGACGGGCAGACGCGGAAAATCAAGTACCGCGTGGAAGATATTGATATAGCGGAAAAGGGCGTTTTGCGCCCTGCCGTTATATCGCTGATCTGCCCCGATCCGTATTTTAAGGACGACGCGACGACGCACATTGAAATGGCGAGCTGGGAAAGCGGCTGGGAATTTCCCTGCGAGATACCGGAAGAAGGCATGGAATTTAGCACACGATCAAAAGAGACAATCAAGGTCGTGGACAATAACAGTACAACGGCGATCGGTATTCAAATGACGATCATTGCGGAAGATGTTGTTATAAACCCGTCAATAATGAACGTCACAACAGGCGAAACGCTGAAATTACTTTGCACCATGCAGGCAGACGATCAGATCGTCATAACCACAGAGCAAGGCAATATTGATGTGATTCTGTATCGCGGCGGGGAAAAGATAGACTACAACTACACAGTGGACGAAGAAAACGAAGGCTACGTGCAGTTAGAGACAGGCAGGAACTATATAAACTATACGGCAGACGCAGGCGGCGACTACATGAACGTAAATTTTGACTTTGAAAATTGCTACGTCATGCCGTAGGAAAGGAAGAGAATGGCGCAGAAGGTAGAACCAGCCCCGTTAATGCGGCAAAAAAAACAAGTCAAAGTATACAATAGGGAACTGATGCGGCAAGGCGTGATTGATGTGTATAGATCGCTGATATGGACGCGGAAATATAAGGAAGCCGGGACGGTAGAACTTCACGCGGCATTAAACGGCAGGAATTTAAAGCTATTGCAGAAAGAAAATATTATCACAATGACCGGATCAGTGGAAAGCGCGATCATTGAGGGAATGGCGGCAGATGATTATTCAAACGAGATCACAGCAACGGGGCGTATGCTTTCTTCGGGGCTTTCCCGCAGGGGAATAAGAACCGTTGTAAATGTATCAAATAAAGCCTATGAAGACGTTATGCGGCAGCTTGTGGACGTTTCTGCGATCAGCAATACAAACCCGCTTCCCCACCTTGCACTGGGCAAAAAAAGGGGGCTGGGCGGCACGGTTACTTTGCAAGTGTCCTACAAAGATTTATATACATATCTGACGAAATTATCAGCTTGTAGCAATCTGGGCTTCCGTGTGCGCGGCGACTATAAGAAAAAGCGGTTTTATTTTGAGGTATACGAAGGGAAAGACCATAGCGAAAACCAGATTGGCAATAAGCGTGTTATCTTTTCCGAAGTGTACCGGAACATAAATAAAGCAACATTCACGACAAACAGCCAGAACTATAAAACCCATGCGGTCGTATTCGGCGACGGTGAGGGAGCGGCGCGGACAGTTTTAGAAGCAACGATTGATCCGGCGGCGGCAGGCTGGGAGCGGCGGGAACTTATGGTGGACGCGCGGGACATAAGGCGGGACGAACTGACAGCGGCGCAGTATCAGTCCGCGCTTATCCAGCGGGGGAATGAAAAGCTGGCAGAATACGGCATTGTGGAATGTTTGGAAGCCGTCACGTTACCGAACGTAAATTTTACTTATAAAGTTGATTATGATTTAGGGGACATTGTAACGGTAAACAAAAAGGCGTGGGGCATAAAAATGGACAAACGGATCACGGAGATACAGGAAGTATACGAAAACGGCGGCTTGTCGATCGTGCCGACTTTCGGCGATCCCCTGCCGGACGCGGTGGACTTATCGAACAACTAAGGAAAGGGAAAAAACATGGCTGAAAATTATAGTTTTTTTGGTTCAAAAGACCACGACAGAGTTTACAATGCCAGACACTGGGCAGACTATTTCTTCCCACTTTTTAAGTCCGGCGTATTTAATGGAGACCTGCAGGTCGTGGCAAACGGGGGAATGACAGTAAAAATAAAAGCAGGTTACGCATGGATCGACGGTTACGGCTATCACTTGACAGACGGGCTTCCAATGGATTTAGAAATTGCAAGCGGTAACATGAACCGAATGGACAGTATCGTTATACGGCTGGACTTGACAAACCGCTGGGTAAAGGCGTTCTGCAAGACGGGCAGCTATTACGCAGGAACACCGACACCGCCCGCACCGGAGATCACAGCAACGATCCACGAAATAGTTATAGCGCACGTTTCCGTGGCGGCAGGCGTGACAGAGATCACGCAGGACATGATCGCAGATACCCGCATGGACAAAGATATTTGCGGCTGGGTATGCGGGACGGTGGAAGAGATCGACTTTTCGCAGATAAAAGCGCAGTTTGACAAGTTTTTTGCAAACTATGAAGAAAATATCCGGGCACAGTACGGATTGTATTTGGACGACATAGGATCGCTGGAAACACAGGCGCAGGACAGATACGACAACATGGATCGGGAATTTACGAACTATGAGAACCAGCAGAAAGAAAACATTGAAAAATGGCAGCAGGACGAAAGGGAGTATCTGGACGCATGGATCAACGCCGTACAGACGGAATACTTCGCATGGCTTGACCGGATCAAGGATATTCTGGACGAAAACGCCGCCGGACACCTGCAAAATGAGGTGGACGGGCTGACGGTGGACGCTTTCAACCGCTATTATGGGCTTCAGACGCAGGAAACATTCTTTCTTGACGACGGTAGCATAAAAACGGTAAACGAGGAAGCGGAGATTATAACGGAATTTGGTTTTGACGACGACGGGAACGAAACCGCAGTAACAACCGTGAAACCTATTACCGGAATGTATGACTATGTAAAGACAACAATATTTTTTGCTGAAAGAGTGGCAAGCAGCACAGAAAAGAGAGAGAGGGTATAAAAATGGCATACGACGAATTAAAGTGGGCGGTCGATCAGATAAAGAAATTCGGGGAAGGCTTTATTCCTAAAAACATGAGGAAATTTCACGCCATACAGTCAAGCACGGACACGGTAAACATTACTTTTTTAGAGCCGACAAACATTGTCATTGAAGACCAGATCATGCAGACGGTAGGGGGCGTGGCGGTGCTGATGAAAGAAGGCAGTTACCCGAAACACCACAAAGACGGCGTTTTGCTGATCGACAATACGGAACTGGGCGCACATGAAAAAACGCCGATCGTTGTTGAAAATATGGAAATGGAACATACATATTACTTCGCAGCTTTCCCGTACAGCGAAAACGGGGTATACAACGAGAGTGGGAACGCCTTAAACCGCGCGGAAGTAACAATACATGAGGGCGAAACGATCACGGTCAACGTGACCGTGGACAATGACAGCGATTTCACTTCGGCAAATATTACTCTGCATAATGTGACGACGGGGGAGGATCAGACGCAGACGGTCGGCGGCACGTCACAGATCGGCTTTAATGTGAATATCAATGAAGAATATTACATCACGGCGGCAGCAGTAAACGGCTACAAGACACCGGATCAGACAGAGCATTTCACAGCGGCAGCAGGGTACAGCCGGACGGTCAATTTTGACTATATAAGGCGTATTCTGTTTGGATATTATGAGGACACAAAAGACAACAACCCAGAAACCCGTATACATTACATTGAAATGAACGCGGATTTTGCACCCATGCGGTGCGTAGCGACGGCAGCAGGCGGGTGGAATAATGGGGACTGGACAGAAGATAATTGCTGGATTTTAAAGGGAAACAAGCCCTTTATGGTTAAATATGACGGCACGATCGACTATGAATTAGATCACAGCGATTACAGCAAGAAAAAGGGCGGCGGCGCGTCTGATATTTCAAACACGGCATACGCCGGAAATGCTATGGCGACAATCCCGCTTGTATGGGTAAAGAGGTATACACAGGACGGGAAACAATACCACCTTTTCTGCGATATACAGCTTGACGAGGACTTCCACGCCTACGCGCACACCCGCGCGGACGGTTCGATCGAGCCGTACACGTTTTATCCCATGTTCGGCGGTTCGCTTGTTTCTGGGAAATTGCGATCCATTGCCGGGCAGACGCAGTTAAACAGCGCGGCAGGCGCAACGGAAATTTCCTACGCAAAGGCAAACGGTGAATTGTGGAATACGGGCTATTATTCAATTATACAGTTGCGGTGGGAACTGGAAACACTTTTCACAAGATCGACGAACAAACAGGACGCTTGCGGCTACGGAAATTACCAGGGCGGCAGCGGTGCGGGCAGTCTTTCAAAAACAGGAACGCTTTTAACAGGCGGCAGATTTTGGGGGCATGGTTCGACGGTGAACAAAGTAAGGAAATTTTTACATTGCGAACAGCAAATGGGCGCGTGGGAAAGGATCAACGGCTGGCTTTATGTCGGCGGTAAGCATTATATAAAGCAGTATGAGC
>OFFV01001706.1_pt1 | contig 12141 bp, 13 predicted proteins | sample 1521461 | NCBI WGS metagenome assembly OFFV01 (sample SAMEA3504120, study PRJEB24116) | mouse gut metagenome | biome: mouse gut; feature: mouse-associated habitat; material: faeces | place: Denmark | collected 2011 | reverse complement strand
CACCGCCGCCGGAATTGACCCGGCGGGCGATCTGATTCACATTATTGGAGGTATAGCGCAGGAGCTTGGCGCACTCGTCCAGCTCCTTGATTTGCAGTTGGACAATGTAGCCGTCAATGCACATCTTCCGAATATAGGCGCTCATGTTGTGAACGCCCATCAGAGCCATCCTCTGCTTAATCAACCTCCGTTCCTCGTCCGTAACTTTGAAATAGATGCCGCCGCATTTGCCTTTGGCGCGTTCAGACATTGGCGCGGGCCTCCTTAACAAAGCTAAGATAGTCCTCCAGTGTTTTCCGGCAGGAATCAGTCAAACCCATCAAAGTGTGAAGCTGCTCCTGTGAAAGAGCGGGCAGCACTTCCTCATAATTGGGCAGATGGAAACTCTCCACACCTCGCTGAACTCTTTCAATAAAGGCGCTGTATTCCAGAACAAAGGCTTCCGGCGACTGTTTGCAACTTTTGGTAGGGTCCTTTAATTCCGCGATGCTCTCCAAAAACTCAGCTTTTTGCTGCCAGGATGATTTCGTGTGTTCAGGAGCGGCGCGTACCTCCATGGGCTGATAATCGTCTGCGGATCGAATCTGACCGGAGGCCAGCAAAATAGCAGCTGTTTTCTGTCTGCCGGGCTCCATCCGCGAGAGCTTCATGGCGTTACTCTGGCTGAGCTTGTATTTGGGGTAATGGCGAAAGACTTCCCGCACATCTTCCGTTAGGCCATTCATCATCTGAATGGCCCGTTCTACCGTCCGTGGCGATACGCCCAGCTTGCCGGCGGTGTCCTGAGAGAAGGATTTCAACGTCGCCGACATTTTGTCGCTGACGTTGTTCCCAATCGCCCGGTTCATCCCCACTGCCTGAGCCTGCCCCGCTTTCGTCTCCGGGTGGATGGATTCATAAATCTCCTTCCGGCGCTCCAGCAGTTCCCCGTACTCTATCACGGACAGTTCGGTGCGCACAACATTCTCGTCAATTTCGGCCAGTTCCGTTTGCAGGGCATCAAGAGTACAGATGTTGCACTCGATCTCCGTCCAACCCAGCCGCTTTGCGGCTTCCAGACGGTGCAGGCCAGCAACGAGGGTATGTTCCTGGTCAATGGTAATGGGGTTGAGCAGGCCAATCGCAGAAATACTCCGAGCCAATTCGTTGATCCCTTCCAGATTGACCGGACGCCGCCCTGGATTTACTTTGATCTCGCTGATCGTAATCTTCATAATTTTTCCCTCCTTATCGCCGCTTCTGCCAAACGAGGTCATAACCGAGAGCGTCAGCCAACTCCACGGCCTCCTTGTAGCGCAGGGATTCCCGGCGCAGCTTGTCGGAGAGGTTGGGGACACTGGGGCTCCAATCATATTGCTCCGCCAGCTTTTCCACCAGCTCGCTCATGGTAAAACCCTCCCGGACAATATAGGCTTTGATTTCATTTCTAATATTCATAAAAATCGTTCTCCTTTTCAAAGTTTTGTTCGCCATCCGGCGTAGAAATAGAAAATGCTCCTATGGCCTGGGCAAGTTGTTCACAATGCCCAGTCCATAGGAGCGCACATCGAATTTCAGCGTTTAGCGTGATGTTATCTGAAACCGTGAAAAACCAGCAGATGACAACGTATCATGTTCGTTGGCCGGCGTTGCGTGTTTCCGCGAAAAAGGAGCCATCTTGTGCTGTTTTGTTCGTGGATTTCACATGGATTGAAATTCACAAAACAAAAAGGGGGCCTGCCACATGGCAAGCCCCCCGTAATGGGTTATGCGCTTTTTTCCTGTTCTGACCGCTTCTGCTTGTCCCGTTCCCGCTGCCGCTTACTGCGCTCACGGTAATAAGCCCTCTGTTTCCGCTGCTTTTCCATCTCGGCCAATTCCTCCGCTGTCGGCTCCGGCAGGGGGACATCAAACTTACCGATAAATTTCAGATAGATGTCTACCTCCTGTGTCCGGTCCCCGGTGGAGCGGTCCGGCGCGTGGACTAGAATCTTGTCTATGAACTCATAAATCATCGGCGTGGTCAGTACCGAGAAGTCGGTATACTTCTTCGTCAGCGCAAGAAACTGATCCACCCTGGTTGTGTCTGCCTCGAAAGCATCCATCTCCGCTTGGGCCTTAGTGATGGATTCCTCCAACGCCTCCTGCTCCCGTTCATATTCGCCGGACAGCAGTTCAAACCGCTTTTCTGAAATCTTCTCGGTGGCGTAGGATTCATAGAGTTTCTTTATCAGCCCATTCAGCTCACTTGACCGTTTGCGGTCCCTGTTGAGTTTCCGCTTCAAGTCCTTCGCGGCCTGGGCCTGCCGGACCTCCGATGCCGCCCGAACCTTCTCAATGAACTCCGCCTCGTTGGTGATAGCGTAGGCGCTGACCGTCCTGATCGTATCCAGAATCAACGCCCGGAGCGCCTTGGTGCTGATGTAGTGGCCGAAGCACTCCTGATGGTAGTGGCGAAATGTCAGTGCATAGGTGGAACAATCATAGTGGTCATAGGGGTAAAGGCCGCTTACCGGGTCTTTGCCCCGGTTCTCTTTGTTGGCCTGCGCCCGGCCCCGGTGGTTATACATCTTCGCGCCGCAGTCAGCGCAGTAGAGCAAGCCCGTCAGCGGGTTGGCCTCCCCGATGGTGTCCGTGCGGCGGACGGTCTTTCTGACCTGCTGTGCCAGCTTCCAAGTCTCCGGGTCTACAATAGCCTCATGGGTATGCTCGAAAACCGTCCATTCCTCCGGGGGCCGCTTGATGGCATGTTTGTCTTTAAAGGATTCCTTGTAGGAACGAAAGTTGACCGTATGCCCCATGTACTCCGGCTTGGCGAGGATATTCGAGACAGACGTGCCGCTCCAGTCGTAGGGGCGGCTGTCATCGTAGCTGTTCCTCTGCGTCCCCTGTCCCCGCTTACCCATATAGACTGAGGGCCGCTCAATTCTATCATCCCGAAGGATGCTGGCAATCTCATGGGGGCCGTGTCCCTCCATGCTCAGATGAAAGATGCGCCGCACCACGGCGGCGGCATCCTCGTCGATCAGCCAGTGGTGCTTATCCTCTGGGTCCTTCCGGTAACCGTAGATGGCGTGGTTGGTGGTGGGCTTGCCAGCGTGTCCTCTGGCCTGATATGCCGCGCACTGCTTGCGGCTGCAATCCCGCAAAAACCATTCATTTACGATATTAAGGAACGGCACAAATTCTCCCGAACTGCGGTCTGCGCTGTCCACGCTGTTGCCAATGGCGATGAACCGGACACCCTTCTCCCGAAAGAGGACCTCGGTATAAAATCCAGTTTGGAGATAGTCGCGTCCGATTCGGCTCATGTCCTTGGCAATGACACAGCCAACCTTCCCGGCCTCAATGTCGGCAATCAGCCGCTTCCAATCCGGGCGCTCAAAATTGCCCCCGGACCATCCGTCGTCCGTGTAGTGGACACAATTTGTAAAGCCGCGTTGGACCGCATAGCTCTCCAACAGCATTTTTTGATTCACGATGCTGTTACTATCCCCTGCGGCCTCATCGTCGCGGCTAAGTCTCTCGTATAATGCGGTGATTTTCTCCGTCTGCCCGCTGCTCATAGGGCGCTCCTTTCAGGCTGACGGCTCATTTGTGGCATCTCAATTATACCACACTCCTGGCTTTTGTCCAGAGCCTCATTGCCAATCAACCGCACAATTTTGTCCGTCATCGTCTCCCGCTCAGCATCATCGAAGTGGACTGTCACCTTGTAGGTGGTGGAACCGATACGCCGGTACATGACGGCGGTGTTTTCGCTGGTTTTCTGAATTGTACTGATAGTTACCTTCCTTTCTTGCGGATAGGCCGCAACCCGTGTTATAATGTGGAATGTTCCTGCTTGATGTAATTGTTTTGCGCTCTCCCTCGTTCCATAAAAAGATAGAGGCCCGCCACGTTCCCTGGTCATGGCAGGTTGTCGGAAGTAATCTTTATCACAGCAATTCGATTACCCCTTCACTAATAGGAGAAAAACAGGGGGTCAAGCGGAACCATTTTCAGAAAACCAAGAAAATATTTTTTCGGAGGGGGGTGGACCAGCGGTGTACCACGGAGAAAACGACATGGAATTTGAACTCTCGCAGGAGGAACGTATCGCGGCAGAGCTGGAGGGTGAGCGGGAGCAGACTTTGAAAATCCAGCTCAGGCAAGACGAACGGTCACGGCGGCGGTCCTTGGAACCGAAGGAGCCTCCGAAAAAGAAGAAGCTGAAACGTGAGCTGCGGCGGGAGGCCCTGACCCGTCTGGAAGAAGCCGCCAGGACACAGAATGATTTTAATGAGGTAGTTGCCTGGTGGGACAAGCTGGACGAAAACCGGGAGCGGCGGGAACGGGACCATGAGGTCTTGCGCGGAGATGTACCCCTGGAGTATGGCGCTGTGTGGGAAGGAACCATCTTCCCGGCATCCCTTTGCAGTCCCTTTTGGCGGGAACTTTGCAGCGGATACTTCCTTAACATCATTTTTGACTGCCCCTATGAGATGCACGAATTGCTGGCGGATGATCTCCTCTCAAAGATGATTTTTGAGTTGAAGGAAGATCACAAGGAGCTTTTCTATTACAAGGTCCTCCGCCGGTATAGCAGCACAACTTTGGGAACTGTGCTCGGTCAGACGGACCGAAATATCCGAAAGAAGTGGGCAAGACTGATGAAACGGATGCAGAAGAAGCTGTTCGAATATCTGACGGGCAGGGAGAAGGCAGAGCTGCCCCTGACGTAGCGGGAAACCACATTTCTGGCACAATATAGAGAATCCGCCCTTGACGATGGCAAGGGCGGATGGTAATATGATTTTGATAGATATAGATTACATATTGGGAGGTATGGAATGAAGAACCTGTTTCAAAGTGCAAGCTCCCCTTGGGTGAGATACAGTGAGTATGAATACAAAAAAGCCGGGGACGGCCATTTCTACATCACTTCGGCAGCAGAAGCGAAGCCGGAGATCTACGATCCCCTAAAGGATGCGGAGCAGGTGGTGCTGGACGCGCTGAACGTAGGCGCATTGCAGATGAATCGGAAAAGCGGGAACGAGGTCCGGGACGCTGTGATGGAATTTGTTGGCCGTTATGGGCTGCTGGGGTTTCTGACCGCTCTGCCTACCACACCGGCTTTCATGGACTATGAGGCGGTTTATCTGCCAAAGAATCATTTTATCCGGGAAGAATCTATGACTACTCAGGACTATTTAACGCTGTTTTTTCCCTTTGAGAAATTGGACATCTATAAGAAGGGGGTGGCGTCTCAATGGAGCCTGACCGGCGAACGGGAGATGATGGCCCTGGCCTTGACCATGCAGGATGCGCCCAGGGCGGTGGCCATGAGCTTTCAGCGGGAGTACGCTGAACGGTATGACTGGCTGATGCGGCAGTTCAAGGACCTGGCCTTTTCCTTCTATTCCAGCTTTCTCTATTATAACGACTATGATGATCTGGACGAAATGACCCGCGACCTCTACCGGCAGGGAATGGCAGCGTTTGGCGGCATCGCGCCGACCTACCACATTGCCCTGCTGGACAGGCCGACGATCATATGGGACTTTCACTCCCTGCTGTTGTGCCTACAAATGATGTTCAGCTTTATGCTGACGGACACGGACAGCACCTTGAAAGCCTGTAAGCATTGTAACAAAATTTTTGCTGCCAGCCGCCCTAATGCTGAGTTTTGCAGTCCCCAATGCAAGAACCGCTATAATGTTTACAAGAGCCGGGGGAAAGAATAGCGTAAAAAAACGCGGGGGAGCATAGCGATCACCATGCTCCCCCGCATACTTTTTTATAAGGTATAGACCAATTCGTGCAGGATAATTTCCTCCGCCCGGTTGCGGATATTGTTCATACCGCCAACCCACGCCATCTGATCCGATGCTTTCAGGGCTTCCGTCACATCCTCCCGTTTTGCCATAGCGGGGATGAGCGTGTCCAGCCGTTCCTCGCAGGCTGCGTCAATGCTGGCCAAGTGTGTCCACAGCTTACCGGAGAGCATCAGCCGGTTATAGGTGCCGGGGTGGTGTTCCTCCAGGAACTTTTGACGCATCCGCCCATACCGGCCCAGGGGCCGATCCGGCTGGTCGTCCAGAATAAGGTCCGGGATGTAGTAGTCTCCAACTTTTGTATAGGTCAAGTCCATGTTGTGTCCTCCTTTTGTAGTAAAATGTTCGTACAGTTGCGGAAAACGCCGGATTTTGCGGTATCACCGCCTTTCTCACAACTGCTTCCATTCGCCACAAATGAGCCGCAGCTATGTTGTATTTGGCAAGGTGAGAACCTTACCCTTTACAACATACATCTTCCTCCGCGCCACACAGCAGTTTCTCAAAGTATTCTATTCTGATCTCCACCGCCACCGCCGCAGTATTCTCAACCGGCAGGAAGGAGACCGCTTTTGTATGGAGCAGAATATCAAAGAACAGCGCCTTTTGTTCCACAGCGCGGCAGTATAATGCCGGTAGAATTAAAACTATTTTTGCTTCCCAATTCTGATAATCAATAACGGCGCGGATTTTCCCACAGCATAACCGGCAGTACGCATCGCACTCACGCAGAAGATAGTCATAGATAAACCTACCCCGTGGAGAAATCACCCTGGGCTGCTGCATATCTATATCGTGCAGGAACGCGCCCATGCGTTTGAGCATTGTCCTCTGCGCTGGGTCTGGCTCCGACAGGAGCGTACCATAGTCCCTCTCGTATACTTCGTTTTCCATGGTATCCCTCACCTCTTGAAAAGCAGGTAGTCCGCGCCAGTATCCGCAGATATGGCGATCATGCGGTCCGGCAGAATCCGTGGGCCAGCCGCTATGTCAAAATCCCGCAGCAGCATAGCAGGGAGATCGTTCATCCCTGTCTGCTCCTGCCGGTTTATCATGACGGCATATTCGGGAGCATCCCTCCAGATGGCGTTCATCAGGGCCGGCTTGTCGATCATGGTCCCGCTCCATACCTCCATGCGTGTCCGCATCAGTTCATAGATAGGAATACAGCTGATTTGCGCGGGAAGGAATATGTAGCCCAGGGTTTGATGAATGCCCTGGGCTTTGTCATGCTCAGTATGCTCCCCAAGCCTCTCCACAGCCGTGGAGAGCTCGGCGGTCCAGAGAGGATAGCAGACCGCCAGGACTTCCTCGCATAGGTCAGTTTCCAGCCAGTAAATACCGTTGGACAGCGTCCAATGCCGGGTAGTGTATCCTCTGGGGGTATGGAGGGGAACGGGATACGCGCCAAAGTATTCCGGGTGGTATTCAGCGGCATCCAGCGCAATGTTGTGGAGCGTCTGCTCCTGGGGCAGATGATTCTTTACGCGGTACTTCCCCAGCTCATAGTCGATGATCCGCCAACCGCCGGCATCGTCCTGCATGGAGAACAGCCACCAATCAGAAATCCGTTTGCCATATGCCTTTGCCTGCCGGGATATGATAGACGTATCCGCGACCGCATAATACTCTTCTGCAAATGACGCACCGTCCTGTTGTACGGTCAAGTAGTAGATACCAGGAGCTTTTTCCCCTGTGATAAGTATTTCCCCCAACTCATTTTCAAGTTTAGATAGCAAGGCGTTGATCTCATTATAATATCTGTTGTCCATAGATTTTTCCTTTACTAATGGAGATATTTTCTAGGGGTGCTACTTCTTGCACAAGACTTTCTATATCTTCTTTAGGCATTCTATCAGGGGTACACTATGTTTGTCAAATCCTTTTTAGATGGGGTGTCTTTTATGGAGCGATTCGGTACAATCAAAATCAATCTTGCAAAACTGATAGAAGATAGAGGCATCAGCAAGAATAAACTCGGTCAACGCGCAGAGATGCAGAGGACACAGATCAATCACTATTGCAACAATACAATTACCCGTCTGGATATAGATGTTCTCGCCAGACTGTGTACCGTTCTTGAATGTGAAATCGGAGATTTACTGGAATTTGTTCCACCAAAGCATGAACAGAACAAGGAGGGCGATACACCGAATATTTGATGTATCGCCCTCTGTTGTTATTTAATCTGTGCAAGTGAGGATAGAATTTTCTGTGCGGCTCCCCACAGCTTCTCATAGTTCTGCTGCAAATCCTCCATATCCGCGTCATAATACAGCCCTGTCTCATGGACGCGGCGGGCAAGCCGGTTGAGATTGCTGCTGGAGCGGCGGGTTTCCCCGCCGCTTCTCCCGCGTCCGGCCAGCCGGCGCTCACTGGAGGTAGGTCTGGAACCAGGAAAGGATCTCCCTCAGCCTGGTGATTCGATTGTCCGGCCGCCCGCTCCTGGACAGCTCGTGGTTCTCCCCGTGGAACAGGCAGAGCCTGGCGGGACAGCCGGCCCGCTTCAGGCAGCTGAACATGGCCAGCGCGTCGGGCAGCGGACAGCGGTAGTCCTCGTCGGAGTGGATAAACAGGGTCGGCGTGTTGCAGTTGGGCGCGTACTTGAGCGGCGACTCATTCCAGAGCGCCATCGGATCCTCCTCCGCGGAGCCCATGTGCTCGCTGCGGATATTGGTCAGCCCGATATCGCTGAGATACTCGAAGTTAATCATATTGGCGAAGGATCGCTGGGAGCAGGCGGCCGCGAAGCGGTTCGTGTGACCGATGATCCAGTTGGTCATAAATCCGCCGTAGGAGCCGCCGCAGACCCCCAGCCGGGTGGAGTCAATGTCCGGGTATCGGGAGAGGACCGCGTCGGTGAAATCCATGAGGTCTGTATAGTCCACCGTGCCCCAGCGGCCCCGGATATCCGCGAAGTCCCGGCCCCGCCCGTCGGACCCCCTGGGATTGCAGTAGAACACAAAGAAGCCGCCGCTGGCCCAGAGCTGCATCTCGTGGTGGAACACATCGCCGAATATTGTCTTGGGTCCGCCGTGGATGTGCAGGATGCCGGGATACCGCCGCCCCGGCTCATACCCCCTGGGCTTCATGCAGAAGCCGTGGAGGGCCGTCCCGTCCCTGGCAGTAAACACAATCGGCTCCGGCTCGCTGACGGCCCGGCTGCTCAGGTACGCGCCGTTAAAGTCCGTGACCTGCCGGCCGTCCAGATAGAGCTCCGCCGCGCCGCCGCGTACCATCTTCGCGCAGACAATGGAGCCCCCGTGTATGTCAAAGCTCTCCACGGATCCGGCAAAATCCGCCTCCTCGGTGACGTTGCGCTCCAGGGCGCCATCAAAGCGCATCCGGTTGATACAGGTCCCGTCCATCACGGGGGCGAGGAAGTAGACGCCGTCCTGCCCCAGGCAGATTCCCTGGCCGCCGCCATACTTGGCGTCGGACCCCGTTCCGCCGTAGCCGATCTTCATATCAATATCGGCAAAGGGGCGGATCTCCCCGCTCTCCAGATCCAGCGTATAGAAATCGCTGTTCTGCCCCATGCTCTTTCCTGGACAGTTCTCGATTCCGCTGAAGAGCAGCTCGCCGTCCTTCCAGAAGCAGAGGGCAAAGCTGTTGATCCGGCCCACATTGGTCAGCCGCCGCGCCGTATCCGTCTCCACGCTGTAGACATAGAAGGCGGGGCTGTAGAGGTAGGGGCGGTAATTCTCCCAGGGGGTGGCCTGGTAGATGAGCGTTCCGGAGCGGTAGACGAACCCGTCCACGTCCGTATGCTCATCGGTCAGCTTCCTCAATTCGCCGGAGTCCGCCCGGTAGAGATACAGCCCCGTGCGCCGCCCGGCGACGATCCCCTGTCCGTTGCTGCAGTAGGGCGCCTCCTCCAGTATGTGGTATCTCCGGGGCTCCTTCTGGGTGTCCGATGCGCTTGTCAGGACGTAGAGGCCGTTCTCGAGGGCCCGGAGTTTCCGGATCGGAAGGGGGAGTGAGAACAGCTCCCGCTCCTCACCCGTCCCGGGGTCCGCCCGGTATACCGCGGTCGCGTCCTCCCGCCGTATCCAGTAGACCAGAGCGTCCCCGTCCCAGAAGTAATCTCTGACCTGCCCGCAGTCAGTCACCTGCCGGGCGTCCCCGCGCTCCGGGTCCAGCGCCCACAGATCACTCCAGTAGGCGTTTTGATCGGTCCGGATCTGGGTCAGCAGGAAAGAGACGCTCCTCCCGTCCGGCGAAAATCTGGGGTCGCTTACATACTTGAGCTCTGTAAAATCTCCAATTTCCACTGGCTTACGGTCCATTGCAGCGTCGAGGGGGGCTCTCTCGACGTTCACCTCGCTTTCCCCCGTTTTTGTCTGTTGTGAACTGTGTCAGAGGGTGCTGCTCTGGTCGATGGGGGGCAGGGAGACCAGAGCGCCGTCCTTGTAGACCCGCTCCACCTGTCCCAGGGTGCGGATATTCTTGACAGGGTTCTCCCCCAGCACGATAAAGTCCGCGTGCTTGCCCGGCGTGATGCTGCCGGTCCACTCCTCCACGCCGCAGACCTTTGCGGACTGGATGGTGCCGGCCGCCAGGGTATCCATGGGGTCAAAGCCCATGTCCTCCACAAACAGCACAAATTCCATAAATGTTCCCCAGTGGGGGTTGTAGGGCGTGCCGGCGTCGGTCCCGATGGTGACGGGCACCCCCGCTTTCCACGCCTTCTCCAGGCCGATGTGCTGGGCCTCGGCGGCCCGCTTGCCCTTCTCCACCTTCCAGGGGGCGATTCCCGCCTCCACGCCGAACTTGCAGGTGAAGTAGTGGGTGGCCAGGGTGGGACAGAGGGCCGTGCCCCGCTCCAGCATCAGATCGATGCACTCGTCGTCGATGTAGCTGCCGTGCTCCACGCTGTCGATGCCGGCCAGGACCGCCGTCCTGATGCCGGCCTTGCCGTGGGCGTGGGTGGCGGTCTTCTTCCCGGCCCGGTGGGCCTCCGCGATGGCGGCGGTCAGCTCCTCCTGGGTCCTGTAGGCCGTCACCGGGCCATACCGCTCCAGCCATGTAATTGTCTGCGGGGACAGATCATTTTCCAGTACGCCGAAGTGCAGTTCTCCCAGGCTGGACAAGTCAATGGAACCCATAAAATTCAATGCCACAGCGACCAAGATGGGCAACAGGAACGTCATCAAGCAGAATTTATCCCGCAGGACGCTTTTCAGCTGATATTTTAAACCTTTCATACCTTACCCTTCCTTCCCGATTTCTCGATGGAACGCAAGCCGCACCACCAGGAACAGCAGCAGGATCGCACCCACAGCGCCGACATAATAGACAGGAGAAATGTCCGTTCCGAAATAGGCGTTTTTCAAACCCATATAGATATGGTAGAACGGATGATAACCAATCCAATCAAACTTGATTGAAGTATTGGCAGACAGAAATACGGGGGTCGCGGCGAAAATGGCAATCACCAGATAGGCCAGCGTAAATTGCCGAAAATCTTTCAGCAGCAGGGCGCAGAGTAAACCCACCAAGGCCATCATCAGCGACAGGATGGCCGTCTGGAGCAAGACGGCGGGCAGTATCGCCGCTCCGTCCGCAATCCCCATATTCAGCAGGGTAAGCAGCACCGCAAAGGCCAGATCAGAGAGCAGGAACACCGCCAGCTTGGACAGGAGAAACAAGTCCTTCTGCAACGGGAGAATAGCGTGGACACGAATGACCCCCATGCCCTTTTCCTTAAACAGTACGGCGGCGATGCCCAAAAATCCCACAGCGGCCAACTCAAAAAACAGCAGTTCGCAGGTGATTTCTTTTCTCGCCTTTTGTTCTGGCGTATTTATGCCGAGTACCTCCGGGGCGGAGCTGGTCGAAGGCCGCAGTAAAGACAGGGCGTAGTCTGCCCGGTGGCGGTCAACGTGTTTCGCTCCCTTATAGAGTACCACTCGCACTTCTCCGGCGCTGGCGTCCAGCCCCACGCCGTTGGCGTCGGAGAGCAAGGCGGTGTCCATATCCTCCATAGAGGAAACAATCTGTACCAGGGGCGATTTTTCCGTTTGCGTTCCCGCCGGGTCGTAGAGATACACATTGTAGGGCGGCATCTGCATAAAACGGATATAACCCAGGTTCACATAGGCCGTATAAAGGATCAGAAATCCTATCGCCATCAGAAAGAATTTCCCCGACATCAGCATCCGGCAGTCCTTTTTGAATAGGGCGCAAAATCCTTTTCCCATCAGGACAGCCCCCTCCCCGTGTACTGGATGAACATATCCTCCAAGGTCGGCTCCTGGGAGTGGATGCTGATGATCTCGTCGTGGGCAAAGGGGATGCCCGCTTCCAGCTCCGGGGCCTCTATGGGTTTCGCTTCCCGCTGTCC
>OFFV01001704.1_pt1 | contig 12150 bp, 13 predicted proteins | sample 1521461 | NCBI WGS metagenome assembly OFFV01 (sample SAMEA3504120, study PRJEB24116) | mouse gut metagenome | biome: mouse gut; feature: mouse-associated habitat; material: faeces | place: Denmark | collected 2011 | reverse complement strand
CAGACGGCCGCCCGCCTCCGGAAACAGGGCCTGTCCATCCATCAGGTGCTGGAGAACAACGACGCCTATCACGCCCTGGCCAAGGCGGACGGTTTGATCGTCACCGGCCCCACCGGAACCAACGTCAACGATGTGTCCGTGCTGCTGATCGGCCAGTAATATAGTTTTTTTAGATATTTAAAATAATAAATATCAATTTTACAGATATTAAGGTTTGTGCTATACTGGCTATATCAACCGAAAGGAGAATGAATCATGTTTAATCCTGCCAGTCGCATGGAAGCCCTTCCCTTCTCCGAAATCCGCGTCATGATGGAGAGAGCCACCCAGATGCAGAAGAACGGCGAGGACGTGATCCACATGGAGATCGGCCGTCCCGACTTCGACACCCCCGAGATCATCAAGCAGGCCGCCAATACCGCCCTGGCCAACGGCAACGTGTTCTATACCTCCAACTACGGCACCCCGGAGCTGCGTCAGGCCATCGCCGACAAGCTGAAGCGGGACAACGGCATCGACTACAAGGCTGAGGAAATTCTGGTGACTATCGGCGTGGGCGAGGGCACCTATGCCGCCGTGGCCGCCTTCACCGAGCCGGGCGACGAAATTCTGGTCCCCGACCCGGTGTGGCTCAACTACATCAACGTGCCCAACCTGCTTGGGGCCAAGGCGGTCACCTACGGCCTGACCGAGGAAACCGGCTTCCAGATGAACCTGGAGGAGGTCAAAGCCAAAATCACCTCCAAGACCCGGGCCATCGTCATCATCACCCCCAACAATCCCACCGGCGGCGTGCTGTCTGAGGACGTACTCAAGGAGCTGGCTGAGATTGCGGTCTCCAACGACCTGATGGTTATTTCCGACGAGGTCTACGAGCGGCTGGTCTACGACGGGGCTAAGCACATCAGTGTTGCCTCCCTGCCTGGGATGAAGGAGCGCACCTTCACCATGAACGGCATGTCCAAGGCCTACGCTATGGATGGCTGGCGGCTGGGCTATGTGGCCGCTCCCGAGGAATATATTTTGGCTATGAACAAGTTCCATCAGCACAACACCACCTGCGCCCCCAACTTCGTCCAGGTGGCCGCCATCGCCGCCCTCAACGAGGAGGGGGACGAGGTGAAGGAGATGGTGAAGGAGTACCAGCGCCGCCGGGATTATGCGGTGAAAGCCATCAACGAAATTCCCGGCCTGCACTGCGAGTGCCCCAAGGGCGCGTTCTACATCTTCATCAACTGTAAGTCCCTGAACATGAAGTCTGCCGACCTGGCTGCCTGGCTGCTGGAAAACGCCAAAATCGCGCTGGTGCCTGGCGATGTGTTTGGTCCCGGCGGTGAGGGCTACCTAAGAATGTCTTTTGCCAACAGCTACGAAAACGTGGTGGAAGGATGTGCGCAGCTGAAGAAAGGCGTTGAGCAGCTTCAGCAGAAACCTTGACAACTGAATAGAGAGGGGAGGACAAGACCTTGAAACAAAAAAAGATGAGCCTGGCCCTGAAAACCTTCATCGGCTTTGGCCTGGGCATCGTGATCGGCCTGATTTTCCAGGAGAAGGCCACCGTCCTGAAACCCCTGGGCACCATTTTCCTGAACATGATCAAAATGATCGTGGTTCCCCTGGTGTTCTGCTCCATTACCGCTGGTGTGGCCAGCCTGGGCGACCTGCGCAAGCTGCGCAGTATCGGTGTGAAGGTGGTGGGACTGTACGCCCTCACCTCCGCCATTTCAGTGGCCCTTGGACTGCTGATGGCAAATATCACCAATCCCGGCCAGGGCTTTGATATGAGCGCACTGGCAGAAAGCAGCCAGTATGAGGCCCAGGCCATGCCCAGCGTGCTGGACACCATCGTGGACGCTTTCCCGTCCAATATCTTCCAGTCCTTTGTCAACACCAATATGCTCCAGATTATCGTCTTTTCCATCTTCCTGGGCGTTGCCCTCATTATGATGGGGGAGCAGGGGGAGCGGCTCACCTCCGCCATCCAGAGCTTTTCCGACGTCATGTCCAAAATTACCGCCATTGTTATGGAGTTCTCTCCCATCGGCGTGTGCGCCCTGCTGGCTGACTCTGTGGGTGCGTATGGACTGAAAATCTTTGGCCCTCTGGGCAAGCTGATTCTCACCGTCTACGCCTCCGACGTAATCCTGGTGTGCCTGATGTACATCCCCATGGTGGCCATCCTGGCCCGGTTCCCCATCGGTCAGTTCTTCAAGGGCATCTGGAAGGTCTGGGTGGTCACCCTGAGCACCACCAGCTCCGCTGGTTCTCTTCCAATTTCCACCTCGGTTACCAACGATGACTTCGGCGTGTCCCCGGAGCTGTCCTCCTTCTCTCTGCCCCTGGGCGCTACCATTAATATGAACGGCGGCTGTATCTACTACGCCGCGGCCATCGTGATGACCGCTCAGATTTATGGCATGGACCTCACCCCCGCCGCCCTGCTCAACATTGTGATCTCCACGGTGCTGGTGGCTATGGGCTGTCCCGGCGTCCCCGGCGGCGCAATTATTATGACCACCATCCTGCTAACCAATATGGGCCTGCCCCTGGAGATCGTGGGCATGATCGCCGGTATCTTCCGTCTGATTGACATGGCAAACACCACCTTTAATGTCACTGGCGACGTGGTCACCACGATGGTAGTGGCCCGCAGTGAAAATATGATAACTCCCCCCGCTGCCGTCGCGGCCAAAAAATAAATACATACTTGGAGGAATATAACCATGCGTCTTGCTACCATTAAAAAGAACGGCGCGGAAATCGCCGGTATCGTCACCCCCAAGGGCGTGTTCCCCATCGCCGCCCTCAACGCCGCCAAAGGCACCGCCTGGAGCACCGATATGCTGTCCCTCATCCAGAAGGGGGAGGTCCCCGGCCTCACCGATTGGTACAACGCCGGCGGCAAGGCCGAGCTGGACAATCTGCCAGGCCTGGTTCCCCAGGAGGAGGTAGTCTACGCTCCCCTGTACCGCAACCCCAAGCGCATCTTCGGTATCGGTCTGAACTACGTGGATCACGCCGGGGATATCGGTTCCGCCGCTCCCACCGGTTTCCCCGGCAGCTTCTTCAAAATGGCCGACACCCTGGTTGGCCCCGGCGACGATATCAAGCTACCCACCCTGAAGGAGGCCCAGAAGACCACCGCTGAGGCGGAGCTGGGCATTATCATGGGCAAGGACTGCCGGGACGTATCCGAGGAGAACTGGCAGGACGCCATTGTGGGCTACACCACCATCCTGGATATGACCGAGGAATCCATCCTCAAGGGCAACGACTATGTCAGCGGCAACCCCCGGTATCTGTGCATCGTGAAAAACTTCCCCACATTCTTCTCCTTCGGACCCGAGCTGGTCACCCCCGACGAGGTGCCCGATGTGCTGAAGCTGGAGGTCCAGTCAGTCCACAACGGGGAAATTTATGCCAAAAACGTGGTGGCCAATATGACCCACCGCCCCGCCCGGCTGGTCTCCCTCCACAGCAGCATCCAGGGCTGGTACGCCGGCGACATCCTGTCCACCGGCACCCCCCGGGCCTTCCACATCCAGGACGGCGACATGGCCGAGTGCCGCATTGTCGGCCCCGACGGCTTTGAGATGCGCCCCCTGCTTAACCCCGTGGTGGACCTGAAGAAGCATCCGGAGAAAGAATAAAGCGTGTTCCGGTTTCCGCCTTATCCGGGAGGGAAACGTAAAATAAGCATTGATCTGGAAGGAGTGAAATATTATGGGTATCTATGCTGTTACCGGGGGCACCACCGGAATCGGCGCAGAGGTCTGCCGTATGTTGATGGAGGAGGGACACGAAGTATTCAACATCGACTACAAGGATGGCGACTTCCAGGCCGACTTGTCTACAAATGAGGGCGTCAACGACGCAATCCAGGCTGTGAAGAAGAAGTACCCGGACGGGATCGACGGACTGATCAGCAACGCCGGTGTAGGTCCCGCTGCGCCGGCAGAGAAAATTTTCGCATTGAATTTTTATGCGGGCACCTATATTGCGGAGGGCCTTCGGCCCCTGCTCATTAAGAAAAAGGGCTGCTGCGTGATGACCTGCTCCAACACCATCACCAATTCCATTGTCCGAATGGACTGGGTGGAGCTGCTGACCAATCTGCGCAACCGGGAGCGAGGGATGGATCTGGCCCGCATGATTCCCAAGGAAAAAGGCCCTGCCGCTTACAGTTCCTCTAAGTGCGCCTTGGCCCGCTGGATTCGTCGGGCTTCCCCCAACTGGGCGGTGGATGGCCTGCGGATCAACGGAGTTGCTCCGGGCAATACCACGACTCCTATGACGAAGGGTATGACGGAGCAGCAGCGGAATGCCGCGCTGCTCATCCCCATTCCCACACGATATGGGACAAAGGAATTCCTGGACGCAGAGGAAATTGCCAACTCTATTGTGTTCCTGGCCTCCCGCAAAGCCAGTGGTATCAACGGTGAAATTCTGTTTGTAGACGGTGGCATCGATGCGCTGATGCACTCCGAACGGTTTTAAGGAGGTGCCAATATGACGTTATTGGAACGGTACATTGATTATATGCGCAAGGGTGACGAATGCGCTCTTGCTGATCTGTTTGCCAAGGATGGCATTCTTCACGATGCTTCCTGGACCCAGGTAGGAGAAGACACCCTGCATCTGTCCGGAAAGATGGCGGTGGAGATGATGTTCCACCATAAGTTCGGATATAACGGTGGTCCCTTCCCCATCAGCGGTGTGAAATTCATGGAGGAGAATGTAGCCTGGTACTTTATCGTGTATCATGACAGAGTGGTACCGGTAGTCGCCTACCTCTCCTCGGTAACTGAGGATGGGAAGATTGACCGTCTAAACATTCTTCCTATGTAGATGGATATCCTCATCTGCGAAACGTGTAAGAAAACTGATAAGATTGGAGTAATCATCATGAAAGCTACCTTTGTTTTGACCCCCGCTGAGGCCCGCCGCCTGATTGCCAAGGCGGTCATCCAGATGCCCGAGTTCCAAAAGGCCTGGAAGGACGCCTACGTCCTGCTGGCTGGCGGCACCACCAACGCCTTTATCGCCCAGGAGCTGGGCTATGAGGTGGAGCCCGGCCTGTGTACCGTGGGCAGCAGCACCGACGGCCTGCTGTGCGTCACCGAGCCCTCCAGCCGCAAGAGCTTCCCCAACGTCTTCTACAAGGGCCAGCCCGTGGACAAGAAGATGGACGAGGCCCTCCAGGACTACCACGCCGACACTGTCATCATCAAGGGGGCCAACGCCTTTGACCAGGACGGCCATGTGGGCATCATCACTTCCGGCTTCAACGGCGGCACTGTCCCCAACTTCATCGGCTACATGACCAGCAAGGGGCTGAAATGGATCTGCCCTGTGGGCTATGAGAAGATGGTCCCCAGCGTCCCCGCCGCCAGCCGGGCCCTGGGCGGCGCCAGCCACATCGACATCTCCATGGGGGCCGACCCCGGCCTGTACTGCCTGTCCAGTGCCGATATCGTTACTGAGGTGGAGGCCATCAAGGCCATGTTCCATTGCGACGCCAAGGTGGTGTGCGCCGGCGGCATCGGCGGCAACGAGGGCGCCCACTACTGGGCCGTGGACGGCGAGGAGGCCGACGTCAAGGCCCTGGTGGACTTCCTGGAGAAGAGCATCAAGGGGGAACCCGCCGTCAAAGGCAACAAGGGCAACTGTGCCAACTGCCGCTATCCCGGCTGCAAGTATAACGGTTTGAAACCCGAGGATTTGCCCCAGTGGATGAAGAAACGGGGCATCGAAAAGTAAACCTTCCCAATACAAAGCCGGCTGCGGTCAAAACAGCCGGCTTTGTATATAGCAAAGAAAACGGGAGTTGATTTTGTGTTTGAGACAATTCATACCATTGTATTCCAGGCCCGGGAAGGAGGCGGCAATCCCTGCCCGGTAACGATAAACTCTGATAGTTTGACCGGAGATCAGATGCAGGCCATGACTTATGATTTCGGAGCGGAGTCCGCCTTTTTGATGAAGCCAACACAGGCGGACTGTGACATCAAAGTCCGGTATTTTATGCCCCTGCATGAAACGGATATGTGTATGCACGCCACTGTGGGGAGCGTGTCCGCTTTGGTGCATCGGGGGATATGCCAGACCTCCCCAATCACGCTTGAGACAAATCTTGGCTCCATGCGGGTGGATTGGGAAATGAGAGACGAACAGATTGATGTAGCCATAGAACAATTTCTCCCCCAATATCAGCCGACTGCTCCCACCGTTAGTGAGATCTGTCAGGCACTGAGAATCGCTCCAGAAGCCTTGACCGGCGGGCCCATCCAGTCTGTGTCCACTTCTCGATTTAAGCTGCTGATTCCGTTAATCAGCAAGGCCGTACTGGATCATTTGAATCCGGACTTTGAACTGCTGTGGTCCCTCTGTGACCGCTATGAAACGACCGGATTTTACCCTTTTGTTTTGGGAACGGATCATGTGCTGTATGCCCGGCAGTTTCCCAAACGGGCTGGTTATGACGAGGATCCGGCCACCGGTGTGGCCGCTTCAGCTCTGGCGGCCTATCTGGTAAAATATCGGCAAGTTACTGTTCAAAATGGATGGAATTGCTTTACTATCTTTCAAGGTGAAGCAATGGGCCAGCCCAGCGTGATCTATGCTGATGTGTTTGTAGAGGAAAATAAAATCACCCGTACCCGCATTCGGGGGAATGCCAAAATGCTTTGAATAATGGAGGAGTTTATCGGTTATGAATGTTGAAGATCGTTTACAGGAACTGGGCATTGTTCTGCCCAAAGCCAATCCGCCAGCTGCTATATATTGTCCGGGTATTCAGGCTGGAAAGCTGGTGTTTACCGCCGGACAGACGCCTAAAGTAGACGGCAAGCTGCAATATACCGGAAAGCTGGGGCAGGACCTCACGGTGGAAGAAGGACAAATGGCGGCCCAGTTGTGTATCCTCAGTTGCTTGGCCATCCTGAAAGATACTGCCGGAAGCTTGGACCATGTGAAACGGATTGTAAAGCTGACAGGTTTTGTCAATGCAACTCCGTCCTTTACACAGCACTCTCAGGTAATTGATGGTGCGTCCAAACTGCTGTATGATATTTTTGGCCGCGTCGGAAGTCATGCACGCAGCGCGGTTGGGTGTGTTTCTTTGCCCGGGAATGCTTGTTGCGAGATCGAAATGGTTGCAGCAGTAAAATAAGACTACCTGCAATATATTTGGGTATAATCCGGAGGTGATCCACATAAAAAGACAGATATTAGTTGTGGACCATGACTTAGCCGTGTGCCGGGCAATCTATGATGGTATGCGGGATGAGTTTACGGATGTCTGCTATATGACGTCTGCGGTTGAGGTTTTAGTTGATTACATGAAGCAGGAATACAGTTTGGTGATTTTAGACTCACAGCTTGCAATGATGAGTGACATGGAGTTGCTTCGGATTTTAAGAAAAGCAAACCATATGCCTATTTTAGTGCTTGCTGATTTTTTAAGTCCTGAGGATAAAGTGGAATTGTTTCATGCTGGCGCAGATGCTTGTATTGATAAACCCCTAAATATAGAAGTTTGTATCGCTCAGGCCAACGCACTAACTCAGAGATATATGGAATCTGATGTGGAGAAAGAATGTTCTGACATTATTGCGTTTGGAACCAAACTGATTATTTGTCCAAGATACCGTCAGGTTGTTGCGGATGGAAAGACTCTATCGTTAACGAAAAAAGAGTTTGACCTTCTTCACTTCTTCGCCCAATCCCCTAAGCAAGTATTTTCTCGCACTCAATTATATGAACAAGTATGGAATGAGGATAGTACGATTGGAGTGGATGAGATTGTTAAGGCCCATATTAAATCTCTCAGAAGAAAATTAGGATTTATGGGAAAAGAATATATTCAGACTGTGTGGGGAACTGGATACAAATTTGTTTTAGACAATTCTGAATCATAATGGAACAAAAAAACATCGGGCTGAACACATATGTTCGCCCGATGTTTTTTGTCGGAAAATGAAGAATGATTTCCCGATATTTTCCCGAAAAAATCCCGGTTACTTCACTTTTCTACTTTATTCTTCTGATTAGTTGCAGCATAATAAAATCTTGACAGGATCACCTAGGCAGACGGCAAAATATGCTGCCACAGCTCCGTTTGACAAAAGGAGATAGCCGTCTGTGTGCCAGCCGTAAACGGAAGGAGTTCCTATGCGATGGACGATCCATCGTATTGAGAATGTCCGCCGGTATGACGTGCCAGGACACACCGCTTACTTGAAAGCATTTAGGCGACCTTGTCTCGGTTTCTCCCGCAGGAACAGAAGGGAGCCGGTTGAAAAATCGACAAAGCCTCCGCCTGCCCGATCAGTCACATCGACAAGATATCTCAATGCGTACCAAGCGGCCGAATTTTCACAGTTCTGTGGATTCGGTCGCTCTTTTCACACCTATGGGACTTATCCCAGATGCCGGTCCCCTCCAATCAAAATTTTTCGTTTCCCAAACGTAACGATAAATTTTGATTGGAAAGGAAATTCATTATGAATAACGATATGCGATCCTATGTAATCAACCTGCTGGAAACTTATCAGGAGCGCACGCGGAAGATCGCTCTGCTACACTACGAGTTGGAACACCCCGCCCGTACATCTGAGGCTGAGATGATCAGTGCGATGGCCTTGGGGCATGGTGCTGGCGGTAGCAGCCACACCGAGGGCCACATCTCCGACAAGACTCTCTACATCGCACTCAACTACCAGAGTAAGATCGACAAGATGAATGCCGACATCAAAGAGGAAATTGTGGTACAGCTGGTGGAATTGGAGCAGGAGCAAAAGCGGCTGAAATACTATGTCTCGCTTTTGGAGAAGCGCCAGCGGGCTCTAATTCAGGCAATTTATTTTGATGAATGCTCGTTGGACGAAGTTGCGGAGCAACTTGGTATTGCGTCCCGTACAGTACGCACGATTAAGAAGGCTGCATTGGAACGACTTGTCGGTATGTACGAGTATGTTCAAGGTGTAAATAAGCCCTAACTGCCCTATGTCAGATTAAAGCCGGAATTTGGCCACATATTAGCCACACATTGGTACTTGAATTGGCCGCTCATTCTGTGCTATCATTAAGCTGTCAAAAAAGGAAGGCACTCCAGGCCATGTCTGGGGTGCCTTCCCCTATTATTTACAAGGGGGTCATCTTATGCGGGAAAAGATCACAGCAGAACAGTACACGCAAATGAAGAAAACCGACATCCGCTCCGTGGACCCGGCCACAGTGCCGGATATCCGGGACATCCATGTAAACCCAGCGCTTCCGCCGGCCGAGCGAATCCGGGAGGCCGCCCGACAGATGAAGGGCAATCCCTTCGTCTACCGCTGCGGCGGTCTTTTGGTCAAGACCTCCTTTGCCGGAACCCGGCCCCTCCAGGCTGTCCTGGAGGAGTGCCTGGAACATTCTAAATGACAGCGCCGGTAAAACTCGCCCTTTACACAGAGCGAAAAAGCTGATATACTGAATGCGGATCAAATCAGATAAGGTTATTCCATGAGTGCTTTCTGACTGAAAATCCGCATGTTGCTGGGAATGTCAGGAGGTTTTCTCATGGAATTTTTTTGTTACGCCTATGGCCGTCTGTCCAAGGAGGACCTGGACAAAAAGGCGGAAAGCGACAGCATCAAGAATCAGCGCGACCTGATCCACGCCTACATCGACCGTGACCCGGAGCTGCACCTGGTCATGGAGGGCTACGACGATGGCTACACCGGCACCAGCTTTGACCGACCCCACGTCCGGGAGATGCTGGAGGCGGTGAAGTCCGGCAAAGTCAACTGCGTGGTGGTCAAGGACCTGTCCCGGTTTGGACGGGAGTACATCGAGTCGGGCCAGTACATCGAAAAGCTGTTCCCGGCCCTGGGAGTGCGTTTTATCGCCATCAATGACAACTACGACACCGCCCACCTGGACAGCTCCAGCAGCCTGATGCTGCCCTTCAAAAATTTGATGAACGACAGCTATTGCCGGGACACCTCCATCAAGATCCGCAGCCACCTGGATGTGAAGCGGCGGAACGGGGAGTTTATCGGCTCCTTCGCTGTCTATGGCTATGCCAAGGACCCGGAGAACAAAAACCGTTTGGTGGTTGACCCGGAGGCGGCTGAGACGGTACGGGAGATTTTCGCCCGTCGTATTGCCGGACAAAGCTGTCAGGCCATTTCGGATGATCTGAACGCACTGGGAGTCTTGTCTCCCATGGAGTACAAGCGGTCTAAGGGGATCAACTTCAAGACCGGATACCAGGTGCAGAGCAAAGCCAAGTGGAGCGCCCGGGCGGTACTTCGTATTCTGGAAAACGAGGTCTATCTGGGCATTATGACTCAGGGCAAGCGCACCACTCCCAATTACAAGGTCAGGACGGTGGTCGAGCGCCCACCTGAAGCCTGGATGCGGGTGGAGGGGACCCACGAGGCCATTATCAGTCAGGAGGATTTCCGACTTGCGGCCCGTTTGAAGGGCAAGGATACCCGAAAGGCCCCCGGGGCCAGCGTGGTCTATCCTCTGTCGGGGCTGGTATGCTGCGGGGACTGCAAGAGCAATATGATCCGAAAAACCAGTCTCTACGGCGAAAAGACCTACGGTTATTTTGTCTGCGCCGCCCACCGGGCGGATAAATCGGTATGCTCCACCCACAGCATCAGCGAGACCAAGCTGGAGCAGGCAGTGCTGGAGGGGATCAACTTTCACATCAAGATGGTAGCGGAGCTGCGTGGAGCGCTGGAGGCCATCAGCCGCCGCCCCATGCAGCGGGTGACGCTGGAGCGGATGGACCGCCGGCTGGATACTCTGCGGCAGGAACTGGCCCGAAAACAGGAAATCAGGGACAATCTCTACCGCCGCTATGCCAGCGGTGAGGTATCCAAGGAGGATTTTTACGATTTCAAGCGCATTTTCACCAAGGATTGTGAAGAAGTTGAACAGTCCATTGAGACGCAGCGGCATCAGCTGGATGAAATGCTGGCCAACACCTCCCCGGACAGCCCCTGGATTGAATACTTTCAGCGGTTCGGCCAAATTGACGTGTTGAACCGGGATGTGCTGGTGCGTCTGGTGGAGCGGATTCTGGTCTACGAGGACAGCCGGATTGAGATTGTGTTCCAATATCAGGCACAGTTTGAGCAGGCCAAGGCCGTGGCCTCCTCCTTTGCGGAGGACGATGAACTTCGGGAGGCGGTATAGGCATGGCGAGGAAAAGCCGAAAGGACCAGATCAGGGCTGCAAACAGTGGACAAGCCCTGTCTGAGCAGAGGCAGACTGCGGCTCCCGCTGAGAAAACCTATACCGCTGTGGGCTACGTCCGCCTGTCCATCCTGGAAACCAGGGATAGGAAGGACAGCGAGGCCCTGCAAAATCAGAAGGCACTTATTCGGGAATACATTCAGAGCCAGGGTGACTTAACGCTGCTGTCCATCTGCGAGGACAACGGCGAAACCGGAACGAATTTTCGGCGGCCTGGTTTCGAGGCCATGATGGAAGCGGTCTGCGATGGAAAGGCCAACTGCATCGTGGTCAAGGACCTGTCCCGTTTTGGTCGGAATTACATTGAGGCCGGCAACTACCTGGAACATGTATTTCCGGCGATGGGCGTCCGCTTTATCTCCATTGGGGACGGCTACGACAGCGCCGACGCCACTACCGCCGACTGTCTGGTGGTCGCGTTAAAAAATCTGATGAATCAGGTATACTCCAAGGATATTTCTCGAAAGTCCGGCTCCATTCTGCGGGAGAAGATCAAGCGTGGAGAGTTTATCGGGGGCTACGCCTCCTATGGCTATATCAAGGACCCGGCGGACCGGCACCGGATCATCGTTGACCCGGAGGCCGCAGAAGTGGTCCGAATGATTTTTCAAAAAAAGCTGGAGGGCGTCAGCAATGCAGGCATTGTCCGCTGGCTGAACAATTCCGGGATTTTGTCCCCCTGCTGCTACCGACATCAGAAGGGTATTCTGCTGGATGCCCTGTCCCAGTTGATTAACAAGGAAATTGAGCAGGCTGTGGACACTGTACAAATGGCAAAGCATCTCTTTGACGGAACAGAGGAATAGATCACAGCCAGGGCGGCGGAGCTGCGCCTGGAGGGCCGGGAGCGGAACCGGGCCCATCTGGAGGCCCTTCACGCCGTAGCCCTGGAGA
>OFFV01001702.1_pt1 | contig 12161 bp, 9 predicted proteins | sample 1521461 | NCBI WGS metagenome assembly OFFV01 (sample SAMEA3504120, study PRJEB24116) | mouse gut metagenome | biome: mouse gut; feature: mouse-associated habitat; material: faeces | place: Denmark | collected 2011 | reverse complement strand
GTGGGGGGTGGGGGAAATTAATTTTGTTTCATAGGTTATTGTTCTTTTATGGGGGATGCGTTATAATTTTGTACACAAAAAATAGTATGAAGCAGACTGCCGCATATCCGGCTGGGGGTGCGGCGTTTTGCAGGGAGCGTGGATGTATGGGGAAAATTAACCGTGAGGATATGTTGGAACTGACCAGGCGTATGACATTGAGACGGAATTGCTTTGACAGGATCGCAGGGGCATATCTGGATGAAGAGGGATTTGTGGATGGAACTTTTAATAAACATTTTCACAGGTTGTCTCAAAAGGATCAGCAGATCAACCTTGATATAGCAAAAGCAATTCCTTTTTCGGATACAAATGTACAATTAAAAGAGTATGTTTTTGGGGGAGCGGATCAGAGGCCGGGAAGCATATGGCAGCTGCTTATGGCATTGAAGGAATGCGGGTTGAAAAATGATGCCATGTTGGATGTGTTTTATGAGGAATTCGGCAAGGTATACCGGGCGGATGGAAGCTATGCCGTTTATTTTTTCCATGGCAGTTATGATGTTCCGCTGAAAGCCAGTGACAAGGAGAGCCTGTGGGAATCAGAAGAAGTCTATCAGTTCCTGATTTGTGCGGTCTGCCCGGTCAGTGGCGATTACGAGCCGGGGAAGCCGGAATGCGGGTTTCTTTTCCCGGCATTTAAAGACAGGAGCAGCGATACGGAGAGGGTTAATATTTTTCAGGCGGCCGGAAACTTTGGGGAAGCCGGAGGAGTGGAAGAAATCTTGTTTTCCCGTCAATAAGTATCAGGAGCGGATTCTGCCGAGCCTTCCCTTCCCCGTTCCCTTTTGTTCCCGTCTGTCCCTCTTCCTTGCTGCCCCCTGCCTTGCCCCTCGCATGCCCCAATACCTTCGTCAACACGACATAAAAAAGTATAAAATGTCAAAAGAAGCTCTTACGGAAGAAAAGGAATAAAGTATAATAAAATTATAAGAAGCGAGACAGGAAAAAGAGCAGAAATAGAAAAAATGAAGGAGGAAAAAGAGGTATGAGCAAGATGATGGGAGCGATATTGCCCGGAAACAGCACGGTGGAGCTGAAGGAGTTTGATGTGCCGAAACCGGGACATGGGCAGGTGTTGGTACAGACGAAGGCGACGACGATCTGCGGGAGCGATATCCGCTGCATTTACAGGGAGCATGTGGGAAAAGGGCCGGAAGGCTATATACCGGGCATGATCGCAGGACATGAGCCTTGCGGCGTGATTGTAGAAGAAGGAGAAGGGCTGAAACGCTTTAAAAAGGGTGACAGAGTAGTTGTTTACCATATTTCGGGATGCGGCGTATGCAACGACTGCCGGAGGGGGTATTATATTTCCTGTACGAGCGAACACAGGCAGGCTTATGGCTGGCAGAGGAACGGAGGAATGGCTCCCTACATACTGGCGGAGGAGAAGGATCTGATCGCATTGCCGGACGAACTGACTTATAAGGACGGCGCACAGGTGGCGTGCGGGTTCGGTACCGTTTATGAGGCGATTGAGAAAATCGGTATCTGCGGCAATGATGCGGTACTTGTAACAGGGCTTGGTCCGGTAGGGCTTGCGGCATTGATGCTTGCGAAATGCATGGGGGCGAACCAGCTGATCGGCGTGGAAATGAACGATTACCGCATCGACCTGGCAAAGAAACTGGGCCTTGTGGATCACGTGTTTAAGCCGGGGGAGAATACTCTTGACCAGATCCTTGCGGTAACGGGCGGCAAAGGCGTGGAGCGGGCCATCGATGCCAGCGCCAACGATGCGGGAAGGCAGCTCGCTATCAGGGCAACGAGGGAATGGGGGAAGATCGCGTTCGTAGGCGAAGGCGGAACCTGTACGTTCAATCCGAGTCCGGATATTATCCATGGGCAGAAGACAATTTTCGGTTCCTGGGTAACGTCTCTGTGGAAAATGGAAGAACTGGTGGAACGCCTGGTGAGATGGGGAATCCATCCGGAAGATTTGATTACCCACGAATTCCCTCTGGAAAAAGCGGACGAAGCGTACGCTCTCATGGCAGGAGGACAATGCGGCAAAGTAGCTGTCACATTTGAAGATTAAAGTCTGCGTTGAGAAGCATCAGGAGAAATGGGGAGGAAAGCATAGATGGATCATAAAATTAACCCTGTGGATGTTCCGAAAAGGAAATTGTATACAGGAGAAGAGATACCCGTCGTCGGGCTGGGGACTTTCGGATCGGATAAATATACGCCGGAGCAAGTAAGCAATGCGGTATTCGGAGCGATTTTAAGCGGTTACCGGCTGATCGACTGCGCGTCGGTGTATCAGAATGAGGACAGGATCGGCGAGGTGCTTCAAAGAATTTTCAAAGAGTCCGAGATTAAAAGGGAAGAGCTGTTTATTACTTCAAAGGTATGGAACGATATGCACAGGGAGGTATTGCGCTCCTGCGAGAAAAGCCTGAAGGATCTGCAGTTGGATTATATCGATTTGTATTTTGTGCATTGGCCTTTCCCGAACTATCATGCGCCCGGCTGCAGCGGCGATTCCAGGAATCCCGATTCCAGGCCTTTTTCCATCAACGAGTTTATGGATACGTGGAAACAGTGCGAAGAACTGGTGGACAAAGGGCTGGTGCGTTATATAGGAATGTCTAACATGACGATTCCGAAGCTGGAGGCGGTGCTGCCTTTGTGCAGGATCAAACCGGCAGCATTAGAGATGGAGTGCCATCCCGGCTTTCAGCAGGAAGAACTCTTTGCTTATGCGCTGGAACATGGAATACAGCCCATTGGGTATTGCCCGATCGGTTCCCCGTCAAGGCCGGAAAGGGACAGGACGAGCGAAGACGTGGCGGACACGCAGATGGCGGAAATCGTCGAAATCGCGGAAGCGCACCATGTGCATCCGGCAGTGGTCTGCCTGAAATGGGCAGCCCAAAGGGGACAGATCCCGATTCCTTTTTCCGTTAAAGAACCCCAGTATGTGAGCAATCTCAAATGCGTGACCGAAGACCCGCTGACACCGGAAGAAATGGAAAAAATACGGAAAGCGGATAAAAACTGCCGTTTGATCAAAGGACAGGTATTTTTATGGCAGGGAGCTTCCGGCTGGGAAGATTTATGGGACTTGGATGGTAAAATAACAGGGGCTTAAGAAAAAATAGAATAGAAAACAAAAGTATTCCCCTTTTGTCAGACAGAACCGGTGTCAGGCAAAAGGGGATATTTTTTACGCCGATTTTAGCGTAGTAGATTTTTAACCCTTTTTTGTAAGAAATTCAATTTAAAAGAAAATTCGTAATTTATATAATGTATACGTCAAGGTCAAATGCATTTATTCTTTTGGGGGACTCGATACATCGGGGTGAAGATAGGCATATTGCATCGCTTTTAAATCGGAAGTTATCATAAGGCTTAAGATGATATTTCCGTTCTCCCGGTACCAGACGCAGCCGGTATTGGATGAACTGCCCGTTTCACCGGTCTGTGAATTGACATCCTTTTCAATAAGGTCGTAAAAATCATAAAGTTCTTGCTCCTCATCGGCAGAGCAGGTCCAGGCAACGCACATCAGGCGTTCTTTGTCATCAAACATATATTTGATTGTTCCCTGGCGTTCCTGATAAGTTTTGGGATAAGTATAGCAGATGCCTCCATATACGGAATCGTAGGTCTCGGGGGAGGAGCCTTCATAAGCCAGGACGTCTTCGACCGTATATTCCCAGGTGGAGTCCGAGAAGGGGGAAACAGGCGCGGCAGGGTTTTCTTCTTTCCGGCAGGCGCAGAGAACAAGGGCGAACAGAACCGGAAAGAGAAGAATAAATCGTTTTGAAAATTTTGCATTGAAATCGTTCATATATTATCTCCTTAATGAATGTAGAATCAATGACATTATAAAGACATTCTTATATATTGGCAAGAGGCTGGGAAAGAAAAGTATGCCGGACGGCTATTGCCGAATGATAAAACAAAGAGCCGATTATTATTACGGACATAATCCGGTGCGGAATGCATCGGAATATTAAATATAAATATTTATAGAAGTTCTGCATATTTACCGATGCGGAAGCAGGATTATGTTACAAACGAAATATAGTTGGGAGGAAGAGAGTTGGAAAAGATTAAACAGAATCCAATCGTGAAAAAAATTGGTATTAACAGAATTGTATTATGTGGCGTACTTATACTGATGTATGCAATTTTTTGTATGCTGAGCAGCAAGTTTGTCGGCGTGCAAAGAATTATGAGTGCATTAAACTATGCGTATTTTCTTGGTTTTTTGTCGTTAGGCGTAACGTTTGTTATAGCTACCGGCGGCATCGATTTTTCCATCGGCCCGGTCATGTTCTGTTCCGCGCTGATTTCCGGATACTGCCTGACAAAATACGGCGTTCCGCTCGTACTCAGTCTGCTGATCAGCGTTTTGGTAGGCTTTTTGTTCGGCGTGTTTAACGGATATTTTGTAGCGTATTGGACGGTTCCGCCGTTTATTATTTCCATGGCAAGCATGAATATAGCGAAGGGGCTTGCATCCGTATTTACAAAGACACAGTCCGTCAGCTGGCCGCAGTCGGTGGATGCGAACGGATGGTACAGGAATTTTGTAAAGATGGGGAATTTCCCGGTAGGGCTTGTCATATTTCTCGTATTTGCGGTTATCTGCTCCATTATTTTAAACCAGATGAAGGCAGGTCGTTACATATTGAGCCTTGGAAGCAATAAAGAGGCGGTAAGGCTTTCCGGCGTTAATGTAAAGAAATGGGAAATGCTGGCATATATCATATGCGGCACATTGGTTGGCATTGCGGCTATTTTCTATGTAGCGGCGTACACCACCGTTCAGCCCGGGTATGGCGATCAATATAATAATGAGGCCATTGCCGGCTGTGTAATGGGCGGAACTTCTATGGCCGGCGGCCTTGCTTCCATCAGCGGCACGGTGATCGGCGTGTTTATTATAGCGCTTTTGCAGGAGGGCATCCTGGCGCTTGGCTTCAGCAAGGACTATCAGCTCATTATTACGGGTATTATCGTTATCGTAGCGGTGTATGCGGATGTTGTCACAAGGCGCAGGAAGAATTGACGTTTATGCGGCAAAAATGATTATGAGAAATCTGGAAAGGCGAAGGTAAAAGAATGGGCGATATAATCTTAACAATGAAAGATATAGATAAATCTTTCCCGGGCGTACATGCTTTGGATCATGTGAATTTTGAAGTGAAAAAAGGCGAAGTACACGCCCTTATGGGAGAAAACGGCGCGGGCAAGTCAACTTTGATGAAGGTTCTTACAGGAATCTATACAAAGGATTCCGGCAGCATTGTATATGAAGGCAAGGAAGTGGAATTCCATAATACAAGGGATGCGCAGGACCAGGGTATTGTTATCGTACACCAGGAGTTGAATATGCTTGGGCATCTGACGGTAGCGCAGAATATTTTCATCGGCAGGGAGTTTAAGAAAGGTATCCGTATCGATGATAAAAAGATGAATGAAGAAGCGGAAAAACTGTTTAAACGGCTCAATATCGATATTGACCCTACGGAGATGATGGGAAACCTGACCGTCGGCAAACAGCAGATGTGTGAAATTGCAAAAGCGATTTCCCATGAAGCGAAAGTCATTATTTTCGACGAGCCGTCGGCAGCGCTGACAGAAGCGGAGATAGAAGAACTCTTTAAGATTATCAGGGATCTGCGCAAGCAGCAGCTTGGAATCGTATACATATCGCATCGTATGGATGAAATCAAGGTCATTACGGACAGGGTAACAGTTATGAGGGATGGAACTTATGTGGGTACACTGATTACGAATGACTGCACCAAGGACGACATCATTAATATGATGGTGGGGCGCGTTATTTATGAAGATCCGAAGACGGAAAGTTCGGTGGCAAAGGACGCTCCCATAGTGCTTAAGGTAGAAAACTTAAATGCAGGAAGAATGGTTCAGGATGTCAGCTTTGAACTTCGCAAAGGAGAAATTCTCGGGTTTTCCGGTCTGATGGGAGCGGGAAGAACGGAGACGGCCCGTGCGATCTTCGGAGCGGATCCCAAGACAAGCGGAACGATTACAATCAACGGAAAGAAAGTGGAGATCAATTCTCCTGAAGATGCGGTAAAATGCGGAATCGGTTATTTGTCGGAGGACCGGAAGCGTTACGGTATCGTCGTGCAGAAGTCGGTGGCGGAAAACTCCACCATGGCAACGATGGAAAATTTTGTAAAGGGATTGTTTATCAATAAAAAGGCCGAAAATAAAGCGGCGCAGGATTATGTGGATTCCCTGGCGACGAAGACTCCCGGCGTGGATCAGCTGGTAGTGAATCTGTCGGGAGGCAACCAGCAGAAGGTGGTTATAGCAAAATGGCTGATCAGAAACTGTGATATTTTGATTTTTGACGAGCCTACCAGGGGTATTGACGTCGGTGCAAAGAACGAAATATATAAGCTGATGAACCGGCTGGCGGAAGAGGGAAAATCGATCATTATGATTTCCTCTGAAATGACGGAGATATTGAGAATGAGTGACCGTATCGTTGTTATGTGCGAAGGCAGGAAGACAGGAGAAATCGACATCTCCGAAGCATCGCAGGAAATCATAATGAATATGGCGACGCGAGAGATATAGGATGGAGGATGAAAAGATGGGTAAAACGGTTGGAAATGCACCGGCGGAAAAGAAAAAGTCAATTTTTTCCGGAGCGGGAAGTCAAAAAATAATCGTTCTTCTGGTAGTAATTGTATTGTTTGCATTTTTTAGTATATTCAGCGCTAACTTCAGAAGGTATACGACAGTACTCAGTATTATGGATTATTCCTATTATATAGCGTTGATGGCGATCGGCGTAACTTTCCCGTTGATTACGGGAGGGGTGGATCTGTCGATCGGAACAGGGTTGATCTGTTATTCGCTGGCCGGCGGCTATCTGGTGATCCATTGCGGATGGCCCACGTGGGCGGGAATGCTGGTTTCTATTTTGTTCGGCGTATTGATCGGGACGTTAAACGGCGCTTTAGTATCGATTATGAGTCTGCCGCCGTTTTTGGCTACTCTATGTACGTGTATGATTACGAGGGGGCTTGGTTCTATTTGTTCCAAAAGCTTTGGTATTTCCTGGCCTACCAGCGGATCGGAAGGAAGCTGGTTCAGGGACATCTTTAAGATTACGATCGGAGATACCAAATACCCGCTGGGATTTCTCTGGGTACTGCTTCTGGTATTGTTGATGTCTTTTGTACTCAACCATACGAAGATCGGAAGATATACCATTGCGATCGGCAGTAATAAAGAGGCAACGATTTTATCAGGTATTAACGTAAAATTTTATCATATTATGGCATATGTGATATCCGGGCTTTTTGCGGGCCTGGCATCCATCGCATATTCCGCAGTATTTTCGACTGTGCAGCCTGGTACGGGAGCCGGATTTGAGCTGGAGGCGATCGGCGGAGCAATTATTGGCGGGGTTTCCGCTTCCGGAGGCGTTGGAAGCGTCACGGGTTCGCTTTTAGGCGTGTTTGTTATCTGTTTATTGAAGACAGGGCTTCCGTATATCGGACTGCAGGCAAACTGGCAGCAGATCATCACCGGCATGGTATTGATCGGGGCGGTAATGGTGGATATCCTGAAAAAGAAAAAGGCGGAAACCGTATAAGCTATGTTTGGGAAGTATTGATTCCATATGGTATGAAGCCATGGATCATGGCATCATATAAAGATAACCAAATATTTTAGGAGGAAAGAAAATGAAAAAGAAAATTTTGGCAGTATTGATGTGTGCAGCTATGACAGCGACAGTTTTCGCTGGCTGCGGCAACAAAACAGAAGAGGCAGCAGCTCCTGCAGAAGAGGCAGCTCCGGCAGAGGAAACAGCTTCGACACAAACAGCGGGCGGCGGCTATACGTTTGAAATCATTGTAAAGAGCTATCAGTCTTCTTATTGGCAGGCAGCTGTTACCGGCGTTAATCAGGCAGCAGCAGATCTGGGCGTTACAGCAAACTGTACAGGCCCTAATGCAGAGTCCGATATCGCAGACCAAGTTAACATGTTAAACAGCGCGATCAACAATGAACCCGATGGAATCGGCCTTGCAGCCTGCGACCAGGATGCATGCCTTGACGCGTTGCAGACAGCTATGGACAAAGGCATCCCGGTAGTATGCTTTGACTCCGGTATCCCGAAGGCTCCCGCTGGCTCTGTTCTTTCTACCATCGCAACAGACAACTACGGCGCTGGCGCAACAGCAGCAGACAATCTTTATCCTGCTCTGAAAGACACGATTGCAAATGCAACAGCTCCTGTAAGAATTGGTGAAGTAAATCAGGAAGCAACTTCTGAGTCCATCACAAGCCGTGGTCTTGGTTTTATCGATAGATTCAGCGAGTTAGCAGCAGCTGACGGAAAGACAGTTGCAGTTATCGGTAATGAATATTATGTAAATAATTGTAAAGACGCTGGCGACGAAGCAAGCGCTGATATCATTATCGAAGTAGCAGTTCCCGCTCAGACGACCGTTGAACTTTGCGCAACAGAAGCTTCTGTTATCTTGAATAAAGCAGATACCATCGGCGTATTTGGTTCCAACCAGGTTGCGGCTGAAGGAATTCTGACAGCAAACGGTAACTTAAGCGTATTAGGAACAGATGCGGCTGCAGGCGATATCTTAGCAGCAGGCTTTGACGCAGGTTCCGTAATCAAAGGCGCAATTAAAGACGGCACAATGTTTGGCGCAGTGACACAGTCTCCTCTCGCAATGGGTATTAAGACTGTTGAAACATTGACAGCAATCGCTAATGGCGAAACAGTAAGCGATATCCCGACAGAAGGTTACTGGTATGACAGCACGAACATGGAAGATGCTTCTATCGCTCCTAACCTTTATGACTAATCGCAGAAACATATTGCTTTTTAAGTACATCTTGTTTTAGAAAACGACATAATGAATTTGTATTGCAATAAAAAATAAAATTTGGTTATCAAAAGAGGGGCAGAGAAAAATCTCTGCCCCTTCTCTATCTTTTCATTTTATCTTTTCATCTGCATCTGGTATTGCTTCGGAGTAATGTGTTTATACCTTTTAAAAAGTTTTATGAAGTAGCTGCAATCGTTGAAACCGCAGTCATAGGCGATAGAGGTAATGGGAGAATCGGTAGTGCAGAGCATGGTGCAGGCGCGTTCGATGCGGTAGTAGTTCAAGTAATCCATCGGTGTCTTATGGGCGATCGTCTGGAAGTATCTGCAAAAATATTTGGGAGACATCCCTGAGATCTGCGAAAGCTGCTGCAGGGTGATGCTGGAGGAATAATGGCTTTCAATATATTCAAAGACCGGCTTCAACTGCTCCATATGCCGAAAAGGGGATTCAAAGCTTGGGGTGCTGCAAGCATAATATTTTTCGCGGAAAATAAGCCCGAATAATTCAAAAAGGGAGCCGATGACGGTGAGTTCAAAGCCAGGGGCAGTTTCGGACATGGAAGAAAACAGTTTGTCAACGGCAAAGCACAAGGAAGGGACCCGGGCAGAGATAATCGGATGAATAATAATATCCTGATGCTTTATTTTTTTTAAATATTGGCGGCAGGAGTCCGCGTGGAGAAACAGGATGTCCAAATCAAAAACGAGACATTCATAAATACAGTTTTCCGGCGTTCCGCCATGGATCGCGCCGCTGGGAATCAGAAAGCCTTCCCCGCTGCGGGCGATGATTTCCTGGTCTGCCAGCATAAGGCAGAATTCCCCTTGCAGCACTCTGACGATCTCATATTCTTTATGCCAGTGGAAAGGCATTTCATATCTTGGATGGCTGCTGTCCACATGATAAAAGGCAATGGGAAATTCTTTGGTTCCGTGCATTTTTTTTTCATTGTAATCGAGATATAGCATAAGTTTCTCCCTTTTTTTGGCTTAAATGGGCGGCTATTTCTTATATATGGCTGTCCTGCCCTGAAAAAGTGAATATTGTTATATTTTATGCTATTATATCACAATGCGTTTCATAAAACGAGTGATATTATTATATTAATAGTAACCAATGAGTGTCTTTTGAAAAGGAGGTATTATTAGATGGCAGAAAACAGAATGATTGGGGATTATCCGGTAATCGGCATCCGGCCGACGATCGATGGAAGAAGGGGTTATTTGAAGGTAAGGGAATCTCTGGAAGACCAGACGATGAATATGGCAAAGGCAGCAGCGAAGCTGTTTACCGAAAACCTGAAATATTCCAACGGCGAGCCGGTAAAGGTAGTGATTGCGGATACCACGATCGGACGCGTAGGCGAGACGGCAGCATGCGCGGAGAAGTTTAAAAAAGAAGGGGTTTCCATTACTTTGACCGTAACTCCTTGCTGGTGCTACGGCGCGGAAACAATGGATATGGATCCTATGACGATTAAAGGCGTATGGGGATTTAACGGAACGGAAAGACCGGGCGCAGTTTACCTGGCAAGCGTTCTTGCAACTCATGCACAGAAGGGGCTTCCGGCATTCGGCATCTACGGCCATGACGTACAGGATGCGGACGCTACCGACATTCCGGCGGATGTGGAAGAGAAACTGCTCCGTTTCGGACGCGCGGCAGTGGCGGCGGCGACTATGAGAGGAAAATCTTATTTACAGATCGGTTCTATCTGTATGGGTATCGGCGGCTCTATCATTGATTCTGATTTTATGGAATCCTATCTTGGCATGAGAGTGGAATCTGTTGACGAGGTGGAGATTATCCGCCGCATGACAGAGGGCATTTATGACCAGAAGGAATATGAGAAGGCACTGGCCTGGGTGAAGACATATTGTAAGGAAGGGTTTGACAAGAATCCGGAAGCAGTGCAAAAGACCAGGGAGGAAAAGGATAAGGACTGGGAGTTCGTAGTGAAAATGATGTGCATCATCAAAGACCTGATGAACGGAAATCCCAACCTGCCCCAGGGCTGTGAGGAGGAAATGGTAGGGCACAATGCCATTGCCGCAGGGTTCCAGGGACAGCGCCAGTGGACGGACTTTTATCCCAACGGGGACTTTGCGGAGGCAATGCTCAATACCTCCTTTGACTGGAACGGCGCAAGGGAGCCTTACATCCTTGCCACAGAAAATGACGTATTAAACGGCCTTGGGATGCTTTTTATGAAGCTGCTCACCAACAGGGCGCAGATTTTTGCGGATGTGCGTACATACTGGAGCCCGGAAGCGGTAAAGAATGCCACAGGCTATGAGCTGGAAGGGATTGCAAAGGAGGCAGGCGGCTTTATCCATCTGATCAATTCCGGCGCGGCATGCCTGGATGCCAATGGGCAGTCCAAAGACGCCCAGGGCAATGGCGTGATGAAGCCCTGGTATGAAGTGACCCAGGAAGACCAAATGATGCAGGCCACCACATGGAATGCGGCGGATTTCGGCTATTTCCGTGGGGGCGGCTATTCTTCCAGGTTCCTTACGGAAGCGGAGATGCCTGTGACCATGATCCGTTTAAACCTGGTGAAGGGGTTAGGGCCTGTGTTACAGATTGCGGAAGGCTGGACGGTGAAGCTTCCCGGCGAGGTTTCGGACAAGCTTTGGAAACGCACAGACTATACCTGGCCATGTACCTGGTTTGCACCCAGGGTAACAGGCAAGGGAGCCTTTAAGACGGCCTATGAGGTTATGAATAATTGGGGGGCAAACCATGGCGCGATCAGCTATGGGCATATCGGCGCGGACCTGATTACCATGTGTTCTATGCTGCGCATACCTGTGTGCATGCACAATGTAGAGGAAGAGAAGATTTTCCGTCCTGCAGCCTGGAACGCATTCGGCATGGACAAGGAAGGGCAGGATTACCGTGCCTGCGCGGCATTTGGCCCTATGTATAAATAAATTGGAAACTGCGGCGTAGAGGCGGTAAGGCCGGCTGTGCGCCGTAGCTGGGAAAGGAGAGAGCATGGGGAAAGAAAAAAGGATGCTGGCGGCAGATTTTGGTGCATCCGGCGGCAGGGTGATGGCAGGAAGCTACGATGGTGGAAAAATAACGCTCAGCCAGATACACCGGTTCTCCAATGACCCTGTATGGCTTTTTGACACCATGCACTGGGATTTTCTGCGGCTGCTTTTTGAACTGAAAAGCGGCATTAAAAAGGCAGACCAGTCTGGGAAAGTGGACAGCATCGGCGTGGACACCTGGGGAGTGGACTTTGTGCTGCTT
>OFFV01001700.1_pt1 | contig 12188 bp, 10 predicted proteins | sample 1521461 | NCBI WGS metagenome assembly OFFV01 (sample SAMEA3504120, study PRJEB24116) | mouse gut metagenome | biome: mouse gut; feature: mouse-associated habitat; material: faeces | place: Denmark | collected 2011 | reverse complement strand
TCCACGGCAGTTCCAGCAGTGTTTCGATATATCCCCGCTCCACCGCGCTCTCCGAACTGTTTTGGGAAAGTCTGCGATAACGGGCGATCTCCTTTTGGATCTTTTCCTTCACTTCCTTTTCCGCCTTCATTTTACCCAGTTCTTTTTCAAACTGCTCCGCATCGGAAAAAGAATTGTCCTCGCCCAGCTCTTCTCGGATAAACTGGAGCTGTTCCCGCAAAAGATATTCTTTCTGGTTTTTTTCCACTCTTCCCTTTACTTTTTCGGAAAGCTCCGCCTTAATCCTGGCCACTTCGGTCTCGCTGTTCAATATCCCTGCCAGCACTTCGTAGCGCTCTTCCGGGTCTATAGCGGAAAGCACCGCTTGTTTGTTCTCATAATTCAAAGGCATATTGATCGTCACCTGATCCAAGAGGCAGCCCAGCTCGTCAATATCCTGGATATGGCGCTCCATAGCCGTCCCGGTTCTTGGGTAAAATGCCGCATAGCCGGCAAACAATTCCCGGATCTGCCGTATCATCGCTTCCTCTTGTACGGTTCCGTGCAGATTCAGGTCTTCTTCGATCTCTTCCACTTCGCCTTCCAGATAAGCTTCGTTATCCCCAAAGCCGTGCAGTTCTCCTCTGAAAATTCCTTCCACCATAACCCGGACGATATGATTGGGCATCTTGATCACTTGCTTTACCAAAGCGATCGTTCCGATCGAATAAACATTTTCAAAGCCGGGATCTTCCCTCTCCGTTTCCTTTTGTGTCACGAGAAAGATTCTCTGGCTTTCCACCATCGCCTGTTCGACAGCCGCTATGGATTTTTTTCTGCTCAAATCAAAATGAATGATCGTATGGGGCAGTATCGTCATCCCCCGCAATGCCACCACAGGCATATTTCGTTTTACACCGGTATTCCCCATTTCTTTTCCCTTTCTTTTTCACAAGAATGCATATATTCCTCAATGCCGTTTCCTAAAAGGCAAAAAGAGTTGGCCGCCGGGCCAACTCTGCTTTCCATTATCACTATTTAGCCGGACGCATGGCTTCCCTGTGAATGATCAGAGGTTCGCTCGTTCCTTCCACGGCTTCCTTTGTCACCACACATTTTATAATGGATTCATCCGAAGGTATCCGGTACATCACATCCATCATAACATCTTCCATAATGGAGCGCAGCCCTCTCGCACCTGTCTTACGCTCAAAAGCCTTATCTGCAATCGCCTCCACCGCTTCCTCTTCGAAGTCCAGCCTTACCCCGTCAAAATCAAACAATTTTTTATATTGCTTAATAAGGGCGCTCTTAGGCTCCTTCAGAATCTTTACGAGAGCATCCCGATCCAATCCCTGTAAGGTCACGCTGATCGGTACACGCCCTACGAATTCCGGAATCAAGCCAAATTTCACCAGATCCTGGGGCGTTACCTCTTTTAACAGATCCCCGATCTCCTTCACATGCCTGGAAGCTACTTCCGAATTAAAGCCAATCGTACTTCTGTCCAGACGGGATTCCACGATCTTCTCCAGACCGTCGAAGGCTCCGCCGCAAATAAACAGAATATTGGTAGTATCAATTTGGATCAGCTCCTGATGGGGATGCTTCCTTCCGCCCTGAGGCGGTACACTCGCCACCGTGCCTTCCACGATCTTCAAGAGAGCCTGTTGCACGCCCTCTCCGGACACGTCCCTGGTGATTGACACGTTTTCACCTTTTTTCGTGATCTTATCGATCTCATCGATATAAACGATGCCATACTGGGCGCGTTCCACATCGTAGTCCGCAGCCTGTATTAACTTTAATAAAATATTTTCCACATCTTCGCCCACGTATCCCGCTTCCGTCAGCGCCGTTGCATCCGCAATGGCAAAAGGCACGTTTAAGACCCTCGCCAGCGTCTGCGCCAGCAGGGTTTTGCCACATCCAGTGGGACCCAGCATCAGAATATTGCTTTTCTGCAGTTCAACGCCCAGATCCTTGGGCGCTAAAATTCTCTTATAGTGATTATATACGGCGACAGAAAGCACCTTTTTTGCTTCCTCTTGGCCAATCACATACTCATCCAGAAACTTCTTCAATTCCACTGGCTTTAAGAGATTGATTTCCTGCGTCTCTTCTTCCTGGTATACTTCTTCCTCTTCCCGTAATTCTTCCTCAATGATTTCTGCACAAATATCCACGCATTCGTCACAGATATACGCACCGCTTGGCCCTGCAATCAGCTTCCTAACCTGACCATCTGTCTTTCCGCAAAAGGAACAGCGTATTCTTTCCTCAAATCTTCCGGCCATAATTTCCTCCCATTTTTCCTTATTTCTTAAAAGGGACAGCAGCATATGCTGGCTGTCCCCTCAACTTACTTTCTGTTGGTAATTACTCCGTCAATCAAACCATATTCTTTTGCTTCTTCCGCAGACATATAATTATCCCGCTCCGTATCCGCTGCGATCACATCATATGGCTTACCTGTGTTTTCTGCCAAAATGGTATTCAACCGTGTCTTAGTCTTTAATATATTGTCTGCAACAATCTGAATATCGGTTGCCTGTCCCTTAGCGCCGCCAGACGGCTGATGAATCATAATCTCCGCATTGGGAAGCGCAAAACGCTTTCCTTTGGCGCCGCCCGCTAACAAAAACGCTCCCATGCTTGCCGCAAGCCCGATGCAGATCGTCTCCACGTCGCACTTAATGTAATTCATGGTATCATAAATCGCAAGCCCGGCGCTTACGACGCCGCCAGGAGAATTGATATACAGGTGAATATCCTTGCCCGGATCTTCAGATTCCAAAAAAAGAAGCTGCGCCACCACAAGGCCTGCCGTGGTCTCATTCACTTCCTCCCCGAGAAAAATGATCCTGTCCTTTAACAGTCTGGAAAAAATATCATAAGACCGTTCTCCTTTGTTCGTCTGTTCCACAACATAAGGTACTAAACTCATGTAATTCCTCCTTATTCAGCTTTGATTACTTCTGTGCTATCCATAATCAGTCTAACTGCTTTTTGAATGGAAAGATCCCTCTTTATATTCTCTCTTTCTGCATCACCCATGATCTCTTTGAGCTCTGCAACATCCATGTGGTACATGCCAGCCATCTTATCAATCTCAGCTTCCACATCCTCGTCAGATATCTGGATATCCTCTTTCGCTGCAACCGCCTCTAACACCAGGCTTGCCTGGATTCGTTTCATAGCCTCTGGCCGCATCTGTTCCTGGAGCTGCTCCATGGAGTTCCCAGTAAACTGCAAATACTGCTCAAAGCCTAAGCCCTGCTGTGCAAGCCGGTTCGCAAAATCCTCCACCATGGAACCTACTTGCGTGCGAACCATGGCGTCCGGGATCTCCATCTGAGAATCATCAATAATCTTCTGTACGGCCTCGTCTTCCTGCGTACGCTTTGCCTCTGCCTCTTTACTCTCAGTCAGTTGCTTCTTAACGCTCTCTTTGTACTCGGCAAGGGTATCAAATTCGGATATATCTTGTGCAAAGTCATCATCCAAATCTGGTAATTCCTTTGTTTTAATCTCATTAATTCTTACCTTGAACACGGCAGGCTTGCCTGCAAGATCCTGGGCATGATATTCCTCTGGGAAAGTCACGTTGACATCCAGCTCATCCCCGGCGTTCTTGCCGATTAACTGCTCCTCAAAAGTATCAATAAAGGAGTGGGAGCCAATCACCAAAGAATGATTCTCGCCCTTTCCTCCCTCAAATGCCACGCCGTCTGCAAAACCCTCATAATCAATCACTGCGGTATCTCCGTCTTCTACCGGACGTCCCTCTACAGTGACCATTCTTGCGTTGCTCTCTCTCTCCTGATCGATCCGTGCATTTACTTCTTCCTCTGACACTGCGGTATCAATCTGGGTAACCTGAACGCCCTGGTAAGCGCCTAGCGTAACTTCCGGCTTTACCGCCACCTCAGCGGTATAAATGAAAGCCTTCCCCTTTTCAATTTGCGTAATGTCAATGTCAGGCCTGGAGACAATTTCAATTCCGGACTCGTTCACTGCTTCTGGATAAGACTGTGAAATCAGCATATTTGCTGCGTCTTCAAAGAAAATTTCCGGTCCATACATTTTCTCAACCATCGCTCTGGGCGCCTTGCCCTTGCGGAAACCCGGAATACTGATTTTTTTCTTTTCTTTCATATAAGCAGCCTGCATTGCCTTTTCCAGTTCTTCTGCCGGAAGTTCAATGGTAAGCTTTGCCATGTTTTTCTCTAAATTTTCTACCTGTACACTCATTACCGCTATTTCCTCCTTAAATATATATCACCCTGGACAGTACTCTAACCATAACTTCCTGGCACGTCCAATTTATTTAATATTTTTATGCTATATCATCAATGGTACAGCAGAGTATACCCCTAACATACACCATTTTGAGATTATAGCACACTCCCTTATAAAATGCCAGTGTTTTTTATATATTTTTTCACGTTCGCTGCATGGCGGTCCCACCTTTCAACCTTGCGGGGATTGCACGCTTTATCATGCCAAGCGCGGCCACGAAAAGGCATTTTTCTCTTCTACGAAAAGCAAAATCCCGGCTAACCCAGGGCAAGCTGCCTTGCCGAAAGTCCGCCAGGATTTCATTTCTAAAATAGAGCAGTTCTATCATTTTTAATCCATATCCATCAGTTCCTGCATTAAATTCGTATAATCCGTTCTCTTATCCTTTAAAAATTTGATGGCTGAAGAAGGATGACTGTTCAATATTCCAGTCAACAGATAAGGAATATCGTAGCCCCAAGTCACTCCCTCTTCTTTTAATTTCAACATATGCTTTTCCACGAAACGGATCATCGGTATCTCGTTATATTTTGGATTCTTCAAAAAGCTAAGCAATGCCTCTAAAAAGCAATTACCAGCTCCCCTTCCCATTCCGCTTACCGTCGCATCCAGAAGGCAGATTCCCATGCGGCATGCCTCGATGGTATTGGCAAACGCAAGCTGCTGGTTGTTATGGGCATGAATGCCGACCGTCTTCCCTGCAGCATCAGCAGCCTCGACATATTTTCGTGAAAGCTTCGTAATCTGTTCTGGATAAAAAGAACCAAAGCTGTCCACCAAGTAAATCACGTCAACGGAGCTCTGTGCCAGAAGCTGCAGCGCCGCTTCCAAATCATCGCTGTTTACTTTGGACACCGCCATAATGTTGACTGTGACCTCATAGCCTTTCTTCTTGATATGCTCAATCATCTCAATAGCCGCCGGAATCTGATGTATATAAGTCGCCACCCGTACAAGATCCACGACGCTGTCTTTTCTTTGGAGTATATCCTTTTTATAATCACAACGCCCTGCATCTGCCATCACGGAAATTTTAAGGGAGGAATTATTGTCTCCCACTATGGCGCGGATATCTTTTTCATCGCAAAACTTCCACTTTCCAAAGCATTTGGGGTCAAACAGCTCCTTTGACGCCTTATAGCCAAACTCCATGTAGTCAACGCCCGCTTTGATATTCGCTTCATACAAGTCCCGCACAAATTCGTCAGAAAATGCAAAATTATTTACCAGCCCGCCGTCCCGCAGGGTGGCGTCCACCACCTTGACGTCCGGGCGGTATGCTATTAGATTCGATATCTCTTTCATGCTGTTTTGCTCCTTTTCTCCGGGTATGCTGCGCCTTTGTCGTCCGTTTCGTTTTTCCATCTTGCACGCTAATCCCTGCCAAGCAGGATTTATACACTCACACTTTAAATTGTTAAACTTTAAACTAATAAAGTGTCTTTATCATACAAAATAAAAACCCCTTTGTCAATCCTTTTTCTTACATCAGGCTATTTCAGGAATTGGGCAAGTACTTCCATAAAGATATTGATATCTAAAGGTTTCGCAATATGAGCGTTCATTCCATTTTTTAATGCCGCCTCTTTATCTTCTTCCAGCGCATTAGCCGTCATCGCAAGGATCGGCATCGTCTTAACATCTTTCCTTTGCATGTTACGGATCGTCCTCGTCGCCTCATACCCATCCATAATCGGCATCTGCACATCCATCAAAACAAGGTCATAATAATATTCTTCTGAGCGTTCGACCATCGCAACTGCATCCGTTCCATCGGGAGCAGACTCCACTACAAACCCGGATTCCGTCAAGATAACCTCTGCAATCTCCCGGTTAAGCTCAATGTCTTCCACCAAAAGAACACGCTTGCCGCTAAAATCAGCCAGCGTCCATGCCGGGGGTTCCGCCTCTTTTCCAAGCAGGTTATTTGCTGCAAGCAGCGCCGCTTTCAAGTCCGACATAAACAGAGGCTTCGCACAAAATGCCGTAACTCCCGCAGCCTTTGCCTCCTCCTCAATATCTGTCCAGTCATACGCCGTGAGAATAATGATAGGCACTTCGTCTCCCACCACCTTGCGGATCTTTCGGGAAGTCTCTACGCCGCTGGTCTCTGGCATCTGCCAGTCAATGATATAAGTATGGTAAGAATCCCCTTCCTCATACGCCATTTTTGCCCGGTACGCCGCCTCTCTGCCAGAAGTCGTCCATTCTGAACGCATTCCGATCTGGGTCAGCATCTTGCTGACGCTGCTGCAAGTATTAAAGTCATCATCTACAACCAGCGCCCGAAGACCATGAAGCTCCTTGATCTGCTCCGCATTCTTCTCAACGTCCTGTAACTTGAGATTGATTTCGACCCTGAAAGTGCTCCCCTTGCCAATCTCGCTCTCGACTTCAATGGTTCCGTTCATCATCTCGATAATGTTTTTGGTGATTGCCATTCCAAGTCCCGTGCCCTCGATCCCGGACTGCGTCGCCGTTGCCTCCCGCTCAAACGGCTCAAAGATATGTTTTACAAACTCTGGCGACATACCGATTCCATTATCTTTAATAATAAAGATATAATCGCCGTACCCATGACGGAACGTGGTTTTTTGCATAATCCGAAAGGTGACCGTCCCGCCTGCAGGCGTGTATTTTACGGCATTGCTCAAAAGATTGATAAATACCTGATTGAGTTTGAGGGCGTCGGCTATGACCTCTTCATTTGCAACCTCAAAGGTATCTATAAACAATTCTAACTGTTTTGCTTTCACCTGCGGCTGAATGATATTTACAAGATTATGCATTAGTTCAGAGATATTGCAGTCTTGTTCCTTGATCTGAACTTTCCCGCTTTCAATTCTGCTCATATCCAAAATGTCATTGATCAGGCTCAGCAGATGGTTGCTGGAAGAGAGCACTTTCTGCAGAGAGTCCCTTACCTGGTCTTTGTTGTCAATATGACTCACCGCAATGGTTGCAAACCCAATAATCGCATTCATGGGCGTGCGGATGTCGTGAGACATATTCGACAAAAACGTAGTCTTCGCCTTGTTGGCGTGCTGCGCCTGCATCAGAGCATCCTGCAGCGCCTGGGTGATATGCATTTCTTTCTCTTTTACCTCTGTAATGTTCTGGCGAATAAAAAGGATTTTGTTAACCTTTCCCTGATTACGTTCCAGACATATGATGTTCACATGCTCCCATTCATCCCTGTTATTGCGGAACACATGGGATTCAAAACGCAAGTCATCCTGCCCCTGCATCGCCTCAATCACTGACGCGCTGCTGATTTGCCGGGCAAACTCCTTACGTTCTTCCTCCTCTTTCACCAAAGAACTAAGATACGGCACTAGCTCCTCATATGCCCCGTTTACGGGAATGCCGCTTTTTTCTGGTCTGGTTCCTCCCAAGTATTGATAGGTGCCAGTTTCAAAATCCACCATCACAAAACGCGAAAACAAGGTATTAACGCCACTGATGATATACGCCATTTCCTGATTTTCCATTTTCAGCATCTGCCGCTCTCTTCTTGCCCGTATCAGCAGTATCACGACATAGACCGCAAACAGCCCCATCAACATAATTTCTAACTGAATCCCTATGATATTTTCATCCCGGATCATGGTCTGAGTAACGCTTTTGGGAAATGTTTGCACAAGGACAAAATGATATTCTGGAAGGGTGATAACGCATAGATTATCCGTCTTGTTGCTAGTCTTGCAGATAAATGATCCTTCTCCGCCCTTTTCAAAAATTTCTCTTGCATTTTGCGCCGTATCTGGATCAATGATGTCATTCTCTGTCATCATGTCAATCAGATTGCCCTCATGTGCAACCTTATCAGAACATGCAATCACTGTTCCGTCCTGCAAGCACAGATGTACCGACGCCTCCTCGCCAAAATAAGTGGCGGCAAGCATGTTTTTCAAATATTCCTCCGCCAGATAAACGCCCCGCAGCACGCCTATGATTTCACCCTTACAACGGACTGGCGCATAAAAGCACAGCATGACCTCGTCAAAAAACCTAGAATCAAACACGACAGAAATACCACTTTCCCCGCGCAGGCCGTTGACATAGTAATCACGACCAGAAGCGTCCGATGTCTGCCCGTCTGAAACATGGTTGACGCCGTCAATGTCTGTAAACAGCACTGAGTCAAACATCGAATTGCTCTCGATCTTTTTGAGCATTTCCTGGGTGACGACGGGCTCTGTCAGGCTTTCTCCGACGAAATAAGTATAGGTACGAATAATGTTGAGCGCATTCTCCAATTCTAAATTTATCTGCTCCACCGTCTGCTCTGCCGAGTCTGCGGCATAGCTTTTGTTGCGTTCCTCTATGCGTAAGCTGTTTTGCGTCGTATACCAGCGAAACAAAATAATAATCCCCGCTAAAAGAAGCAAGACATAGAGCATCGGCTGCAGCAGTTTTCTCTTTCCTTTCATTCTCACTTTCCTCCCTTAATGTTTTTAGGTTCTACTTTCTTCCTCAAAACGACATCAGACTGTCGCCATGTTTTCGCAGCCATCGCTTCCATTCTTGATAATCCGGCAGGATATCTGCAACTTCTTTCCAAAATTCCTTACTGTGATTCATATGTTTGAGATGACACATTTCATGTACGACGACATATCTCAACACTTGCGGCGGCGCCATAATCAGCCGCCAGTTAAAATTGAGATTCCTTTTGCTGCTGCAGCTTCCCCAGAGGCTTTTCTGGTCTTTGATAGAAATACGGTTTACGGATTCCTCAAAAAAACTGCTGTAATTTGCCACGAGCTTAGCGATCCATTGCCCTGCCTGCTGATAATACCATTGCAGCAGATGCTTGCGAATCTCTGCGTCCTGTCCAGATTCTGCATACACAATCATCTGTTCCCCCAAAAGCGCCACTCTGCCATGTCTCTTTTCCCTCTCCCGTTCCATAACAAACGCTTCTTTCTTTGCTGCTTCCTGCTTGCTTTCTTTCTGGTTTTCTTCCTTATATATCTTTAAAAAATATGCCTTTCCCTGATACCAAAGCTGCCTGCCTTCCGTAAATCCTAGAACATCCGTAGCGCTTTGATCTGCAAGCCTTCGCCGCTTTTTGATAATCCAGGGCGCTTTTTTTTGCACCACATGCTGGATTTCTTCCCTAGAAACCTGATCCGGAGCTTTCACCAAAACTTTTTGATCTGGCTCAACTGTGATCGAAATCGTCTTTCTCCTGCCCTGAATCAAAACATATTCTATAGATTCTCCTTCATATTGAACATTTTGAACGTTCACGCTTTCACCTCCGGTCTTCCTCTCTCAGTTCTGTCTTCCCATTATACAATTTATCTGGGCAACATTCAATTCTATATCTTGGAAAACTCGCAAACTCAAATGGAAAATCTGATTGACATATATAGCAGGACTGTATACAATTAATGTATCTTACAAGATGGTCAAATGGTCATAATGTGATGCCAGAGAGAGTAAAAATTGTAAGAAAGGAGCATTCATATGATAAAGCACAGACTGTTTTTCTCAAATATGCAAAAAGAAGAGGACTGGATCAATCGGGTCATCGCAAAAGGTTACCGCCTGAAATCCCTGATCCCTGGAAGATATCAATTCGAAAAGCTGGATTCTTCATACAATGCAAAAACATTTCGCAAGGAAACAGAATCTTGCTGCGGCTTTCTTCCCATAGTAAAGCTTGATTTTCGCAAATTCGCCAGCTTGGAAGATTTCAAGGATTATGTGACGCTGTTTGAAGATTCTGGATGGCGCCATATCGCCGGAAACCGTTCCGAAGGGCCACAGTATTTTGAAAAAATACAGCCAAACAGCCCAGATGATATTTTCTCTGATTCCACGTCCAGCGCAAACCGTTACTGGCGAATGTTCTATATACAGCTTGGAATTTATACGCTGGAAATAGCTCTGATAATTGTCTTGTTGATAAATATCATGGTTCAGCTCCTTTCTTTTTCCAACTGGAAGTCTCTGTACTACACGCCAGGATTATGGGAACTGCACGGTCTTTCTTTTTGGAAAGCCTTTCTCCTTGAGACTCCTTTGGCATTACTGCGGAGCGGATTTCTGTTGCCTTTACTTGCTGTTGTTGCAGCATATTTCGGCTTTTTGGGACTGCGTTCCTTTTACTGGCGCCGCAAAGAAAAAAGTGACAAATAATAAATCATGCTGCAAAGGGCCGTTGCAAAATAGCCGCCATATACAGGATATGCTTTCAGACCTCAAGAATCTCATCCATATATTGTATAAGCTGCATTTTGCAACGGCCTCTTCTTTTTTAATCTGCTTCTTTCGCCGCTTTCACCCCTGGCAATTGATCAAGAGAGCGAAAAGTATAACCCATCTGCTCCCACTTTGTCAAAAGTTCGTCAATTATTTCCCCATTTGTCTTAGAAGTATTATGTAATAGCACGATCGCTCCTGGATGTACCCGTTTCAGAAGTTTGTCAAAAGCTTCCTCATGGGTTGGCTGGCTGTCCTGGTTCCAGTCGACATAGGCAAGGCTCCAGAAAAACGTCTGATATCCCAGTTCTTTGGCAATCTGTAGATTATTCTCACTGTATTTTCCCTGGGGCGGACGGTAGTATTTGATCATCGGCTCGCCGACTGTCTGCTTATACAAGCTCTCCAACTCGCCCAGTTCTTTAGAAAATTGCTCCTTATTCATCTTTGTCATATCTGGATGATGATAACTATGATTGCCCACAATATGGCCTTCCTCTGCCATCCGCTTCACCAAGTCTGGACTAGTAGTCAGATAATTTCCAACAATGAAAAATGTAGCTTTGGCGTCATGTTTTTTGAGCGCATCTAAAATCAGAGGCGTATTGCCGTTTTCAAACCCACAGTCAAAGGTAAGGTATAATACTTTCTCCTTCGTATCCTCGGCATAAAAGGCATCATATTTTGCCATTTCTTCAAAGCTGGCATTTGCAACCGGGGGTTGCCCTTCTTCTTGAAAACTCAGTCCCCAGTTGCCCTCTGCGCCCGGCTGAAAGACCTTGGCTGCCGCAGGCACCGCCTGGGCTGCAAAACGCCCAAGAAAAAAGGCTCCCACAAATAAGACAAGTACCAAAACGACCGATTTTGCTTTTAAATTCTCCTGCACAATCATCTCTCCATCCCCTTGGAAAAGGGGCGTTTCCTTTTGTTACATGTATATTTGATAGAAAGCCTTTTCATTCCAAAAACATCCTATTGGCGGGATATTATTTTCTCTGCAAGCTCCCTGGCTCTGTCTTCGTCCGTTAAGTAAGCCGCAAGCCGCAGCGCAAAAGCAATGGAAGTGCCCATTCCTCGGCTGGTAATCACGTTCCCTGCCTCCGCCACCTCTTCATAAATTACCTCTGCCCCAGTAAGCTTGTCCTCAAATCCAGGATAACATGCCGCTTGTTTTCCCTCCAGCAACCCTGCCTGTCCTAAGACGCTTGGGGCAGCGCAGATGGCCGCCACAAGCTTTCCTGCTCCTGCAAAGGAACAGATTGTCTCGTTTACCCCTGCGTGTGCGCCAAGATTCGTTGTTCCTTCTAAGCCTCCAGGCAGCACGACGCCATCTAAGCTTTCAAAATCCACAGCCTCATACAATGTGTCTGCAATCACCGGAATATTATGGGAACCACATACTTCTGCGCTCCCCATGATGGAGATCGTTGCTACCTCTACGCCTGCACGGCGCAGGATGTCTACCACAGTCAGTCCCTCAATCTCCTCAAATCCCTGTGCTAAAAAAACGCCTATTTTTTTCATGTCTCATACCCTCCATGATGATTTTTAAAATTTTAATTTGTATTATAGCAAATGGCATTGCAGGTGTAAACCTTGCAATGCTTTGAGTTTCCCCATTTTGCACATAAAAGAGGGCTGTCGCACGAATGTCTTTACTTGTTTAAAAGGTCTTGCCGCTCATGCGGCAAAGA
>OFFV01001670.1_pt1 | contig 12344 bp, 9 predicted proteins | sample 1521461 | NCBI WGS metagenome assembly OFFV01 (sample SAMEA3504120, study PRJEB24116) | mouse gut metagenome | biome: mouse gut; feature: mouse-associated habitat; material: faeces | place: Denmark | collected 2011 | reverse complement strand
CGTCGCGAATATGATTAAAAGCTTTCCCACCTTCTCCAGCTTCAACATCACCGGCGCGGGGGGCAAGGTCATTCTGCGGCTGTCCACGTTTTTCCCCTTCCTGGTGGCCATCCTCTGCATCGCTGTCATCTGTATGCTGATTAACTCCTCCTATGGCCGGGCGTTTAAGTCCATTCGGGACGATGAGGTGGCGGCAGAGGCTATGGGTATCAACCTCTTCAAGCACAAAATGCTGTCCTTCGTGATTTCCAGCTTCTTTGCCGGTGTGGGCGGTGCCCTGCTGGCGATGTTCCAAACCACCGTTCAGGCCAACTTCTTCCGTTCTACCATGACCTATGAGATTTTGCTTATGGTGGTACTAGGCGGCATCGGCTCTATTTCTGGTAGCTGTATTGGTGCTATCCTGTTTATCGCCGCCTCTGAGTGGTGGTTGCGAGGTTTGGACTCTGGAAAGTTCCTGGGAATCTATGCTCCTAATATTTTCCGAAATGGTTTCCGCCTGGTGGTATTCTCTGTTGTTATTATGATTGTGGTGCTTTTTTTCCGCAAGGGTATTATGGGGGACAGAGAACTACCTGATCTGTTCCGAAAGCGAGTCAGGAAGGAGGCGGCAAAAAAATGAGCAGCACCATTCTGAAAGTAGAGAATATTACCATGCAGTTTGGTGGTGTGGTAGCAGTAGACAATTTGAACCTGGAAATTGATCAGGGGGAGATTGTGGCCCTCATCGGTCCTAATGGTGCCGGTAAGACCACCGCTTTTAATGTGATTACCGGTGTATACCAGCCATCCAATGGAGCGGTTTGGTTCCAGGGGGAGAAAATTGTAGAGAACCACCCCCAGGGCAAAATGAAGAAACTCTACAAAGGGGAAGGGGCAGGGATCTATACCCATGTTCTTGCCCCAACTCCCGACAAGATCACCCAGTTGGGTATGGCCCGTACTTTCCAAAATATCCGTCTGTGGAAGTCCCAAACAGTATTTGACAATGTGCTTATTGCCATGCACTGTCGCACTCACACCAACTTTATAGCTGCTTCTTTCCGCTTTAACCAGAGGGAGGAACAGGTACAGAGGGAACGGGTGGCCCAGCTTCTGGAGACGGTCGGTCTTTACGATGTAAAAAATGAGCTTGCTACCTCACTGCCTTATGGCAAGCAGCGACGACTGGAGATCGCCCGGGCTCTAGCTGCCGACCCTAAACTTCTTTTGTTGGATGAGCCCGCCGCTGGCATGAACCCGCAGGAAACCCAGGAGCTTACCGCGTTTATCAGTCAAATTCGAAATGAGTTTCATCTGACAGTTTTTCTTATTGAGCACCACATGGACTTAGTTATGGATATCTCCGACCGTATTTATGTGTTGGACTTCGGTAAGCTCATTGCTCAGGGTACACCAGAGGAGATTCAGAACGACAAGCGCGTCATAGACGCCTATCTGGGGGTGGCTGAGGATGCTTAAAATTGAAAACCTGCAGGTTGCTTATGGCGGAATACAGGCCCTGCGGGGTATTTCACTGGAGGTGCCAGACGGCAAGATTGTCACTCTGATTGGGGCTAATGGCGCCGGCAAATCCACCACTTTGCGTACCATTACTGGTCTGGTGAAGGCCAAATGCGGCTCTATCCAGTGGAACGGAGAGGAGTTGCTTGGCAAATCTATTGACCGGATTATCAGTTCAGGCATCGCCATGAGCCCAGAAGGGCGGCGGGTTTTTCCCGATATGACGGTGCTGGAGAACTTGAAAATTGGCGCTTACCTGCGCAAGGATAAGGTGGAGATTAATAAGGACATCAGGTGGGTCTATGAGCTTTTTCCCCGGCTGGAGGAGCGCAACTGGCAGTTAGCTGGCACCTTGTCCGGTGGTGAACAGCAGATGCTGGCCGTAGGCCGTGCCCTTATGTCTCGCCCTAAGCTGATGATGTTGGACGAGCCTTCCCTGGGGTTGGCTCCTCTTGTAGTACAGGATATTTTCTCTATCATCGGCGAAATCAACCGTCAGGGCGTTACTATTTTGCTCATCGAACAAAATGCGAATATGGCCTTAAAAATTGCTGACTTAGCTTATGTGTTGGAAACAGGTAATATTACTTTGTCAGGCACTGGTGAAGACCTGTTGGCTGATGAGAAAGTTAAAGATGCATATCTAGGTAAACAGAAGAATTAGATGCTGGTTAAACATGGGAGCGGAAGACCTTGAGGGTCTCCCGCTCCCATGTTTGAAGTATTAGCCGCGTGCCCTGTTCCTGGACTGCATTTTGTCAAAGGCTGGATTGGTAAGGTAGATATTAGGTGTATCCATTTTTTCTTTACATAGTCGGATACACTCGCCGGTACCAACAGAGTAGAATGGGGGAGCAGAGCTGCTGACAAATAAAAAACAGCGTTGCACCATCTGTGGTAATAGATTATAATGAGGATAAACTACGAAAATCGCCGCAAGAAAGAGGTGGACAAGCTATGAAGAGTAATTTTTCATTTTTGGAAAGGGATTTCCCAGTATTGGCCGAGCTTGGGAAAAAGGCAGAGGCATATCTCTATTCAGATTCTAATTCCTGCCTGATGAAGCTGGGCATTATTGGCGAAACCATTGTCAATCTGATGTTTACTTATGATAGGATTGCCTTACCCAGAGATAATTCCGCAGTTGAACGGATTAACGTCCTGGCCCGGGAAGGACTTTTGACCAAGGATCTGGTTGATATCCTCCATGCACTGCGCAAGATTCGGAATAAGGCCGCTCACGACAATTATGAGTCTATTTCCAATGGTAAAGCATTGCTTCAAATGGCTCACAGTCTGTGCGAATGGTTTATGCAGACCTATGGGGACTGGAGTTATCAAAGTCAGAAGTTTGTGATGCCTTCCAAGCAGGAGCAGCTTTCTCCAATGGATAAAGCTGCGGAAGAGCAGGAAGAGACCCGTTTGGCAGAGCAGGCGGAACAGGTTGCAGCCACCGCTATCCCAGTCGCAAAGGCCACCCGCCGTCAGCAGGCTAGCCGGGCAGCCAATCAACGGCAGAAATCGGAGGTGGAGACCCGCTACCTCATCGACCAGCAGCTGTGCCAGGTAGGATGGGAGGCCGATACCGAAAATATTCGGTACTCCAAAGGTGTCCGGCCAGCCAAGGGCCGGAACCTTGCCATTGCGGAATGGCCTACAGATTCTACCGCTGGGAATTATGGTCGGGTGGACTATGCTTTGTTCGTTGGATTGAAGTTTGTAGGCGTTATCGAAGCCAAAGCAGAACACAAGGACATTCCCTCGGTTTTGGACTATCAGGGGAAAGATTACCCCCGCTGTATCCGAAAAGAGGATGCCCCCTATCAAATTGGAATTTGGGGAAACTATAAGGTTCCCTTTAGCTTCGCCACCAATGGCCGCCCCTATCTGGAGCAGATGAGAACCAAGTCCGGTATCTGGTTTTTGGACCTGCGCCGCCCCTCTAATGCCCCGAAGGCTCTGCGGGGTTGGGTCAGCCCGGAGGGAATTATGGAGCTTTTGGGGAAAGATACAGAGACAGGTAATCAGACTTTACAGTCCATGTCTTACAACTTGTTGCAGGATAAAGATGGATTGAATCTGCGTAATTATCAGCTGGAAGCGATTCGGGCGGCGGAGCAGGCGATTATAGATGGCAAGTGCACCGCTCTTTTAGCTATGGCCACTGGGACTGGCAAGACCAGGACGGTGTTGGGTCTGATCTACCGTTTCCTGGAGACCAAGCGTTTCCGAAGAATCCTGTTTCTTGTGGACCGCACAGCCCTGGGGGAACAGGCCCAGGATGTGTTCAAGGAAGTTAAACTGGCCGAGTTGATGACCCTGGACGAGCTCTACAATATCAAGGGCCTGCAGGATAAGACTATTGATAAGGAAACCCGTGTTCAGATCGCCACGGTCCAGGGGATGGTTAAGCGCATCTTGTATAACGATGGAGAGACCATGCCTGCCGTCACTGATTATGACCTTATCATTGTGGACGAGGCCCACCGGGGTTACCTGTTAGATCGGGAGATGGGGGAGGATGAGACCCTCTACATGGATCAGCGGGACTACCAGAGCAAATACCGGGCCGTGATTGAGTATTTCGACGCGGTGAAAATTGCTCTGACAGCGACGCCTGCCCTCCAAACTACCGAAATCTTTGGTCAGCCGGTGTTCAAGTACACATATCGCGAAGCGGTGATCGAGGGCTTTCTGGTGGACCACGATGCGCCCCACAATTTGCACACCAAGCTGCGGGACGAGGGTATCCACTACGATGTAGGGGACACCTTAATGGTTCTGGACCCGCTCACCGGGGAAATTACCAACAGCGAACAGCTGGAGGATGAGCTGGACTTTGCAATTGAGGACTTTAACCGCAAAGTGGTGAACGAAAATTTCAACCGCACAGTTTTGGAGGAGATTGCCCGGAATATCGATCCGGAAAATGTAGAAGAGCAGGGGAAGACCCTGATTTACGCAGTAAATGACGCTCACGCCGATATGATTGTGGATATTTTGAAAAATATCTATTCCAAACTGGATGTAGACAATGACGCGGTGATGAAAATTACCGGTAGCGTAGGCGGAGGAGATCCAAAAAAGGTACGGGACGCCATCAAAAGCTTTAAAAATGAGCGGTTTCCCAGCATTGCAGTCACGGTAGATCTGCTGACCACCGGAATTGATGTGCCGGAAATCACCACACTGGTCTTTATGCGACGGGTCAAGTCCCGTATCCTATTTGAGCAGATGCTGGGCAGAGCTACCCGGCTTTGTCCCAAAATTCACAAGACCCACTTTGAAATCTACGACCCGGTTGGGGTGTATGAGTCGCTGGACCCGGTGAGTACCATGAAGCCTGTGACAGCCAATCCGATGATCACTTATACCCAACTGCTGGACGGGCTGGAGGAGATGCAGGACGAGAGCCACATCAGAAACCAGATCAATCAAATTGCCGTCAAATTACAGCGGCAAAAACGTAGATTGAGCGGCCAGACCTTGGAGCATTTTGTCAGTATGACTGGAGGGAAAGAACCGTCTCAATTCATTACTGATTTGCTCCAGAAGAGCCCAGAGGAAGCCAAAAGCTGTTTGCTGGCCCACCAGGATCTGTTCAACCTGCTTCAGGGGGAGAGCAGTAGGGGCGGCAGGCCGGTGGTGATCTCCAATGCCGAAGATGAGTTGGTCAGCCATACCCGGGGCTATGGAGGCGGGAGCCGCCCGGAGGACTATTTAGACGCTTTCTCAGACTATATGCGGACCAATATGAACGAGATTGCCGCGCTGTATATTGTCTGTACCCGCCCTAGGGAGCTGACCCGGGAGAGCCTGAAAAGTCTGCGTCTGACCCTGGACCGGGAGGGTTTTACCGTTCAGCAGCTCAATACGGCAATTTCTGAACTGACCAACGAGGAAATTGCCGCAGATATCATCAGCCTAATACGCCGCTATGCCATCGGCGCGGAGCTCATCAGCCATGAGGCTCGTATCCGTAGGGCGGTGGACAAGCTGAAAAAAGCCCACAAGTTTACGCGCCAGGAGTTGAACTGGCTATCACGAATGGAAAAATATCTGATGGAGGAATCCGTCTTGAATGTTACCGTTTTCGATGAGGATAGCCGCTTTAAGAGCGCCGGCGGGTTTGCAAAAATCAATAAAGTGTTCCAGAATCAATTGGAAAGCGTTATATTGGAGCTGAATGAGTATCTCTACGACGACGGGGGGAGAATCGCATGACCACACAAGAGATTGTATCGAAGCTCTGGAATCTCTGCAATGTACTACGGGACGACGGCATTACCTATCACCAGTATGTCACGGAACTGACCTACATCCTGTTTTTGAAGATGGCCAAGGAAACTGGAGCGGAGGAGCAAATTCCAGAAGTTTACCGCTGGGATCAGTTGACTGGTAAAAGCGGCCTGGAGTTGAAAAAGTTCTACAAAGACCTGCTATCCCACCTGGGAGAGAACGGGACAGGCCGCGTCCGGGAGATTTACCAGGGGGCGTCTACCAACATTGATGAACCTAAAAACCTGGAGAAAATCATTGCCACCATCGACGGTCTGGACTGGTACTCTGCCCAAGAGGAGGGGTTGGGTAACCTCTACGAGGGGCTGCTGGAGAAGAACGCTAATGAGAAGAAATCCGGGGCAGGGCAGTACTTTACGCCCCGGGTGCTCATTGATGTGATGACTCGATTGATGAAGCCGCAACCCGGCGAGCGGTGCAACGATCCCGCCTGTGGCACTTTCGGTTTTATGATTGCGGCCCATCAGTATGTAAAAGAGCAGACAGACGACTTTTTCGACCTGGACGCAGACACCGCAGACTTTGAAAAGGGAGATGCCTTTACAGGCTGTGAGCTGGTTCACGACACACACCGGCTGGCCCTGATGAACGCTATGCTCCACAACATGGGCGGGCAAATACTGCTGGGGGACACCCTGTCCAACTTTGGCAAGCAGATGTCCGGTTTTGACCTGGTGTTGACAAATCCGCCTTTTGGCACCAAAAAGGGGGGCGAGCGGGCCACCCGGGATGACTTCACATACTCCACCAGCAACAAGCAACTCAATTTCCTCCAGCACATTTACCGCAGCTTACGGACCAACGGAAAAGCCCGAGCCGCTGTGGTGCTGCCGGACAACGTGCTCTTCGCTGACGGTGATGGAGAGAAAATTCGAGTGGACCTGATGGACAAATGTAACCTGCATACCGTCTTGCGTCTGCCAACCGGCATTTTTTATGCACAGGGCGTCAAAACCAATGTGCTGTTCTTTACCCGGGGCTGCACTGATATGGACAACACCAAAGAGGTCTGGTTCTACGACCTGCGGACCAATATGCCCTCCTTTGGCAAGACAACTCCGCTGAAATCGGAACATTTTGCGGACTTTAAAGCGGCGTTTGAGTCGGAGGACCGCCTGGCGGTCCAGGATGAGCGGTGGAGCGTGTTCACCCGGGAGGAGATCGCCGCCAAGGGCAACAGCCTGGACCTGGGCCTGATCCGGGACGGCTCGGTGTTGGACTACAATGACCTGCCCGACCCGGCAGACAGCGCCGAGGAGGCTGTGGCCCAGTTAGAGGAGGCGGTGGACTTGCTCAACAGCGTGGTCCGGGAACTGCGGACGCTGATGGAGGCGGAGTGATGGCAAAAAAGAAGACCCCAGCCTTGACACTGGAGGAAGCGTTAAAACAGGCCCTTGTTCCAAATGAAGAACAGCCTTATTCAGTTCCAGAAAATTGGTGCTGGGTAAGTATTGGGGCGATAAACCAATATTCTAGTAGGTCAGTTGATCCTGCAAAGTCACCTGATACAATTTATGAGCTATATAGTGTTCCAAGCAGCGCAGAGAACTATCCGGAAATTATATCCGGTAGAGAAATTGGATCATCCAAGCAATCTGTTTCAAAAAATGATGTACTTTTGTGCAAAATTAATCCGAGAATTAATCGGGTTTGGAAGGTTTCACAACATACAAACAATCCATTATTAGCCTCTTCTGAATGGATTATTGTGCGCAACAGCAAATTGAATCCTGATTATCTGATGTGGTGCTTTCGGAATAAGTATTTTAGAGAGTATATGCTGTCTAATGTATCTGGAGTTGGTGGTTCGCTTATGAGAGCACAGCCCAAATATGTACAAACCTATCCGATTCCTTTGCCGCCGCTTCCAGAGCAGCACCGCATCGTCGCCCGCATTGAAAGCTTGTTTGCTAAGCTGGATGAGGCGAAAGAAAAGCTACGAGCTGTGGTAGACAGTTTTGAAACCCGCAAGGCGGCAATTCTCCATAAAGCGTTTTCTGGAGAGCTAACGGAGCAGTGGAGAAAAGAGCATGGGGTGGGGATGGAAAGCTGGAAACAGTGCATAATAGGCGATGTTTTTGATTTACAGGCGGGGAAAAGTATTTCTGCAAAAAATATTTCAAGTCAAAAAACAGATCAATTTTGTTATCCTTGTTTTGGTGGAAACGGCGTCCGGGGATACGTTGATAGATTTAATCGAGAGGGTGAACACCCTATCATTGGCCGACAGGGGGCTTTATGCGGAAATATCAATTTAGCAAACAATCAATTCTACGTCACAGAACATGCAGTGGTTGTCAGTTATAAAATGAAAGTTGCTACATCCTGGGCTTATCATTATCTAAAATTTTTGAACTTAAACCAATATGCAACGGCAACTGCACAACCTGGATTAGCTGTAAGTAATATTATTAAGGTGCCAATTCAATATGCTTCGTTTGAGGAACAGCAAGAGATTTCTAAAATCCTTGATGACCTTTTGAATAAAGATCAACAAGCCCAAAAATCCGCCGAAGCCACCCTCGCACAGATCGACCTCATCAAAAAATCCATCCTGGCCCGGGCGTTCCGGGGAGAATTGGGGACGAACGACCCGGGGGAGAAGAGCGCAAAGGAGATATTGAGAGAAGTAGTTATGTAAGGAGTAAACTAATATGAATACAATAGGTTTGATCAATATTGTGGTGCGTTAGCAAAGTTATCAAATATGTAGCGTTGAACGCTATTGTTTTGAGAGAGTGCGGCTCGTCGGAAGAGTTGCGCTCTTTCAATTTTGTATAATTTTTATTCCTACTGTCGTGATTTCTTTGGTCAATTGTAAAGCATAACACAAGAGTGGTGCAGAGAGGTAGGCGGGGGTAAACAGCTCACCTTTTAGGAAGGTGCCCCCAGGCGATTTTTCAAGGATATTGATTTACTAAAAGCAATATTTGAACAATGAGTTGGAATAGTGGACAAGTTGCCACGAATATTTTGATTTAGAAAGCTGAGAGATGATAATGAAACTACGGTTTGAGTATCGCAAGAAGAAGGTGGTGGGCACCTATGGCAACTGCATATTGTACAGAAGCCCACGAACGGTGTTATCACAGCCGAACCATCTTGGTGGAGAACACAACACCGGTATATCGTCGGGAGGAGCGGGAGGCCGTTAAAAGAGCCATTGAAGAACGGCTTTACGATATTTTCTGTAAATATGTGTCAAGTTAGGTCTTGAGTTGTCGGAGCTGCGCCCTTATTGATATAGGGGTTAGCAGTTCCACTTCTTTTTGCGAAGAAGGGGAGTGGACCTTATCGACGCAATTTATACAAGGCAATCAGTTGACCGGGTTGACAGCATATCCGTGGAAAGCCAGGTCGAATTTTGCAAAAGGGAGGTGATAGGGGAAGATATTAAGGTATATACAGACAAAGGTTACAGCGGAAAGAACACAGATCGGCCAGCATTTCAAGAGATGATGGCTGACATTACAGATGGAAAGATCCGCCGGGTAGTTGTGTATCGTTTAGACAGGATCAGCCGCTCGGTCCTGGACTTTGCCAGTGTCATTGACGTGTTCCAGAAACATGGAGTAGATTTTGTCAGCACCATGGAGAAGTTCGACACAGGTACTCCCATTGGCAAAGCTATGTTGATGATTGTGATGATTTTTGCTCAGCTGGAGCGGGAAACCATCCAACAACGTGTTATTGATGCCTACAGTTCTCGCAGTAAGCGGGGCTTCTACATGGGAGGTAAAGTGCCATATGGATTTCGTCTGAAAGAAACCGTGATTGACGGGATACGAACCAAGATGTATGAACCAGTTCCGGAAGAGACTGCAATCATAGAACGGATTTTTTCTATGTACGCTCAGCCCCAGACTTCGTTCGGCGATATTGTGCGTTGGTTGGACGAACGGCAGGTCAAAAAACGAAATGGTGAGCCGTTTTCCCGCAGTCGAATCCGTGATTTGGTAGTCAATCCTGTCTATGTCCGAGCGGACTATCACCTCTACGAGTTTTATAAGGCCCAGGGAACCCACATTGAAAACCAACCGGAGGACTTTATAGGTATAAATGGAGCCTATCTCTACTCCGGAAACGAGGGGAAACGTAAGACGGTATCCTTGCAAGGACATACTCTGGTACTGGCTCCCCATGAAGGATTGATCCCTTCCGATATCTGGATCAAATGCCGCAGTAAATGCCTGAGCAATACCAGAGTAGCAAAACCAATCAAGGCCAAAGCGACATGGCTGGCTGGCAAGGTTAAATGTGCTCACTGTGGGTATGCGCTTTCTGCGAAAGTCTATCGCTGTAAAACAAAAGCCGATAACCGCTATTATCTCTGCAACAATAAATACAATACTGGTGGTTGTAATTTTGGCTCTCTGGATGCGGATCTTGTAGATGAAATCGTGTTCAAGGAAATAAGAAAGAAATTGGCCGAGTTTAGTACGTTGACAAAACAGAAGCAGAAAAACTGCGATTTACAGACAATCAAGCTGAAAACCAAAATGGAAGCGATTGACCAGGAAATCGGTTCATTGCTGGATAAAATTCCGCTGGCAAATAGTACTGTTATGGAGTATATCAACAACCGAATAGCCGCATTAGACTCTGAAAAAAAAGAGTTGTACGCTGAAATCGTACAACTTGCAGAGGATAGTAGACATAGTCTCGAAGAAATAACAGGGTATATGGATAACTGGGAAAAAATCTCCATGGGCGATAAGCTAACCGTTGTGGACAGTCTGATAGAAAGTATTTATGCTTCACAGGAAAAGATCAAAATAAACTGGAAAATATAAATCGCAAATCCATTCGTTTCTGTTTGTAATGGTTCACCAAAACGCTGGAAATGGACGATTTCTCGTTCTCGCAGGAAGCGGATGACGTTATTGACATCTGGATCATCAGATAAGCGCAAAATATTGTCATAGGTGAGTCTGGCTTTCTGCTCAGCGGCCAAATCTTCAGTCAAATCTGCAATGACGTCACCGGTAGACTGGATAGATCCAGCGGTCCATGGGAAACCAGAGGCAGCGGTTGGGTAGATGCCAGTGGTGTGGTCCACGAAGTAAGGTGCAAAGGCGGGGTTTGCACGTACTTCCTCGTCGGTGAGATTTCGAGTTAACTGGTGTACAATTGCAGCTACCATCTCCATATGCCCCAATTCCTCAGTTCCAATATCGGTAAGCAGGCCTTTAGCCTCAGAGTAAGGCATGGAATAGCGTTGTGACAGATAGCGCATGGAGGCGCCAAGTTCTCCATCTGGCCCGCCATACTGGCTGATAATAAACGCAGCGAGTTTAGGATTGGGGTTGGTAATTTTTACTGGAAATTGCAATTTTTTCTCATAATGAAACATTTATTTCACCTCATTCTGCGCAAAATTCCAGGGCCAGGGGTCGGACAGCCACTGGTAGCTGTCAGCGGCGGCGGCGGTCTCCTTGGTGATGGGGCCGTATTTGGACTCATAGGCCGCTTTGGCCGCCTTCTCCATGGCGGAGAACTGCTTAAACAGGGCAAACGCCTCGGTGTCGTCCCGGTGGGTGTCCAGGTAGAGGTTGAGCTCCAGCACCACAAACTCCAGGGCCTGGAGCTCGGCCAGGGGGGTGGCGGGCAGGGTGGAGCCCTCCACCGCCAGGCGGAAGGGCAGGTTCAGGCCGGGGAACAGGGTGCCGTTGCTCAGGGCCTCGGTCTGAGCGTATTTCTGCGGGTTATTCTGCTGGAAGGGCACATAGGGCACCGCCAGCCCCGCGCAGGACGGCAGGGTGCCGTTGGGCTCCGGGCAGCTGGCCGGGGTGGTCTGCGTCCCGTTTTGAGCGGCAGCGGACCGGGAACCGGTGTTATTTTCCATAAACAAGGGAAATTCCCTCCTTCATTCAATCCAAGGAGGACGGGCGCGGGGAGCGCACAGCGTCCCCCTCAGTCCATTCTATGTGTTCGGCGGCCGATGGGTACACGCATAGCGGACAAGTCGGCGCCCATAGGATAGGGAGGAGGTGGTCGTATTGAAAAAAGGTATCCTGCTGGCCGGGGCGCTCATTGGCACGGTGGCGCTGCTGGCGCTGGCCCTGGGCCGGCTGAACAGCCTGGTGGAGCCGGCCATGGAGCCGTCGGCCGTTCAGCGGACTGGTCCGCTGGTGTTGGACGCCGGCCACGGCGGGGAGGACGGAGGCGCCACATCACCGGACGGAGTGGAGGAGAGCCGACTCAACCTGGAGATCGCCCTGCGGGTCAACGACCTGCTGCGCTTCGCAGGCCAGCGGACACTCCTGACCCGCAGCGAGGATATTACCATCGCCGACCCGGACCTGGACACCGTTCGCCAGCGGAAGGCGTCCGACCTGAAAAACCGGGTGGCACTGGTGAACAGTACAGAGAATGCCGTCCTGCTGAGCATCCATCAAAACAGCCTGCCGTCCTCCGTGGTAACCCACGGAGCCCAGGTGTTCTGGAACCGGCAGGAGGGAGCGGAGGAATTGGCGGAGATTGTTCAGGACGCGCTGAATGGTTACATCAACGCGGGCAATGAGAAGCATCCAAAGCAGATT
>OFFV01001669.1_pt1 | contig 12347 bp, 12 predicted proteins | sample 1521461 | NCBI WGS metagenome assembly OFFV01 (sample SAMEA3504120, study PRJEB24116) | mouse gut metagenome | biome: mouse gut; feature: mouse-associated habitat; material: faeces | place: Denmark | collected 2011 | reverse complement strand
GATTAAACTGGATTATATTTTGCAAAAGAACAAATAGTAATGACGTTAAAGGAGAAGGTGTTGTTAGATGACCTGAATAAGATGATGGCGGCGGGCTCTATGGTGGCGGGGAGAATATCACTTATTACCTTGCCTGTGAGCATGAGGATTTCAGCCATCCCTCCTGCCGTTTCCGGGATACGCCGGTCGGAAAGACAGTACTTTTGACAGGCGCCATGTATGTGGGGAAGCAGGCGGTGGCGGATGTCTCAAACGGCGAAGTCTCGGATATGGACAAGTATATCAGGAAGGCGCTTGCCAGAAGCGTGGTCGGCTTTCTGTCGGGGGAGACAGGGCTTGCGATGCAGGGTGCCGGGCTGAAAAAGACGCTGGCGCTGGGATTGGGGGAAGGGCTCCTCGGGAGCGCGGCGACACAGGGGATCTTGAATGAAGATGGGGAGATCAACTGGGGTGTAGCGATAAGTGAGGGGATGTTTTCGGCGGTGATGGCGGGGGTGGTGTGGAGGAGTGGAAATACAGAGATTAAAGGGACTAATACTAAAGAAACGATTAATAATTTAGAAAGTGAAAATAACAATTTAAGAAAAGTTGTTAATACACAAGGAAAAAGAAATGACATTCCATTGACAAAAGAACAATATGATGAACTGGCTTCTTATGCAATAAATTATGGATTTCCAAAAGAAAATATCGCGCCATTTAATGCTGATAGTCCCTTTGAGACAGGATTAAGTTTTGGAAATCGTTTATATATAAATAATGATGCATTACCTTCTAATGTTCCAAATGGAGATCCTAATTCTTTAGTGAGCGGAAAAGGTGCTATGGCACATGAAGTTATTGGGCATTATGAAACTATTTTAAAGGGAACTAGTTTTGAAACACAATTTTTTGATGCGGATGGAGTTATTAAGATTAATTATTATAATTTAGCATTAGATGAAGCGCAAGCAAGTATTAGAGTAGGAAGATTTGCCCCTGATTTAACTACATCAGAAAGATTAGTTCTAACACCACTTTACAACTTTTGAGCTAAGCTGTTTCTCCCAGGCATAGTCTTCGTAAGGCTTTGATAACAGCCATTGATTTTATGTGGGTTTCGACGTGCTGCACCAAGTTTACATAAAATATCTGCCGCCGTATCTGCTCACTAAGGGCAAACCGGAATTCCTGCACACTGCTGTTCCTGTACTGTGACAACGCTTCTTCCATATAGGGAAGCAGTTTCATGGCGCAGTAACTGATATTAATGAGGTTCACCAGCATTTCGATCCCTCTGCGGCTGCGGACCATGTATGCGCATAGCGACCAGAATGATTTCTGCTCATAGTAGCTTACTTCAATGTTCCAGCGGAAGGAATACAGGAACAGGGGAATGTAAGGCATCCACCCGCTTCCTGTCTGGTTAAGTGGTGCCTTTTCCTGCCATGCACAGAATATCTGCAGCTGTGCAGGGAAAATAGTACTGAAAAACAGTCTTCTTGTGCCGTTTTCCTTTCCTGTACAGGTCACATAAGCCATGACTTCGCGTGCCCCGAAAATATTTGTCAGCACACGGCGGCATCCTGTATAGTAATCACCCGCTTTCTCGCCGGAAAGGGTAAAGTCACTGTCTATCGACAGACGGCGGCCATGCTTTGCAGGCCTGCCTTTTTTCCCGGTCGGGGCTGGCGGCAGATCATATAGGACAGAATCCGCCCTTGCATTGCCGATCAGGTCAAGGTTTTCATATTCATCCACGATTGACACAAGGTTCTGTTTTACATACCAGCTGTCACACAGAATGATGACATTTTTCTGTGCATGGAACTCTGGCATCACCTGGCGTACCATGGCTGAAGCAAGTTCCAGTTTCGATTCTTTCTTCTGCCACATACGGTATCCAAGAGGGACTGCAAGGTAAGAGATCCTGTTTCGGTTCCACACCGGCACACAAAGCATAAGGCTGACAAAACAGTGCCCGTTGAGGTAATTAGAGCCATTATGCGCCGCATGGTCGAACAGCTTCGACACATCCTCAAATTTCTTTCCGGATTTTGAGACCATGGTGTCATCAATGCAAAGGAAGAGAGGCTGTGATTTCAGGTCTGCCGGAGCCAGTTTAAGGGACAGCCTTGCAGTCACATTCATAAACGCGGAGTAATCCACCTTGGCATAGGAGCAGGCATAATAAAAAGCATTCAGGGATTTTGTGGTTATGCCTGACAAAAAGTGTCTGTACAGGGAACGGATGGAATCTGCGGACTCCATTGCCAGTATGGCCAATACCAGCAAAAACAGGCTTTCAGCAGTAGGTACTGCAAAAGTAACAAAATAAGCAGAAAAATATCGAAAAAGCCTGCCAATTATGTGTTTATCATTGTATAATAAGGTTGTCGTATGAGATCACTTCTTTCGTGTATTTTGGTGTGCAAACTTATTATACACTTAAAGTGTCTCATACAGCATTTCTTTTAAAAAGTTGTAAAGTGGTGTATCTTTAGACAAACAATAATAAATGACAGTAGAGGAGATTCCCATATGGCAGCACCTATTTCACAAAAGGAAAAAGAAGTCGTTAAAGCAGTACGTAACAATTTAGAACTGCTTATGACAATTCACGGGCTTACACTTGAAACCTTTTGCAACTATATAAAAAACAAGGGTGAACTTTCCCAGCACAGATCTACATTTTCCAGATTTATGCATGGAAATCTTCCTCGTCCCAATCTAGCCTTTCTTCTTTCCTGCTGTCATGCATTTGAACTATCCTTAGATAATCTTGTCAGCCAAGATTTTAACCCTTATGAAAATTATCAGAAAACCAAAGAAAAATATAAAGAAATTTTTTCGCAAACTCCTATAGATAATATTCCTAGACCTAACTATTGGCCAAAAGAAATATTTGTTGAAGATCCGAATTCTTCTTTATTTAAGAACTACATGCAGACGTATTTTTGTTATTATTTTTCAACAGTTTCCACAGAAAATAACTCAGATAATGTCCAAGATTCTCTGATATCTGGTGAATTGAGTTTCAATGCATGCAACAATAAGTGCAAAGCGACTTTGAAGATTGACACCAAAAAAACAGATAAAGATGGAAATCCTCAATTCAAATTCTACAGCGGAGATGTTATACTGTGCCCTTCCATACAATCTGTTCACTGCATTCTAACACTACCGGAAGGAGAGTTTTGCTTTATTATTTTTAGATATTCGCATTTAAATCTCAGTATGCAGGAATGCCGACTTGCAGAAGTTTTATCTACTTCCTCTATACCGGATAAACGCTATCCCATAGTTCATCGCATGCTTCTGAGCCAGAAAGAAATTCGCAAAGAAGATTGGGCAGTGATTGCGCCTCATTTATGTATGAATAGCAGCGAAATTCTTATCAGCCGCGAAGAGTTGTTAACCCTAACAAAAGTCTCTGATCATTATAACCAAATTGTTCAAGATATCTTTCAAAATGAATCAAAGCAAATGTATTTTATTACGGAAAAAACAACGAAAGATGTTGCAAAAAAACATCTAACATCCGAAGAACTCCCAAAATTCATTACTGATTTACGTACACATTCATTTTCAAAGCGATACAATAAAGTCAGTACAAAAGCTGATGAAGAAGTTCGTATGGCGTTATTAGATAAGGGATATTTTCAATGATATCCTGTCTGAGAGAAAAGATGTAAAAGGTGGTGGTTTTCATGTGACCCGCAGAACCTTTACAACAAATCTTTTGCGGAACCATGCAGGGATTTATGATGACATGGATGCTCTTGGACATCGTGATCCTACAAGTGTTATGAAATATCTGCTTCTGGATGATGAAAGGAGCAGAAAATGTGGATTATCGCTGGACAGTGCGGGGATACTCATGTAAGGAGACTTGGCATGAAGATCAGTGGATATCAGTTCCAAAGCTGTCTTGCAACGTACATAGAAATGTTTTATAGAAAAAACGGGCTACTGGTTTTATATATGAAAGCGAAGAATGGAAACTGAAATATTCTGATGCTTGAGCCGTCTCGGAAACTCAATAGAAAATAGGCTGGAAAGGGCTGGTTTTTAGAAATGAGTGTGATAAGGGATGGATGATTGCGGAGTCTGAGCGAGCTGGAGGGCATAAAGGATAAAAATGGGTATGGCTTTAAAACCTGTCGGATAACAGGACTGAAAGATTTTGGAGCAGGAAACATGATTTATGCCTCTGTCTGAACTTGCTGTTTATAGCGGGCATCCAAGAGGATGCAGATGCCGATCATGGTCGTCATAAAAGAATAATGCTCCTTTGTATGAATGAACATATAATGCAGGCCGTAATCATTGAGGAGGCGGTTGTTGATACGTTCCGTGGCGTGTCTTGACACCCCTCCCATATTTGGATTCCGTGCAGCTGTTTTTGCATTTGGAGCAGTGTTCTTTTCCATAGCGGCAGCACCACATGAGATAACCGCTGGAAATGTCATAACCATTGGGCTTCATGCGCAGGCCTTCCTGGCATAGAGGTGTACCATCCTTGTCAATGGTGATGGTATCAGGAATTGTTTTTGACCGGCCACATTTATGGTTCAGGTCGATGAATGCGCGGATCCCCCTGCTTTTAAGGCTCCGGTAAGTGAGGTAATTGTCCATAATGGATGAATTTATTAAAGAACTTGATGCAGGCCTTGATTATTTAGAGCACGAAATAACGGCGGACGAGGTTATTTTATATGTGGCATCAAACCGTAAATCATGCAGGTGTCCATATTGTGGGCACACTTCCATTCGTATTCACAGTCGGTACGAAAAAAGTTTTCAGGATCTGCCCATCATGGGAAAGAAAACGAAGGTCATCATCGAGAACAGGAAATTCTTCTGTGACAATCCGGACTGCACATTTACCACTTTCGCAGAGTGTTTTGATTTTTTGGAGCAGAACGGCAAAAAGACAAAACGCCTTATTGACAAGATTATAGACATATCATTGAATACCAGTTCTGTTACAGCGTCAAGGACATTAAAGGACGGGATTGCAGAGGTCGGGAAAAGCACCATCTGCAATCTCTTAAAAAAAGAGATACCGCTCCCTGAAAAGCATTCCATTACAAAAGTATGTATTGATGATTTCGCATTCAGGAAAAGACAGACTTATGGCACTATCATGGTGGACATTGATACACACCGTGTGGTAGACCTGCCTGCATCCCGTGAGGTGGAAGATGTGGCGAAATGGCTTAGAAGCTACCCAAATATCCGAATCGTATCATGAGACGGCTCGGTTTCCTATAAAAGTGCCATTGAACGGGCAGGGATGGACATACAGCCGGTAAGTGACCGCTTCCATCTTCTCAAGGGCCTTACGGATGCCGCAAAAAAATTCATATCACGCCTGCTTTCGGCAAACTTTACGCTCCCCACAGAAGCATCTCATTATGACGGGAAGCTCACCGGGGATTACTGGGATAAACCCATTAAGGAAGATTCCCCAACCGTAGAACATAATGCAAATGTGGAAAAGAAGATGAAAGTGGTGAAACAGGTGCGGGAACTAAGAAAACAGGGATTCAACAAAGGGGAGATTGCCGGTCTGGTGGGCATCAACAGGGCAACCGTGGCAAAATACTTGAAAGAGGATTTTAACCCGGCAAACCCTTATTATAACACTACCATTCCAAGTAAAATAAAGCCCTGTGCAGAAGCCATAAAAACGATGCTGTCAAAAGGAAAGACATTTAAGCAGACAGGCATTATCCTCCGTGAAAAAGGATATGCCGGGTCGGATGCTGCGATCCGTATGTTTGCCACAAGGGAGCGCAGGATCATGAAGGAAACTGCCCGGCAAGGGGGCTCCGGTGAAAAGATTGAACGGAAATGGCTGGTCAGCCTGTTGTACCGGCCAATTGACAAGATTTCATCCATCATCGCGGAGCAGCTTGACCGAATTATAGGGGAATATCCAGTCATAGGGCGTGTTTATGATGCTGTGTCAGGCTTTAGACAGACGTTGTCAGGCAGAAAAGAATCTGAACTTGATAAATGGCTGGAAGAAATGGATTCCTTGGAAATAGATGAATTAAGCAGTTTTACAAACGGGATCAGGAGGGATATTGCGGCAGTAAAAAATGCAATTTTGCTTGATTATAATAATGGACTTGCGGAGGGAAGCGTAAATAAGCTAAAGGTTGTCAAAAGGATCATGTATGGTCGCAACAGCTTTGAGATGCTGAAAGGAAAGCTGTTGCGGCTTGAGTTAAAATGCAAAATCAACTAACTCTGGAAAGATTCAGTTTTTTGAAAAAAGTGGGGGAATTTATAAAAAACGACTCTCGGAAGCTGCATAAAATAAGGCTTTGAGATTCCGAGAGCCTATTTTTTTATCATAGGGAGGCTGGATATCCCTATTGACTCCATAGATGCCAGAAATCCGGCAATTAAATGTATATGGTGCCTGGTGTTGGTAATGGTTTTTCCTGTCTGGAAAAGATAAGCCTCGTATCTGGCAATGACCGCATTATAGCACGAAGATGCATACGGCTTTACCTTCGACTTCGCAGACCTCCAATGAAAATCTCCGTCCAGCGCATGGTCTAACCGCTCAACCGAATTTCGGTTCAGGCTTGTCTGCTCCTTTGACTGTTTTTTCCTTTGGATCATCTGTATGAAGGCTTTACCAGCATCAACAGAATACATTCCCTCAAAATGTTCTTCACAATACCCTGCCAGTCTATTATAAATAGGCCTGACATGGTGTTCCACACTTTTGGCGGAATATCCATCCGAGCACATTTCATTGAGCACTTTTTCAGATAACTCGGAGCACGGTTTTGCTTTTTCTTCCAACATAAAAATCCTCCTTAAATGATGTTTTTGCTACTATTACATCATAAAGGAGATGCTATTATTATGTTATGAGTTTTAAAGAAAAATGGCTCTAATAGGTCATTTCTGTGTATTTAGCCCCTCATCAAAAACTCGGCGCATACCAACATGTTATGTGACTACTCACATAACATGTTGGTATACCGAACCGGACGGGTATCAGGTCTACCACACGGTCGAAAACGATCGGGAAGACCTAAAGATTGCCGGATGCTGGTCCCATGCCAGACGAAGATTTGACGAGGCAGTGGGGGCTCTGCCAAAAACAAAGCGGAAGGGCAGCCGCGCGTACCTTGCGCTGACAATGATACAGGCCATTTACCGGGAGGAAAAGCTGCTGAAGGATCTCCCGGCAGAAGAACGGAAAACCTTCCGCCAGTTAAGCGTTCGTCCTCTGGTGGAGGCCTATTTTATGTGGGTAAAAGAAAACATCCCGAAAGTGCCACAGAAAAGCAAGACCTGGGAAGGCTTCAGTTACTCCATCAACCAAGAAAAATACCTGAAGGTGTTCCTTGATGACGGAGAAGTGCCAATGGACAACAATGCCGCCGAGCAGTCGATCCGTGGGTTTTGTATCGGTAAGAAGAACTGGGGCATGATCGATACCGTTGCCGGTGCCAAGTCCAGTGCAATCATCTATAGCATTGCAGAAACAGCAAAGGCCAACAGCCTGAAACCGTATGATTATTTCGAATATCTGCTTACTGAAATCCCGAAGCATCTGGATGATACGGACCGTAGTTTCCTGGATGATCTGCTCCCATGGTCACCGAACCTGCCTGCGAAATACAGGCTTGCTCCAATTTTGTATAGGTACGGACTATCTACCGTTTACATCTTATCCTGCATATGTATCCTCCTCATAACATACAAAGCACTCCCCCGATAAAAATTTCGGAGGGAGTACCTATTATTCCCCAACATATATTTTGTTATTCCTTGAAACACATTTTAACAGTTTCTAATGTCTCAAAACAACTACTTAGTTGTTTTCTCAACAATACAGGCCGCAGTCGCGTCACCTGTAATATTTGTTAGTGTCCGTCCCATATCCAGAATTCTGTCAACACCGGCAACAAGCGCAATACCATCTACCGGAAGTCCCACTGACAACAATACCGTACTGAGTACCACCATTGCTGCACCCGGCACTCCTGCGGCACCAATCGATGCCAATGTACCTGTCAATATAATCATAACTTGTAGCGGTATACTGATTTCTATGCCGTATGCCTGAGCAATAAACAACGCTACAATACCTTGGTATAAAGCATTTCCATCCATGTTGATTGTTGCTCCAAGAGGCAGAACAAACCCACTAACTTCTTTTGAAATACCCAATTCATCCTGCGTCTGCTGCATAGAAACCGGTAATGCAGCAGACGAACTGCAACTCACAAATGCAATAATCTGTGCAGGCATCATTGCCCTATAGAAATCCTTTAACTTAAAATCTGAAAAGCATTTTAAAGATACCGTATATGTAATTCCCATTTGAAACACAACTGCCAGATAAAATATTAAAACAAGTTTTCCTAACGGTATTATTACACCCAATCCGTTCGCTGCTACCGTGGGGATCATTAACCCTAAAATGCCTACAGGTGTTAAAACCATAATACCTTTTGTAATAGTACTCATTACTTCAAAAAGATCCTCTATAACACCACCCAGTTTATCTCCCTTAGGTGCAACCTTGACAATCGCAATCCCTATAACAATCGCCGCAAAAATAATCTGCAGCATATTTGCATTTAACAACGCTCCCACTATATTGTCCGGAAAGATTCCCACGATTTGATCTGCTATGCCAGGAAATTCTTTTGCTTCGTATACTTCTCTCCCAACCATAATGCCTGCGCCCGGTTTAAAAACATTCGATAATACTAGGCCGACAATAACTGCAAGAGCTGTCGTCACCATAAAATAGATAATTGTAACAACCCCCATTTTACCTATCTTCTTAAGATCCGTAATACTTGAAATACCCATTATCAATGACGAAAATACTAACGGTACCATAATCATTTTAATCAGATTAATATAGATCGTACCTAATGGCCGGAAAAATTCCGCTTTCTCAGGATTCCCCTGCAAAATAACCCCGATAATAATACTGACAATCAATGATGCAAAAGTAACAATTGCCGACTTACTTTTCTTCATATCTTTCTACCCTTCCACCTGCACTTTTATATGCTGCTTTATATTTTTAATATCTTCTTCCATTTCTTCCGCCGCTTCAAATCTCAGCAAAGCGACGCCAACTACACCACTGCTGTTCTCATATTCATTAATTAAATCTCCTTTCTTTTTGTGAATATATAAATCTACAATTTTCTTCTTCATGTAATCGTCGATAAACAGCTTATCATACCGACCATTTACATCACTTCCGATAATATATTGAAAGCAGTATTGTATATGCGACGGAAATTTTATATCGCACTTTTCTCCCATGGCAATCTGTAATACGGCAGTCATTTCATCTTCCCCCGTAGCCAGTTGCATGAGCTGTGGCATATAATTTCCCCCTGTACGCGGTCCGATCTCGATTACATATATTTCGCCTTGTGCCGTAACCCTGACTTCAACATTAATACCTCCACACCAGAATCCTGAACACTTTATCATCCGCGAAACCTCTTCGCAGATATTCTTCATCAGTCTCTTGTCTATCCTTGCCGGGAACGAAGTTCCAATCGGAACAGCATTCTTAAAACGCTGTTCACCAAGAGCTATAAATGCTATTTGTCCGTCTATGACTACACCGTCTCCGTGAAACTGATTATATGGTGATTCCATACATTGTTCTATAATAACCCTTCCACATCTCGAAAATGAAAATGCCTCTTCCACCGCCCGATGCAGTTTAATCGGAGAATCAATTCTTTGTATACCTTTACTCCCAGAAGAATCAACAGGTTTTACCATACACGGATAATTAATTATTGATACGACATGCTCCAGCTCATCCAATTTTGAAATCGAATAAAAATCAGGCGTATAAAATCCATTTTCTTTCTGAAACTGTCTGAATAAATCTTTTTCGCTAAGAAGCCTTGTCGATTTATAATCTGCTCCGGAAAGACGTAATTCGTCACTGACATATGCCGCCGTCATTGCTGATGGGTCGGAGGCATATGCAATAATCCCGTCGACTGGATTTTCTTTGACGAATTCTAATACCGATTCTTTATCCGTGGTACTGATATCAACATATTCATCTGAAAAGAAATGTCCCGGATTTGTCGACAAATAATCACAAGTAATCACATAATATCCCATCTCTTTAGCACATTTAATTGCCGGAACCTGCGAATATGCTCCGCCGAGCATTAAAATTTTTTTCAACGTCTTTTTCCTCCATAACTGTATTTCATACACTAAACCGCAAACAATGTTAATCCTTGTGGGATTCCCAGTGTATATCTTAAATAAATGCGATATTCTGGATTTATTTCTTTAATTACCCTATAAGAAGCAAGCAGCACTCTCTCATCAAATCCGGCTCTTATAATAATCTTAGGCCTGATACTTTGCAAAGTTCCACGTGCTCCAAAAAGAATCTCTGGCACAGAAAACGGAAAATTGATTTTAATGATTGACAGCGATTGTTCTACCCCCAGTTTCCTGCATAAGCTATCTATTGTAGTGGCTGAACAAGATCTGCCTCTCCCCGTATCTTTACATATCCCGCCTCGTTCTTTTTCTCCTTCAAAGTAAACATATCCGTCTTGATTATAAAGACACTCTTGTCGAAAAATAATATTGTCCACCCCACGTTTTATCATATTTGCTTGTAGCTTGCTAAAATTTTGCCCATCCGGTTCCACCGCAATAATTCCTTTGTACCGTCCCGACACGCTACGCACAAATGTCTGAATCGCATCACCGACACAGGCACCGACATCCAATAGAAGCTCATCATATGTCAGTTCAAAAATATCATTTATCCAGTAAGTAGTCCCCTTCTTGTAATACGGAAACATGTACTTTGCATTGTCATTGATTCTCGCCTCAAAATATGAGCGCAGACATTCTTTTGAATAATCATCGTGAAGGTCCGCAAATATATAGTTCATAACCTCCTCTTCTTTCTTCATAAATTCATCTGTAATTAGGTGATATATCTCATAACACAACGATGTAATGAAATATACATTGTCAATGTTTGGAATGTCTTCCAGCCTTTTCACGCCTTCTTCGTAATCGGAATGTCCTATGATAACACTAAAAGATGAATGTTTCTCTACCAGTTCGTTTAACTCATAAACCGGTAATCCCTGAAAAAAATCAGTATTTTTATCAGTATCCACAAAGAATCCCTGCACTTTGATGCTATGCGTCCTACAAAATACAGGAAGGTTATTTGCCAATGCACCGATTCCCCATATATAAATAGGATTTGCGTCATTTTGAATTTTTTGATATGTCGGTACAATGTTCTTTTCCATATAAATCTGATCCATAAAATTTTCATCCTGCATCTGGTCGATTCCTTTTTCTTCTATATTCATTCTGTTTCTGAATAAAAATATGATATCCTCTGCAACCTAATATCTCTCGCAAAATTAAGTTCTGAAGTACCTTCACATTATCTCTGAACTTAAGGCTCCCATCAATTCCTGCCTGAATCTTACGGTTTTCCTTCCGCATCTTAAAAGGTATCGGTAAACGGTATTCAAAACTTTCCGATTTATTTATATTCCTGACAAGCGGATCGTATTCAGTATCTACGCCACAGTGCACACCACTTCCATCCCTTCCATAATTTTTACAAAGAGATTCTGTCGGTGTAATTATATACTTTTTCCTGATAATGCAATAAATATTAATGTTAATGTCTATCGGTGCCACCTCTCCGTCCCTCTTGAACATCGCTTCATATGGGTCGCATAAATAACGATGAACGTACCACCAAAGCATGTTTCTTGAGTGATAATACAATTTCCAGATATAAAATGGATTCCGTCCGATAGCATCAAACAATTTACGATTTATATCCTGGGAAAACCGTATCCACTTGTCCTTCCAAATTCCCTCACCGTAATAGTACTGTATGGATGACAGTTTTAAAATATTCTCTCCCTCCGTGTACCATTCTCTTTCAGGTGTATGTCCGCATAAGTACAAAATATCCGGATCATCCTTAAACAATTCCAATCCTTTATCCATGAATTCTATAAAACATGGTGAAAACTCATTATCATCTTCAGTTTCAATCCACCTATCATAAGATTGAAATATTATACGTTTTAAAAACATAAAATTTTCAGGCCCACCCAGATTGGAGGACTGATAATAAACAGATACCTTCTTAAATCCTTCTATTCCCTTTTCTAAATAATCCCTGACCTTACTGTATCCTTCCCAATGAGACTCCCTTGCAGGATAATCAACAGAAATAAATAATTCCGTATATTGCGCCCAGCCATTTTTTTGTGTAAGCGACACAAAACATACCGTAGTGAATCTTCCCCAGTCAACTGATATACTTT
>OFFV01001665.1_pt1 | contig 12373 bp, 12 predicted proteins | sample 1521461 | NCBI WGS metagenome assembly OFFV01 (sample SAMEA3504120, study PRJEB24116) | mouse gut metagenome | biome: mouse gut; feature: mouse-associated habitat; material: faeces | place: Denmark | collected 2011 | reverse complement strand
GTTCATAAAAGATTTACAATTAACTTTTAACGGACAGACTTGTGGAGAAAAGGGGGTATGAGTGAAATAATTCAACAAATTCAGCAAAGTCAGAAATATCGGCAAAGGGATTTAAAATAATCCTTTGACAGAATGCAAGCTCCGTATTATGCTCAAATCATACCAGAAAAGAGGTCGAAGCATCCAAGCTATGAGCAGAAAAGTCTGCAAAGAAAAAGTCAATAGTGAATTTGCAGAAAAATGAAGAGAAATAAGGAGGCACGAAAAAGGCACAACAGCAAGGCTGCCGCTGAAGCGCCAGCCTGAAAGTAAATTGCAAGAAAGCTCAGACGTACTGCTGGTTGGATACAGGATCAGAGGATTCTTCCAGCTTAGCCAGATATTCCTTCACTCTGCCGTAATAGATGCGCAGGAACTTGTTGGCACCCGCCGTCATGTAGACCAGATAGGGCTTGCCCTCGGCGCGTTTCTTGTCCATGAACTGGTAGACAGGATCATCCTGGGGCATGGTTTTCAGCAGGCAGTCCATCACCAGGAATAGGGCCTTGCGCAATTCCGGCGGGCCGCTCTTGGAGGTTGGGACGCTCTTAGCCTCGCGGCCTCCGGATTGGTCAGCGCCGGGGTCAACACCGGCGAACGAAGTAATGGAGCTCCTACGGGCAAACCGGGTCACATCCCCAATCTCCGCCATGAGCCGCGGCCCAAGGGAATCCCCCACTCCGCGCATCTCCATGACAACTGGATACTCCGGAAGCTGCGCGGACAGTATCAACATCTCCGCTTTCAGCTGCTCCACAGTCTTGGATACAGCGTTGAGGGAGTCAATGGCCTGCCGGATCAGCCGCTTGGTCAGATCATCCTTGGGCATTACGGCGATCTGTTCTTTCGCACCAGCATGAATCTCAGCGGCCTTATCGTTGCTGAAGTGATAGCCGTGCCGCTTACACCATTTGCGGTAGCGCTCCGTGAATGCGGTCAGGCTCATACCCCGTACGCAGTCCACATGCCAGAAGGGCGCAACAAAATCCACCCATTTCTGCGTCCCATCCTTGCGGACAGGGCTGTCAAAGAGGGCGTTCACACCGGGATAGGTCTGGTCCAGAAGAGCGATGAGGTTGTTTTTCATCATTGTCTTTGTCTTGGTATACAGATTACACTGCCGGTTCAGCGTTTTCAGTTGGTAACGAATTATATCCATGGAAGCATATTGCCGCAGTTCCACCCAGTTGTCAAGGCCATATTTCGCAATTTTCTTGGAATCGGCCTTGTCCGTCTTGACCTTGCGCAGCGAGTTATTCCCGTAGTCTTTGATGAGTTTTGGGTTTACCGCGCTGACGTATAATCCAGCGTCATGGAGAAACTGGGCTACCGGTTCATAGTACCGCCCAGTGTGTTCCATGATTACCCTCGTCTCACCGTCCAGGCTTTTCAAGTAGTCTGCCAGCTCCTTGAGTTCACTGCCGGTGTGACACACAGTAAACGGTTTTGCCACCACCTCGCCCAGAGGCCGCATAACCGATACCATACTCTTCCCCTTGGAAATATCAATACCCGCTGCGTTCATTGTTCAACACTCCTATCGTAGATCATGATTTGGCGACCAGCCCTTCCATCATTGCCGATTCAATCTATTTGATGACACGGACGCACCGGGCCGGAGCAGCAGCTCCGACAAAGTGGTTCTACCTGCATAAATCGAACGCTGCGAATGAGAGGCTGGCTGACAGACTTTTCAACGGACGTGTTGGTCCTTGGAGGAAAGCGTCAGGCCAATACTCTCTCATTCTAACAGCTTTGGCAACAATGCGGAAAAAGACACGGCTGGCTGCCGTGCCTCTCACCGTAATTCTTATTGTAATAGGGAGGAAACGAAAGTGGCAGAGTTGATCGAGCGGCGGGAGTACACGCCGAAAAGGTTTTATGCCGGGGAGTCCCCCGCCGTGCCGGAAACGGGAACCGCTGGCGGCGCTATTGCCCTGCATGACCTGGTTATGTCCAGCGATACCGGGATCGTAAAGGCAACCAAAGAGGGCATTGCAAACGTGGTGGGCATTGCCGTAAGCGAAGCGGCGGCGAAGGACGATCCGATCGTGTACATTCTGACCGGGGAAGTGTTTGCGGATTCCGTGGGCCTTGACGGAATTACCGTGGACGAAGCAAAGGCAGCGTGCCGGAAGCTGTCTATTTTCTTGAAGTAAGGAGGATAAAAGACGATGCCTAACACTGTAAGCATTTATGAACCCCGTACCATGATGGGCGTGATCAAGAAATTGCCGCCCGTCCACACATTCTTCCGCAGCACCTTCTTTTCCCATGAAAAGACGTTCGTAACGAAAAGCGTTGACATGGACTATAAGAAGGGCGCACGGAAGCTGGCCCCGTTCGTGTCCCGCGAGATCGGCGGCAAGATTATCCCGAACACCGGGTATACGACCGAAACGTATACGCCCCCGTTCATTGCGCCGGACAAGGTGACAACCATTGATGATATTCTGGATCGGCAGCCCGGCGAAAGCCTGTACAGCGGCAGAACCCCGGCGCAGCGGGCCGTGATCCAGATGTCCGAGGACTTCACGGATCTGCGGGAAATGATTCTGCGCCGTGAAGAATGGATGTGCGCCCAGGCCATGCTTACGGGCAAGATCATTGTGCTGGGCGAGGGCGTGAAGGATACAATCGACTTCCGGTTTACGAACCTGGTTGACATTTCCAAGGATACGAAGCGGAAGTGGAAGGGCGGCACGGCCCAAGACAAGTACGGCGATCTGAAAGCCTGGCATGAGAAGGTGCAGAAAGAGGGCTTCACCAACTGCAACGTCTGCATTATGGCTTCCGATGTGGCAACGGAATTTCTGATGGACGCAACGATCCAGAAGCTGCTGGACGTGAAGAACTACGCCCTGGCCGTGATCAAGCCCACGCAGAAGGAAAACAACGTTACCTATATCGGCACGATCCACGAACTGGGCCTGGATCTGTACCAGTACAACGAATGGTACGTGGACGATTGGACAAACCCGGCAAGCCCGGAGGAAAAGCCCATGGTTCCCAGCGGAACGCTGCTGATGGCAAGCACGGGCGCAAAGTTCTCCATGTACTACGGCGCTATTTCCATTCTGAACCAGCGCACGGAGAAATGGGAAACCGTGGCCGGGAAGTACGTGCCGGATACCTTCATCAAGAAGCGCCCGGATCGCCGCTTCCTGTCCCTGCAAAGCGCCCCCGTGCCCGTGCCGCATGAGGTTGACAGCTGGCTTGTGGCGAAGGTATTCTAATGGACTTCAAAGCACAGCTGGCGGCGGATATGCGAGTATTCCACAACCCGGCAGAATTTGCGACTATAACGGGCTTCTACTATGATCGGACGTGGTACGAAGTGCCAGTGGTGCTTGACCATGAAGCGGCGGCGGAGCGGCAGCGGCCCGGCGGCGATAACGCGCCGGGCCTGTCCAGCCTGGAAGCTGTGGCGTATGTATCGCTGTATGATCTGGGCTTCATGCCGGAGCGGGATCACAAGTTCGCCGTAAAGGTGGCGGGCGTGACACAGCAGTACAACATTGAACGCGCACACCACGAAGACGGGGAAATCATTCTGGAACTGGGGGCGCTGGGCGAACGATGAATATAGGCGTACAGATTGACGCGGAAACAATGGAGCGGGTGGAAGCCATGCTGGCGCAAGTCCCAAAAGGGGCCGAGCGGGCTTTTTCAAACGCCATAAACCGGGGATTGTCAAAGGTGAAAACCGGGGCGTTTCGGGAAGTAAAGCGGGTTTACACGGTGCAAAGCAGCGCTTTAAGCGGAGCAACCAGCACGAACATAAAGAAAGCGTCAACGGGCGATCTGGCCGGGCACGTCCATTTTGCGGGCTATGAAATCCCCCTGTACAAGTTCAACGTAACGCCGAAAAAGCCCGGAACCGGAAAGCAGGTAAGCGCAACCATGAAGCGCGGCGGCGGGGCCGTCTATGACGATGCCTTTATAGCTGAAATGAAAAGCGGACATATCGGCGTATTTCATAGGGAAACGCGGAAGCATTTGCCTATTTCGGAGTATATGGGCCTGTCCGCCGCGCACATGGTAGGGGAAACCGCCGTGGCTGAAAAGCTACAGGAAGAAGCCCAGAAGACCGTTGACGAACGTGTTATGCACGAAGTTGAACGGCTGCTGAACGGCTATGGAGGGTAAACCATGACAGAAATTTTCCTTATGGAAACCCTGGCCGCATTTGTGGAGGAACACACAAAAAACATTATCCTGGAAGTGGAAACGGAACCGGGCGCAGATCGGAAAGAGCGCCCGGCGGAAGTCCACAAGTACGGGTTGCCGAAGAAGGAAGACAAAATAAAACGGATTCCCTATGTTCTGCTGCAACTGCTGAAAGGCGAAGACGAAGTGGAAGACAGCGAATGTATGATCCGCATTATAGCGGCAACGTATTCCGAGGACTGGGACGCGGGGGAATACGATGTGCTAAACCTGCTTTTGAAGATCAAAGCGGAGTTGAAGCGGGTTGGAATACTGGATGATCGCTTTGTCCTGCATTTCCCGGTTGAATACCTGATTTACACGGATACGGAAAAATACGGGCCGTACCATTTTGGGGAAATGATCACAAAATGGGGCCTGCCAACGATGAAACGGGAGGTTGAAGAAATATGGCAAGAGTAGCGAAAAGCAAGGCGGAAGACCTGGAAGCCGTCCAGACGGCCCAGGAAGCCGCCCAGGACGCGCCGGAAGCCGCAGGGGGTACAGATACCACCACGGAGGCGGAAGGGCCGCAGAACGGGCAGCAGGCCGCCAAGGACACGCCCCAGGCGGTGGAAGCGGAAAAGCTGGTGTATGTGGGGCCGCAGCTTCCCCGTGGGCGGCTGAAAACCAACAAAATTTTTGAGGGCACGCGGGATCAGATCCTTGCTTCCCCGGAAATGGCGGAAGTGCTGAAAAGATACCCGCTTGTGAAGAATATGCTTGTGCCCGTGTCGAAGCTGGCGGAAGCAAAGCAGAAGATCGCGGCGGGCGGGAACGCCCTGCATAAGTTCTACGCAGACATTGCTTCCCTGGCGGCAACGGAAGGATTGGAGGGATAATAGATGGCGCTGACACACGGCGTAAACGCATCGAAGCTGAAAACCAGCGTTTCAACGCCTATTAAAGTGGCTTCCGGCGTGCATTTCGCGGTGGGCGCAGCCCCCGTGCAAATGGTGGGCGGGAAGACCAACGAAGTCATTATGGCGAATGACTATGAAGAAGCCGTGCGCTTCCTGGGGTATTCTGACGATTGGGAGAAATACCCGCTGTGCATGGAGATTTACACGGCGTTCACGCTGTACAACGTGGCCCCGGTTATCATGGTGAACGTGCTTGACCCCGCAAAGCACAAAAAGAAGGTTACGGCGGCCAGCATGGAGCCTGTGGAAAACCAGATCCTTTTGCCGCTGGAAGCCCTGGCGGACACGGTGGAAGTGGAAGGGATGGAGCGGGATACCGATTATACCGTGTTTTACACGGATGATAATTGCGCGATCGAGTTCCTGGCCGACACCACCACGGCCCAGCAGGTAAGCTATGACGCGGTTGATCCGTCTATGGTTACGAAAAGTGATATTATCGGCGGATACAGCGTAACAACGCACAAGACAACGGGCCTGGAACTGATCGACGATGTTTTTCCGAAGTACACGCTTGCGCCTGACATTATCGTGTGTCCGAATTGGTCACACGACAATGAGGTTGCGGCGGTCATGTCCGCAAAGGCGGAAAATATCAACGGCGTGTTTGAAGCGGAAGCGCTGATCGAACTGCCCAGCGACAGCGAAAAGGGCGCGACATGGTACACGGACGTTCCGGCGCTGAAAAAGCGCATGAACATTTTTAACGTGAATCAGCTGTGCTGCTGGCCGAAAGTCAAGCTGGGCGATCGCGTCTTTGACTATACCGTACAGCTGGCGGGCAGTATGTCCAAGACGGACAACAGCGGGGAGTTCGGGGACGGCACGCCTTGCGAAAGCGCGTCCAATAAGGTTTTGCGTGCTGACAGTATGGTGCTGGCAAACGGTGAGGAAGTCCGGCTGGACGTGCCGAAAGCAAACTATCTGAACGACAACGGTATTATTACCTGTGTCAACTTCTACAACGGCTTTGTGTCCTGGGGCAACTACACTTCCGCTTTTCCGGCCAACACCGATCCGGTTGACTACTTCTACAACATTAACCGGATGTTCAAGTACATTGCAAAAACGGTGATCCTGACTTCCTGGAACGATGTTGACCGCCGGATCACGCGCCGCCTGCTGGACGCGATCATGCAGGGCGTAAACTATTGGCTGAACAGCCTGACCGCCGAGGAAAAGATCCTGGGGGGCCGGGTGGAAATGCTGGAAAGCGAAAACGCCCTTACAAACCTGATGGCGGGCCGGGTGAAGTTCCATATTTACGTTACGCCACCGTCCCCGTTGCAGCAGCTGGATTGGGTAATGGAATACGATCTTTCCTACCTGCAAGTGCTGCTGTCCCCGGCGGCGTAAGAAGGGAGGAATAGACAATGCCGAAAGTTGATCAGCTGGTAAACAACTTTGCCGTGTACGAAGACGCGGTGGACTATATCGGGATCGCGGAAGTGGAGTTCCCGGAACTGGCGTGGCTGGTGGAGGAAATCAAAGGCGCGGGGCTGAGCGGCAACATTGAAGCCGTTGTGATCGGACACCTGGAAGCCATGACGGCAAAGTTCAGCTTCCGCACGGTTACGCCCGCCGCCGTGAAGATGAACGAGCCGCGTATTCACAACCTGGATTGCCGCGTATCCCAGCAGGGCTACAACAGCAACCAGGGGCAGCACAAGCAGGAATCGTTAAAGCACATTCTGCGGACGATGCCGAAAAAGCTGGCCGTGGGTAAAGCGGCGGTGGCTTCCCCGGCGGACGCAAGCGGCGAACACGCCGTATACTACTACGCCATTTACAGGGACGGGAAGAAGGAAACGGAGATTGACCCCGTGAACTTCATCTGCCTTATTAACGGCGTGGACTACCTGGCGGAAGTAAGAAAGGCGCTGGGCAAGTAACAGGAACACCGAGCGGGCCAGCGGCGTTGTGCTGCTGGCCCGCCTAAATTTAATTTTATGGAGGAAACGACAATGGCAAGCAACGAGAATATGAATGCGGAAAAAGTGACCCAGGAAACAACGGAAGCGGCGGGTATGGATACCACTACGGCGGCGGAAGCGCCCCAGGACACGCACAGCATGAACTATACGCACACCTTCAACCCGCCCATTGAGATCACGGGGACGCAGTACAAAAGCCTGACCTTCTATTTCGACCGCCTGACCGGGGAAGACGTGGAAGCGGTGGAACTGGAATTGCAGCAGCGCAACATTATTGTGCTGGATGCTACAGTATCCAGCGCGTTCCAGTGCGGCATTGCGGCCCGTGCGTCCGGGATCGGCGCGGATGAAATCGCACGCCTGCCCTTGCGGCATTATCTCAAGATCAAGAACGCCGCACGGGATTTTTTAGTGGCTGTGGGATACTAAAAATTGCGTATCCCGGAAATTGGTTCCGCAAACAGTCGTACAGGCTGGCCCGGCTGACGTATGCCGATCCGTTTAAGTGGATGGCCTTGCCGCTCCACGAATTTTTCAACTGGATAGAAAGCATAAACGAAGTGGAAGAAGAAGACAAGGCCGCCCGGAAGGAAAAGTGAGGGGGCGGTAAGTAATTGGCAGGGGCGCAAAAAAACTTTGAACTTCTGTTCAAGCTGACTGCTTCCCTGGGCGGAAATTTCCATAGCACCTTCAACGCCGCCGTGCAGGCGCAAAAGCGGCTGTCTGACAGCGTTAAAAACGTCAACGCCCTGCAATCGAAGATAGACGGCTACAACAAAGCAAACGCCGCTATCCAGCAAAACCAGCAGAAATTGCAGCGCCTGACGGCGGAACATGACCGCTTGCAATCCGAACTGGCCCAGACGGCCCAAAGAAAGCGCGATCTTCAACGGGCCATGGAAACCGCAGAAGCGGAAGGGAACATAGAGGAATACAAGCGGTTACAGAAGGAACTTTCCGACACCAACAAGGAATACAGCAGGCTAAACGAGAAGTACAAAGCGAATCAAAACCAGATACAACAAGCTACTGCCAAAATCGAAGAACAGCAAAGATCCCTTGAAGAACTGGCCCAGGAGTTGCGGGAAGCCGGATTGAACACGGACGATCTGGAACGCGCAAACGAACGGCTGAAAAATTCCTATGAGCGCTTGCAAGCGTCCCAGGAGCGCTTAAAGAACCTTAACCAGCAGCAGGAAAAGATCAAGCAAAATATTTCTGCGACCAAAACGCAAATACTGGGCACAGTTGGAGCCTATACCGCAGTTGCGGCGGCGATCTACGCCGGGCCAGTCCAGGCGGCCCAGAAATACGAAACGGCGCTGGCAAAGGTGAACACCATAGCGGATACCACGCAAGTTCCGCTTGAAAAAATTTCGCAAGAGGTTATGGCCCTGTCCAATAAAACGGGCGTGGCAGCCAGCGCCCTTGCGGAAGACGTTTACAATGCTATTTCCGCCGGGCAGAAAACCGGGGATGCCGTCAACTTTGTTTCCTACAGTACGAAGCTGGCGAAAGCGGGATTTGCGGAAACGTCACAAACGCTTGACGTATTAACCACCATTCTAAATGCCTACGGAATGAGCGCGGACAAGGTGGGGAACGTCAGCGATATGCTGATCCAGATCCAGAACAAGGGCAAAGTGAGCGTGGGGGAATTATCGTCCGTCATGGGCAAGATTATCCCCACGGCAGACGCCTATAATGTTTCGCTGGAACAGCTGGGCGCTACTTATGCCATTATGACTTCCAAAGGCATTGCCGCCGCCGAAACAACCACCTATGCCAACTCCATGCTGAATGAGTTGGGCAAGAGTGGAAGCACGGCGGACAAGATTCTGCGGAAGGTTGCGGGCGGCGGTTTTTCCGATCTGATGGCAAACGGATCAAGCCTTGCGGAAGTGCTGAATACCCTACAGACGGAAGCACAAAAGAGCGGGAAAACCATAGCTGATATGTTCGGAAGCGCGGAAGCGGGAAAAGCGGCTATGTCCATCCTGTCAAACGGGGTGGACGGCTTCAACGAAAGCGTTGAAGGTATGCTGAACAGCGTAGGCGCAACGGAAACCGCGTTCGGCATTATGGCGGACACCACGGAAAACAAAATGGCAAAGGCCAAAAACAGCATAAACAACCTGCAAATTGTGCTGGGCCAGAACCTTTTGCCGATCGTAGGCAACGTGGCGGACAAAGTGGCCGGGGTGGTCACGAAGGTATCAGAATTTGCCCAGGCAAACCCGCAGCTGGTGCAAACCGTCCTAAAGGTGGTTGGAGCGCTGGCCGCGCTGAAGCTGGGCGGGCTGGGCCTAAAACTGGGCTTCCAGGAAATGAGCCTGGGAGTAAATACAGCAAAGATTGTACTCGAAACACTACGAAGCAAGTTCCTGATCCTGCAAGCTGGGAGCATTGGACTGATTGGCAGATTAAAAAACCTGGGAAAATCACTTACAACGCTGGGCGGCATAAAAAACCTGCTGGGCGGAATGGGCGGAATAGCCGGGAAGATACTGCCTATAGTGGCCGTGGTTGCAGCGGTTATTACCGTTGTCCAGCTTCTGCGGAAGAACTTTGACAAGGTACGGGAAGCGGTAGGCCGGATTTTCGGGGACAAGGGCCTTGAAATCTTTGACAAGATCGTTGCGGCTGTAACGGCGGCTGGGGACGCGATCAAGAACGTATTTTCCGGCGGCAACATGGACGCGGCCCGCCAGAAGATAGAAAGCATTTTCGGTGCGAAGGGAACAGCGGTTTTTGACGGCTTCATAAGGGCCGCCCAGACCGTAGGAAGCGCGATCGGGAGCCTGGTGGGCTTCATCACGGAACACGTTGTGCCAGTGGCGGAACAAGTGCTGGGCGTAATCGTGTCCGATGTGATACCGGGAATTGTCGGCGGTATACAGCAGGCGGCCCCGGTTATCATGCAGATCGTGCAAGCCATAGCGAATTTTATAGCGGGAATTATTCCGGTTATCGGCGGATTCATTGCCGGGATCATGCCCGTTATCAGCGAAATCATTACATTTGTACAAACGAACGTTTTCCCGATTGTCCAGCAGATTTTCAGCTTTATTGTTTCAACCGTCCTTCCGGCAATCGTCAGCGGCGTTCAATTCCTGGCAGCTACTATTACGGCGGTGCTGTCCGCCGTGCTTCCCGTGGTGCAAACCGTATTTACAACCATCTGGAATATCATACAGCCGATCATGCAGCAGATACTTTCTGTAGTTCAAGCTGTCTTGCCGTCTGTGCTGGCACAGTTCCAGAACGTATTTAGCACCATAGGCAGCATTGTAAGCGGCCTTGCTTCTGTTTTGTCCGGCCTGATCCAGTTTATCACGGGCGTTTTTTCCGGCAACTGGGGGCAAGCCTGGGAGGGGATAAAAAGCGTATTTTCCGGCGCGTGGGATGCCCTGACAAGCATTGTAAAGGGCGTTATCAACAACATAATCGGAATTATCAACGGCGCTATTGCGGGGCTTAACAGCATCAAGATCCCGGATTGGGTGCCAGTTGTCGGCGGCAAGGGCGTGAATATCCCGCAACTGCCAACGTTCGCACGGGGCACGGCCAGAACGCCCAGCACCTTTATAGCGGGCGAGAAGGGGCCGGAACTGATCACCAACGCGCCCGGCATGACCGTATACACGGCGGAGCGGACGCAAAAGATCCTGGAAACCAGCAACCGGGCCGCCGCAGCGGTAAAGGCCGCGCCAGCGGCGGTGCAGGTGGGCGGCTACGGGGGAAACCCCGTGGCAGAAGTGAAGACCGCGCCGGAAGTCACACGGAACCCCGGACGCGGCGGCGGTACACAAAACATAACTGTAAACAATTCCCCCACGATCGTTGTGAATGGGGACAAGCCGGACGATCTGGAACAGAAGCTGGAAGCAAACAACCAGAAACTGATCCGGGAAATCCGAGAAATGCAGCGGCAGGACGCGGAAGACGAAAGAAGGGCGGTTTATGAGTAAGACATACAGAACCATTCAAGGCGATATGTGGGACAAGATCGCCTATGAGCAAATGGGGAGCGTCTTATACACGGATCAGCTGATTAAGGCAAACGCCGATCATGCCGCTATTGTTATCTTCCCCGCCGGGGTGGTTCTGACCATCCCGGCGGCGGAAGATCCGGTGGATATGCAGTTGCCGCCGTGGAAAAGGGGGATTCTTACATGAGCATTGCGCGGCGGGTTGAATTGCGCGTTGTGGCAATCGGCGGGGCGTTGCCGGAAGACCTGACAAACCGCCTTTTGTCCGCAACGTACACGGACAACGAAGAAGACGCGGCGGACGATTTTCAGCTATCCTACGACAACGCCGTAAACAGCGGGAACAGTCAATGGGTGGAGGTAAAAACCACGATTGCGCCGCCAGAAACGGGGAAGCTGGTACAGCGGGAAATAGCGCCAACAGAAACCATTGACTATATCGTGCAGCGCGGGGATACTCTTTCCGGCATAGCGGCAAAGTACCTGGGCAGCGCGTCAAAGTATACGCAGATCGTGCAGGAAAACGGGATCAAGAACCCGGATTTAATTTATCCTGGGCAAGTGTTCAAGATCACAACCGGGGGACAAGTCACAGCAACGCCTACAGAAGCCGTACAGGCCGTGCAGGCGGCGGGGGGTACAGATACCCAGGGTGGAGCCGGAAACGCCGCCAGCGGCGGCGGAAACGGCGCAGGGAGCGGCCCGGCGGCCACGTCCGTTAAAATGGTGCAGGTAGTGCTTGCGCAACTGGACTGGAACGGCAGCGGGCGTTCCGGCGTGCTGAACTGCGGCACGTTTGAGATCGACAGCGCCAGCCTTGCGGGGCCGCCGATGAAAACCACGTTAAGCGGAACTTCTATTCCGTATACGTCCACGTTGCGGATGCAGAAGAAGTGCCGCAACTGGGAGAATACAACCCTAAAGGCGATCGCCGGACAGATCGCCGGGGAAGCTGGCCTGTCCCTGCTGTATGAAAGCAAGGAAAATCCGCAGTACACAAAAAAAGAACAGGTGCAGCAATCGGACATACGGTTTTTACAGACGCTTTGCCACGCGGAAGGGAAAGCGTTGAAAATCACGGAATTAGCCGTGGTTATCTTTGACAAGCAGGACTATGACGGGAAACCGCCGATTAAAACCATTACTTATGGAAGCAGCGATATTCTTTCTTTCCGGCTGTCTACGAACATGAAGGATACAGCATACACCAGCTGTCATGTCAGCTATTCCGATTCCGAAAAGAAAGAAACGATAGAATACACGTTCACGCCGGACA
>OFFV01001661.1_pt1 | contig 12401 bp, 11 predicted proteins | sample 1521461 | NCBI WGS metagenome assembly OFFV01 (sample SAMEA3504120, study PRJEB24116) | mouse gut metagenome | biome: mouse gut; feature: mouse-associated habitat; material: faeces | place: Denmark | collected 2011 | reverse complement strand
CCCAGCCCATTGATACCCCATTTTATTTCTGTCAGCTCTTCTGTCTCAGTTTCAGCAGCTCCGCGACAAAGGGATAAAGATCCTTTTTCCGTGCTGGAGGGATACAGGCCTCGCGAATAGGCAGTGCCTTTTTCTGCAGCTCCAACTGGCAGGAGCGGACAATCTCCTCGTCCGAGGCGTTCTCATCCAACAAAGCAGCAGTCTCGGTCAGCAGCACCGGCTCTGGCGCGACGGCTCCGGCTATCAAAGCCGCCGGCCGGTCCCCTCCACACCTCAGAGCAAAATTGATGAGGGGGAAGTCAATGGTGGTCCGCATGGCATATTTAAAGAAACCGCCGCGCTCTCCCGCTGGGGATATCTTGGCCCGAAACCGCACCACCAATACCGGCAGATGTGCCCCGCAAGCCAGGCCGTTGGCAGTGCTGTGCCGGGTGATCAGTTCCGTCACCGGCACCCACCGGCGTTGGCCATCCTCAACAGTCTCTGCCTCCGCCTCATACAGCACCAGGGCTGTAGCCATATCGGAGTAGTAGATGGCTCGGCATACCGGAGAGTTGGGAATCTGGTGGCAAACAGCCCCGCCTGTTTTAAAGCACAGCTCCAGCCCACTCCGCCAGAACTCGCTCTGGTTAAAGTAGAAGCATCGGCGGTCCTGCATAATATTGCCCCCTAGGGTGGCGATGTTCCGGATCTGGGGCGAGGCTGTCACCCCCGCCGCTTGGGAGATGGCGGGCAGTTTTGCGCGGATCAGGTCATTTTGGGTGATGTCAAACAGGGTCTCTCCCGCCCCGATGTACACAAGCCCATCCGCCTCCTTAATTCCCTTCAACTCGGACACTCGGTCCAAAAACAACAGATTTTTGTCATTGCGCACATGGTTTTTTAACAGCGGCATCAGATCGGTGCCGCTGCCCACATAGGTCACCCGTCCCGCAGCCAGAACTTCCGTCAAAGTTTCAGGTTTCATTGCGTGCCTCCTTCCAACTGCTGGGCAGTATTACGAACTGGTCGCACAGGGGCAGACTGTTGATCTCCTGTCCGCAGGCCCGGCGCACCGCATTGACAATGGCCGGGGCGACGGGTACTGTGGCCAGCTCCCCCACGCTCTTGGCCCCTATCGGTCCGTAAGGGTCGTAGCTGTCCACCATGTCCACGTGGGTCCGAGGCATGTCCCCCATCTGGGGGATACGGTAGTGAAGCAGGTCGGAGGACAGGGTCCGGCGGCTGCGAGGATTGATCTCCAGCCGCTCGTACAGGGCATAACCCACCCCTTGGGCAATTCCGCCCTCCAACTGTCCGGCCACTGTCATACGGTTAATGGGGGTTCCAACGTCTACTACCTGAATAATGTCCAGCAACCGGATGGCGTTGAATTTTTTGTGATACTCCGCCTTGACAAAGCACACGGAGAAGGGGTTGGGACAGGCCTCCGCCTTATAGGTGCCGCTGCCAATCATCACGCCGCCTTTGGCATCGAACATCACCTCCCGCGCCGCCTCCCGGAAGCTGAGGGGACGGCCGTCCAGCAGGTAGCCCTGCCCCTGCTCCTCCACCCGGCTCTCCGGGCGGATGGTCCGCAGCTGGGCTAGCACCTTCTTCTTCAGATCCCCACAGGCCCGAGTCACAGCGTTGCCGCAGATGAATGTCTGACTGCTGCCGAAGGTGCCCGTGTCGTAGGGGGTAATCTTGGTATCCGCTGCCGTGATCCTCACATCACTTAAGGGAATACCCAGACACTCGGCGGTGATCTGGCTTTCCATGGTTTCGCTCCCCTGGCCGATGTCGGAAGAACCCGCCAGCAACTGGACGGTCGCGTCATCGTTGAGCATGACCACCGCGGAACTCAGGCCTTCCTTGGAGGAGGGACCAGAGCCATGGCAGCTGAACGCAGCGCCCCAGGCCTGTCGGATGTCCTCATTATTGATCAGGGGATACTTGGCATCAATCTCCGCCTGAATTTCTCGGCAGCGCCGGGCGCAGCTGGCTATATTGTTGCTGCTCACTGGGATGCTGGCGCAAGGGAAGCACTCCCCCTCCTGCACCTGGTTCAGCAGCCGAAACTCTACCGGATCCATATCCAGGGACTGGGCCAGCCGGTCCATAAGAATCTCCCGGCCAAAGGTCAGCTGGGTGTTTCCGTATCCACGAAAAGCCCCGCCAGTGATATGGTCGGTATAGACACTCAAACCTTCAAAGAAATAATTCGGCACATTGTATTGCAGCTTCCGTGCCGCCGCCGCCACTACCGTTGGGGTATGCGTGGTATAGGGCCCTCCATTCAAGCGATAGATGGTATCAAACAGCCGCAATTTTCCATCTTGACTCGCCCCAATGCGCAGATCAACCTCTGACGCATGGCGCACTACGGAATATAGGTCCTCCTCCCGGTTGTAAGACAAATTGACCGGACGCCCCAGCTTTTTGGACATTAAGGCCGCCACATGCTGGGCGTGGAGCTGCTGCCGCGCACCGAATCCACCTCCCACAACGGGTTTAGAAAAATGCACATTGCTCTCCTTAACCCCCAGGATTTCCGCCACAAGCCGCCGCTCCTGAAAAACTGTCTGGGAGGTGCTGTAAACTGTCAGGTGGACCCCATCGCTGAAATCGCACAGGCAGCTGGTCAGTTCAATTGTAACATGCTGCATGGGCGGCGTGGAAAAGTGGTCTTCCACAATAATATCCGACTCCGCCTCCCCTACGGTCCGGTCTCCTTGGCTCACCTCCCGACGCTGAATCATATTATCATTGCTGGACACATGGGGCTGCAATGGCTCTGCGCTTTCTGACAGCGCACTGCGTATATCCAAGTAAGGAGTCAGCACCTCATATTCTACCCGCACCGCGTTTGCCGCCGCTCTGGCCAGCTCCTCCGTCTCAGCTGCTACGCAGGCAATCCGATCCCCCAGCACCTTGGGCTCCCTGGTCAAAACCAGTTCATCGCGCATCAGCAGCGGGGACGGCGGGTTTCCAGAACAGTTGAAATATTCCCCCGGTACTTCCTCAGGCAGCAGGCAGCCCAGATAGCCGGGGATTTTCTCTGCCTCGCTGGTGTCGATGGACAGCACTCTGGCTCTGGAATACGGACTGCGCACCAGAGCCGCATAGGCCATATTGGGCAGCCGCAGATCATCTGTGTATTTAGCCCGGCCAGTGGCCTTCTCCATGGATTCCAGCCGGGGCACCGAGACATTGACCGCCCGGAATGTCCGATTCTGATATTCGTTCACCGCCGTTCCTGCTCCTCTCTCGAATAGCCGGCAATGGCCTCTGCCGCAAGCGTCACAGCCTGCTCAATCTTTTGATACCCTGTGCACCGGCATAGATTGCCGGACAGCGCCTGCCGTATCTCCTCCTGACTGGGGCGGGGCACACGGTCCAGCAATGCCTTGGCCGCCATAATCATTCCCGGCGTGCAGAAACCGCATTGAATGGCCCCCGCATCCATGAACGCCTGCTGCAGCGGATGGGGTTGATCTGGCGTCCCGAGGCCTTCTATCGTTTCTACCGCCCCTCCGTCCGCCTGCACCGCAAACACACAGCAGGAATTCACTGCCCGACCATTCAAAATCACCGTGCAGGCCCCGCACTCCCCCATATCGCAGCCTTTTTTTGCCCCTGTCAGGCCGGCTCGTTCCCGCAGGACATGCAGCAGCGTCTCGTTTGGCTCCACATAAAACCGCCGCTCAGCCCCGTTCAGGAGTATCATAATCTCAACGAGCTCTTGTTTGATCATGTTGCTTCTCCTATAAAAAGGACAGTCGGCTATGGCTCCGCCCACCGGCTGTCCTTTTGTGATGAATTCTCCTTACAGCTCGCCCACAGCGGCCTCCACCGCTTTGAGCAGCGCGTCAGACTCTACCAAACCAATTGTCGCCTTGGACTGGTTGCCCATGTAGATATCCTCCTTTTGGAAGTGGACGAGGTCTGTCACCATCTTGTATGCAATTTCAGTGCCTTTGCCCAGCTTAAACTGCCCCAGCTTCTCCGAAGAGATAAAGATGCCCCGAGATGCCAACAACAGCTCAATACCCAGAATCTTCTCCAAATTCTTAATAGCCAGTTGGGCTTTTCGCGCCGACCAAGGCGCCATAGATACGTGATCCTCCTGGTTGGCTTTGGTGGGAATGTTGTCACATACCGACGGGAAGCACAGGGTCTTGTTCTCTGAGGCCAGGGCAGAAGTGGAGCAGCAGATAATGTTATAACCGTAGTTCAAACCGATAGGCTCTCCAGCCAGAGCCAGAGGCAGGCCGTAGCTCAAGGTTGGATCGCACAGAGAGAAACACCGGCGGTCAGCAATGTTGCCAATCTCCGCCAGAGACATGGTCAGCAGGTCCATGGCAAAGCCCGTGGGTTCCCCGTGGAAGTTGCCGCCGGACAGGAACTCGTAGTGGCCATCTCCCTTGGGGAAAATGAGAGGATTATCGGTGGCTGCATTGATCTCCACCTCCACCAAATGCTTGATATAGGTGAGGTTCTCACGGCAGATACCCTGAACCTGGGGCATGCATCGCAGAGAATAGACATCCTGTACCCGCTCCTGATAGTGGGGGTGCATCACATCGTAGTCCAGATGCACCTTACGGGCGTCCTCAGTCACTCGTTGGCTGCCCTCTACCATGCGCAGTACGTTGGCCGCAGCCTTAATTTGCCCCTCATATGGCCGAACGCTCTGAATGCGAGGGTCGAAGGCCCGAGTTTCCCCCCGCACCGCCTCCAGGGACAGGGCAGTGGTAATCTCAGACACTTTATAAAGCCGTTCCGCGTCATGGATGTTCAAACAGGCCATACCGGCAAACATGGTGGTGCCGTTTAGCAGGGCCAGGCAATCCTTGGCCTTCAGCTGGAACTCCACAGGGACAATGCCTGCCTTTTTCAGCGCCTCCTGGGCGGGCATGCGTTCGCCCTGGTAAAAGGCTTCCGCTTGGGGCACCCCGATAAGTACAGAAACGATGTGGGCCATGGGGGCCAGGTCGCCGCAGGCGCCCACGCTGCCTTGCCAAGGCACCACAGGATGGACCCCCCTGTTCAGCAGCTCCGCCAGCCGTTCCACCACCACAGGCCGCAGGCCGGACACGCCTCGGCAGAAGGCGTTCAGCCGTACGCATATGGCCGCACGGACCACATCCTCCGGCGCAGGCTCGCCCACACCGCCGCAGTGGGACAACACCGTACGGTATTGGTGCAGGTCGCTCTCCTCAATGGATACTTTGCAATCCTTGTGCTTGCCCAGGCCGGTATTGAATCCATACACCGCGGGCGCGTCCTCCCGCATCCACTCCCGCTCCATATACTCCCGCACCTCGGCAATGCGGGCCATACTTTTCGTGTCAATCTCCACGCCATAGCCCTCGCGGGCCACCTTGACGACATCTTCAATGCTCAAATCGGCGCCGTTCAAAATTACCTTGTTCATGATTAAACTCCTCCTTCAACGATCAGCCGTCCAGCTCAGACCTTGTGGTAGATGGAAGAATTGTACCACAAAATCTCCCAGGGGAACTTCACCCGGGCCCAGTAGTTCAGACAGGTCAAATAGTTGAACCAGCTATACAGAATTTCCCGGAATTCATCCTTCGTTTTAATCGAATCCATAGCATCCGCTATTTCGTGGTAGAACCGACATACGCCGCCCAGATTCAGCCAGGGAGCGGGACAGATCGGCTGAGAAACGCCGCCCAGCACCGTAGCCGTCCCACCTGTAAGGTACTTCCAAAAATGTTTGAGCTCCTCAAGGGACACCTGGTCATCGCTCAGCAGCCGGTACATAGCCGGCTCCACCGTATGCCTGCCGATCTTGTTGGTATCCGTAGTCAGCCAGTACATATCGCCGAAGGCGGAGCCGTCCACATTGGCGCCGCTGGGAAAACAGCCCTTCATAGCCATCTCAATCTCTTCAGGGACCTTAAACCAGATGCGGTCAATCTCATCCTCTATTTCATTTTTGATTTCCATCCACTGTTTCGCCATTTTTCAGCCCTCCATCCGTTCAACAGTCATGGTCACAAGCTCGTGAGTTTTGACATGGCTCAGCCACACGCCCCGACCAGCGCGGTAAAAGGCGTCCAGGTCCTCGTCAATCACACGGGCGCACACTCCCGCACACCCCTCCAGCGGCTCGGTGATATTGCCGCCATACACCAGCTCATACATCAGCCCGGTAAAGGAGATCTCGCCAGGCTTCCGCTCCCCCAGCTTAGTCTGGACCCGTCCAAGGGGCTGGTCCTGGGTGCCCGTCTTCAGAGCCTGACGGGGCGGCCGGCATCGGGCCATTACAAACTCTCCGGTGGACAGCGTGTGGACACAGGCCGTCTTCATGGGCTGGGCCACGCTGTCCCACAGAAAGCTGCACATTTCGGGCTCTTCCTTCTCCAGCAGCTCTGCGCGCACCTCAATATTCAGTTCCGGGAATGTCAATTTAATTCTTCTATTCATATTGTTACTCCTATTCTAAAATCGGTCATAGTTTGGTGCAGGCGCTGACTCTGCCGTTATACCACGCGATTTCCCAGGGGAAGAGAATATAGCCCCAATAATTCAGACAGGTGAGGTAGTTGATCCAGCTGTAGAAAACCTCCCGAAACTCGTCCTTCGTCTTTACGTCAGGCATTGCCGCCTTAATGTCATTCCAAAACGCCAACGGCTTCGCCATATTCATCCAAGGCTCCGGGTGGTCTTTGTTCAGCACACCGCCCATACGGTTCACCGTTCTGTCACTGAGGTAATACCACATTTTTTTGATGGTCTCCAAAGAAATGGCATCGTCATCCAAAGCGGCGCTGATACCCGGATTGATCACGTGACGGCCAATTTTTGAGGTCTCAAAGGTCATGTAATACATGTGGCACATCGGGGAACCGTCTATGTTGGCGCCACTGGGAATCTCTCCCTTCATCACGCTTACAAGCTCCTCAGGCGCCTTAAACCAGATGCGGTCAATCTCATCCTCTATTTCATTTTTGATTTCCATCCACTGTTTCGCCATTTTTCAGCCCTCCATCCGTTCAACAGTCATGGTCACAAGCTCGTGAGTTTTGACATGGCTCAGCCACACGCCCCGACCAGCGCGGTAAAAGGCGTCCAGGTCCTCGTCAATCACACGGGCGCACACTCCCGCACACCCCTCCAGCGGCTCGGTGATATTGCCGCCATACACCAGCTCATACATCAGCCCGGTAAAGGAGATCTCGCCAGGCTTCCGCTCCCCCAGCTTAGTCTGGACCCGTCCAAGGGGCTGGTCCTGGGTGCCCGTCTTCAGAGCCTGACGGGGCGGCCGGCATCGGGCCATTACAAACTCTCCAGTGGACAGCGTGTGGACACAGGCCGTCTTCATGGGCTGGGCCACGCTGTTCCACAAAAAGTCGCACATTTCAGGCTCTTCCTTCTCTAACAGTTCTGCGCGTACTTCGATATTGAGTTCTGGGAATGTCAGCTTAATTCTTCTGTTCAATGTTAAAACCTCCTTAAATAATATAATCTCACTTATTTTTCTTCTAGTTCTTAGCCGCAACCTTCTCCTTTGTAACCAATGTCAACCCGGCGAAGGGCAGTGCGCAGCCCATAATGACCGTAATGATATTGAGGAAGGAGTAGGGAAAATACTCCATAACAGGCACTCCAAACACCCCGACGTAGTACACCGCCGAGGAGGCCCACGGACAGAGCACCGCTGTAATCGTAGCGCCTTCCTCAATATTTCTGGACAGCATGGAACGGTCTAAGCCTACATCGTCATACGCCTTGCCAAACATTTTTCCAGAGAGTGTCAGCGGGACATAGTTGGAGCTGGTGGCAATGGTCAGCAACGCAGAGGTCAGGATAACAATAGCGGGATAAGCCCTGGGACTTTTGATTTTTTCTGTCAAAGCATCCAGCACCACAGGGAAAATACCGGAGCCGCTCATTAAGCCGCCGAAGGCCAGCGCAATCATGACGATGGCCAGTGTACTCATCATGGAGGAGATGCCACCGCGGTTGACAATTTTGGCAACAATTTCATTTTCGATATCCAGCGAGACACCGCTGGCCATACAATTCATTATCTTGGAAAAGTCTTGATTCTGGAAAAACATAGCAATCGGCACCGCCGCGACAATACCTGCCAGCAGAGTGGGTATGGCCGGCTTACGCATGACACTCAACACTACGACCAGCACCAGCGGGAGCAAAACAATAATATTGACGTTGAAGCTCTCCAGGATAGCCTGTTCCAGCTCAATTGCCGCCTGAATATCGCCCCCGGAAGTCTGGAACTGGAACCCAACGACCATATACATTACAAAGGCGATCACATAGGCCGGAACAGTGATATAGAGCATCGCCCGTATATGTGAGAAGACATCCGTTCCGGAGGAGATCGGCGCAAGGTTGGTAGAGTCTGAAACTGGAGACATTTTGTCTCCGAAATACGCGCCGGATACAACAGCGCCCACCGTCATCGCGTCAGGAATTCCCAGCGTCATACCGATACCAAAGCAGACAATGCCAATCGTTCCAGCGGTGGTCCACGCGCTGCCGGTACACAGAGAAAAAATGCTACTTAACACAAATGTAATTGGTAGGAATATGACCGGATTCATAAGTTTCATGCCGTAGTACACCACGGCCGGCAGACATCCGCTGATCATCCACACAGCAATTGCCATTCCGATTAGGAAAAAGAAGAACAATCCGCTGACAGTGTTGCCAACACTAGACGCCATATTGTCGATAATCTGATCGATACTGTTGTTCAGCCCAAAATAACAGACCAGGGATACGGCGGCAATTGCGATGAAAATTACCATTTTCACATCGAGTTTTAGAGCCACGATTCCGATAATCATCCAAACCAGGACGGCTACCAGAATACTTAGGGCCACTGCAAGTGAGGGGGTACGGTTTTCTTTTGTCTTCATATGCGTACTCCTTTGCATTATTTTCTTGCAATTTTATAAATTGCATCGGCCTATACTTACCTCTCATTCTTCTCAATACCAGCCTCCTCAGAATCAACTTGTCTATATAACCTACTCCATCCATTGCAGCTGCAAACAATGGTATATATAGGAACCATAAAACCAAAAAAATAATAGGGCGCGTAAGCGAACGGTGACACACCTAAGACCGATTCCATAAACACGCCAGTTGCCGTCCACGGCAGAACAGCGCCACAAAAACCTGCCATTTCACAGCTGCGTGAGAGCATACTGCGGTCAAGGTCAAGGGCATCATAGCGTTCAGAAAACGCCGAAACAGTCAGCAGATAGGCGGGATAATTGCTCCCTGTCATGGCAGCTGACAGCATAGAACAGATTGACGAAGCCGCAACAATCCCTGGAACCGATTTCGCCGCCCCGCTTAGGCGAGAAATAATGACCTCAAGCGTTAAAGAACCGGGGGGAAATAAACCTCAGTCCTAGGCACATTATGTATGGCATCGTGCCTGAAGCGCACAGAGCCGCGATCAGGATTCCGATCATGCTGTTAATCAGCATCGCAAAAAGCCCAGCGTTAAGCCCGTTCAGAATCATTTTCTCAACGCTTTTCCATTGATGGCCAAGGCCGACAGCAAAAATACAACGTAAAACCGAGGTAAACAAAAGTGAGAACTGCTCGGGTAAGTCAAGAATAAGATTGCCAACGATCAACACCGCAGCTAGAACAGACAAAGCCCCAAACGCTTTTATCATACTTGGTACGGGACCATCATGTTTTTCCATTACAGCTTGTCTTCCTTACCACGTTTTTATCTATGACCAAATATTTTCAACAGAATCCACATTTTTTATGTATTTTTATGATACTTCATCTTGACTAATAAGTCCAACACGTTTACAATTTATATTATTATTAGAAAAACATTATAATAGGAGGCACATATGACAGACAAGCAGCTGGAGTATGTCGTAACGATTGCCACGGAGGGCTCCGTCTCCCGCGCCGCTGAACGGCTTTTTGTAAGCCAATCATCTTTGTCACAAACGCTTGCCCGTGTGGAGGAAGAGCTTGGTGTTGAAATTTTCTCCCGCTCGTCCTTCCCTCTCACGCCAACCTATGCCGGTGAACTTTTCCTCTCCTCCGCCTCCCAAATACTCGATATTAAAAATAACCTGACTGCCCGCTATAAAGAAATAAAGGAAGAAACCGCCGGACGAATCCACATTGGGTTATCTCAGGATAGAAACCTGATTTTTACCCCCATAATCCTGCCACCATTCATAAAGCAGTATCCAAATGTAGACATTGTCTTTACCGAGAGCGATCAAAACAGGTTGGATCATCTCTTGCTTGACAGGAAAATTGATATCATTATTACAATTCGTCCTCAAATCCGCCGGGAACTGCTGTATTTTCCCATCCTTACCGAACAAATGTTCCTTGTGCTTCCAATTCATCATAATTTTGGCGACTATCTACATCCCCCAAAAAGCATCGCGGACTTTAGGCGCGTACCCTTTATTCTGACCAAATCAGGCAACAATCTGCGCACCATGTGCAACCAGATTTTGGACGAAGCCAGGATATCCCCCCGTATTCTGATGGAAACCAGCAGTATGGATGTCTGTCTTCGAATGGCCGCAAAGGGGCTTGGAGCCACTATTATCCCCAGCATGTTTTATAATCTCCACGAGTGTAAAAACAATGTCTATATTCTGCCTCTGTCCTCTAAATATAATCGAGAAATTTTCTTTGCTTACAGGAAAGAAATGTACCTCTCTTTCATTCTTAAAGAATTCATCCGCATCGCCACAGAAAGTTTGTCATCATATAATTATAGTATTGGTATGATCAACGCCCCATCTGCTGAAGAACATGAAAAAATCTTCCAAGAACGCTTGAAACAGCAACATTCAGAAAAAGAAAAAATGGTATAGCCACGAAGGCTATACCGTAATTTGATACACAGATGCCCTCGTACCCTTCACTTCCTTATGTGAAGGGTACGAATGTGCCGCTTTTTCAGAAATTTTTAAGGATTTCTCTATGGTTTTCGTAAGAATCTTCTGCTATATTGAGAGACAGCCGGGGCCGACCCCCGCCCCACACAGGATGTAAGAGGTGCTTGTATTGAAAAAATATCTTTCTCTGCTGCTAGTCCTGGCGCTTCTGCTGCCGGGGTGTGCAAACAAACCATCTGAAGCGGACAGGACCACCGGTCAGGACGCAGAAACCATCGTCCAGGTGGTGCTGGCCTTTCTGGCCGAAAACAGGGAGGCAGACGCCCTCACCTGGTATCTGGAACCCGGCGATGTGAGCAGCTATATCTCAGACTACTACAAGCTGGAGGAGCTGAACTGGCAGGACGGGGCCGTTGTCCGCATGGAGGGAGCCCGAGCCTTCGAGCTGGCGGTGCTCTTTCTCGACGAGTGGGATGTGGACGAGACGGCGGAAGCCCTCCAGGAATACCTGCTGAACCGGAAGGGCTCCTTTACCGGCTACTTTCCCGACCAGGTGGAGCTGATAGACAGCGCCCTTATTCTCACCAGAAAGCAGTGCGTGGCCCTTATTGTATGTGAAGACCCGGACACCGCCCAGCAAGCCTTTGAAACCTGCTTTGGGGAGGGGGTCAACGCCGTGGGCATCCCCGCCATTCTAGGGCCGGATCAGGAGGATCTGAGGTCAGACGGCCGGATCATTTACAGCGACCCCGGCAAGGACGACATGACCCTCTTCGACAGCTCCGCCATCCTGTCCGCCTGGGAGAGCGCAGACGCCTCCGCCCTGTCCAGAGAGGACAGACAGGTTCTGGACGCGGCGAAGCGGGTCTTTGAGCAATGCGTCACCCCGGAGATGACCGACTATGAAAAGGAGTTGGCCCTCTACATCTGGCTCACCGGGCATGTCACCTACGACCAGACCCACTACGAGAAAAAGGGGGCGCCCCGCACCTCCTACGAGCCCTATGGCCCGCTGATAAAGGGGGAGGGGGTCTGTTTGGGATATGCTACGACTTTCCAGCTGCTGATGGATATGGCGGGGATTGAGTGCATCACCGTCACCGGCGCGGCCTTTGGCAACCGAGAAAACCACGCCTGGAACATGGTGAAGCTGAATGGCGAGTGGTACTGTGTGGACGTGACTTGGGACGCCAATGGCCGTGAAGGGGGCGTGTCAGAGTACGAGTGGCGGGATTTCAATCTCACCAGCGATGAGATGGGGAGGAACCGTCAGTGGGACTACGCCAACGTCCCGGAAGCTACAGCGACCGACCGCGGGCAAAGATAAGACCATACACGATCCCATCCAGGTGCTCCGCCCTTGGCGGGGCACCTGAAAAATATCGGGACGAAATGGAAAATCCCTCTTTACAAATCTGTTTTTTCTGGTATAATAAACGTGTTGTGATTCACTGCTAGGTCAAATATTTGGGCTCGTAGCTCAGCTGGGAGAGCGCCGCGTTCGCAACGCGGAGGTCG
>OFFV01001658.1_pt1 | contig 12414 bp, 11 predicted proteins | sample 1521461 | NCBI WGS metagenome assembly OFFV01 (sample SAMEA3504120, study PRJEB24116) | mouse gut metagenome | biome: mouse gut; feature: mouse-associated habitat; material: faeces | place: Denmark | collected 2011 | reverse complement strand
CCTCACAGAACCCCTCTGTAAAGGGCGTCCCCCATGACTGTTTCGACTGTAATATTATTGCACATCGCAGCCGTTTGCGCCTTGGTCCATAGTGTTTAACCCTGTTCCCCATGGCATTTTCAAAATCCCATGGTTTCGGTTAAAAACACCCAACCCCAGTTTGACGTGATTGGTTCAGTTCCGAAACACGGATAATCGTGACGCCTTTTTCACCCCACCGTCCCACCACCGAAAAGGCCATATGCTCCATACTGTCGTCCTCAAAAAAGACGCCCTTCAAATTATTGAGGATGACCTGGATGGCCCGGTTGGAGGTGTCCCACAGCCTGGCGTTGCCACTCCCTCTGGGTGTGATGATTTCCATCTCCACAAACGCTTTTTCAAAATACGGGAGCCGACTCTGCCGGGCCACTTCTCCGATGGCCGCGAGGAGCATAGCTTTCCAATGCTCCTCGACGGCCTCGGTCAGTTTCTTCATGGCAGGCAGCGGTTCCGCAATCGTCAGAATAACGGCAACGCCGTTATTTACCCCCGCGCTTTGTCTCCGGGCAAATGTCTGCTGTTCCTGTCCCACCGGATGGCCAAACGCCTCCCGGTCATAGATCACGGACAGTTCCTGGCTCATAAGCCGCAGGGTCAAATCGTACATCTGACGCAACTGCTCCCAGATAGGTTCCCCCTCAGCAGGCAGACAGCGGCCAACCGCCGTCAGCGTTTTTTTAAGATCGGTATGCATAGATCCTCAGCCCCTCCAATCCATATAACTCCGGATACATCCCCGCAATGGGATGGTCGATCTTGTGGATATACAGTTCAATTTCAATCTTTGACCGTTCGCTTTACAGATCTCCAAAACATTGGATGTGCCGCTGGAGGTATGGACGGGGAACGAGAGCTACAAGGCGGGGGAGATTACAGTGGAGGCCCGGGAGGTGGCAATGGCTTACGACAGAGCGTCGCTAAAAGACAAAAACACCGCCCGGCTTGCCCTGGATCTGGAGCCAATAAAGGGGGCGAAGCAGGAGTGAACGCTGTTGTTTACGCCCGCTACTCCAGCCACCGGCAGGGCGAGCAGTCCATTGAGGGTCAACTTGCCGAGGCACAGAAGTATGCGGCGGCCCATGGACTGACCATCATCCACGAATACTGCGATAGAGCTCAGACTGGCAGGAACGACAACCGGGAGCAGTTTCAGTTGATGCTGGCCGATGCCGCGAAGCACGCCTTTGACGCGCTGATTGTTTGGAAGACAGACCGTATTGGCCGCAACAAGGAAGAAATTGCGCTGAACAAGTACCATTTGAAAAAGAACGACGTCAGAATTCACTATATTGCCGAGATGATCCCGGACACTCCGGAGGGTATTATTCTGGAGGTGGTCATTGAGGGCATGGCGGCCTACTACTCGGAGCAGTTGTCCCAAAATATCCGGCGAGGCCAGCGGGCCAGCGCCGCCAAGGCACAGAGCACCGGCGGTAACCGTCCACTGGGCTACAAAACAGGGCCGGACAAAAAGTTTGTCATTGACCCGGAAACCGCACCCACCGTCCGGCTTGTCTACGATCTCTACGCCCAAGGGCAGACGATCACGCAGATCATCCGGACGCTCAATGCCAAAGGACTTCGAACGAAGCGCGGCAGGCCATTTACCAACAACAGCCTGCGTACCGTGTTGAAAAATGAAAAATACATTGGGGTCTACTCTTACAAGGACGAAATCCGAATTGAGGACGCTATCCCGCCTATCGTGGAACCGGAGGTGTTTTACAAAGTCCAGGAGATGTTGAAGTACAATCAAAAGGCGGCGGCACATAAAAACTCCAAGGCTGACTATCTGCTGACGGAAAAGCTGTTTTGCAGCAAATGCGGCGCCATGATGGTGGGCGTCAGCGGCACCAGCCATACGGGTTCGCGCCATCACTACTACTATTGCGTGCAGCAGCGAAAGAAGAACTGTGACAAGAAGCCTGTCCGCCGCGTGTGGATTGAGGACCTTGTACTGAACCATGTGATTGCCCTTATCCGGAACGAGGATTTGCTGGAGTTTATTGCGGAGAGCACCTATACAGAGTCACTCCGTAAGGCGCTGGCGGAGGTAGAGAAAGCCACGGCAAATTTGCTCCAGGCAATCGAGGCTGGAATATTCAACGACGCAACAAAGCAACGCATGGACGAACTAGGCGAACAAAAGGCGGAGCTCCAAAACGCGCTGGCAGCGGCGAAGTTGCGGGAGGACCTGGGGCTGAAGAAGAAGCATATCCTCTATTTCCTGCTCAGGTTTGTTGATATGGACTACACCAACGAGGCCTGCCAGAAACAGTTGATAAAGATTTTCGTCAACTCGGTGTTTGTCTACGATGACAAGGTAGTGATTACCTTTAATTACTCCGACGATGATCGCACGATTACCTTAAAGGAAATTGACGCCGGAATACAGCAGGGTGTTCGTCTGCCCCGCTCTTTGTGCCACCAATTATAGACAGACCACCAAGAGGGTGGTCTGTCTAATTTTTTGCAGTTCGCCCCCCGGCTTATGCCGGGGGATATTTATTTGACTACGGAGATATCACAGACAGTTTTCTTCAATGTGATGATCAATTGGAGAAATATCTTGCATATTGTATGATTTTGCGATCCTCGCAGTCGTATTTTATTTGCCCAATCCTCCAGTTTGGGTGGGCATCCCAAATCGTCACAATATTCGTTTGCTGTTCCACTGCTGCGCAACAGGGTTGACATTTTTGCTCTATAGTTGTAGAATATAATAAACTCTATGCTTGTAGAGCAAAGGGGCTGTTTCTATGGAAACTACAATCCGTCGTTTACCGGATGCGGAATTAGAGGTCATGCAGGCCATCTGGGCCTGTGAGCCTCCGGTGTCCAGGACAGATATCAACGAAATCCTGAAAGATACCCATCCGATGGCGCTGACCACCCTGCTGACCGTGCTCACACGCCTGTCAGAAAAGGGGTTTGTTCAAATTCAAAAGGAAGGCCGCAGCGCACGATATACCCCGTTGGTTGCAAGGCAGGACTACCTTGCGCAGCAGAGCCGACGCTTTGTGCAGACGGTTTGTGGTGGAAGTCTGCCCGCCTTTGCCGCAGCCCTGTGCGACAGTGGACTTACGAAAGAGGAACTGGCCCTGCTGCGGGAACTTCTGGAGAGGGGGGCATTATGACTACGAAAGTTTTTATGAAGGGACTCTTTGCCCTGATTTTCAGCGTAGTGTTCGCCCTGGTGGTATTTGACAGAGATTCCGACAGCAATATGGACAGCAACCGCCAGAGATATTTGCCCTATATTTCTGGCCTGTTACTCCCAGTGTGTATGCTGACGATTCTGAGTATGGGGCTTATTTTCACAGGCAGAGAAAACGCCATACAGATCATGCTCGCTTTTTGCTTTGGAGTATTTCTCCATATCTGCCTGTACTATCTTCTGCTGATGCCTGCCCTGCCTTTTTTGCGGCGACACATCAGCGCACGGGCCTGTGCTGTACTGTGGATGCTCCCCAATTATCTCTATTTGACCCAGATGAGCTATATGCAGTTGTCTGAACCTCGCTGGGTGATAGAGGCCCCTCTCATCTCCGTGCAGATGTTGCTGGCTGTGTGGTTGATTGGTTTTTTGGCCGTTCTGGGCTGGAAAGTCGTCTCCCATCTGACCTTTCGCACACGTATCCTGCGGGGGGCCTCCCCAATTGTGGATTCGACAGTTCTGGTAATATGGCATCAGGAGATAGAAGCTGCCCGGTTCCGCAAGCCGAAGTTCAAGCTTGTGGCTTCACCCAATATACAAACGCCCCTGTCTGTGGGTTTGTTTCAACGGTCGATCCGGGTGGTACTGCCGGAGCGGGAGTACACCTCTGAGGAACTGTCGCTCATCTTCCGCCATGAGCTAATCCATATTGGCCGGGAGGATTCCTGGAATAAATTTTTTCTGGTATTTTGCTCCGCTATGTGTTGGTTCAATCCCCTCATGTGGATGGCTATGAGAAAAAGCTCTGAGGATCTGGAACTGAGCTGTGATGAAACGGTCCTACTGGATGCTGATGTTGATACCAGATGTCAATATGCTGATTTACTCTTAAGGACTGCCGGGGATGAGCAGGGCTTTACCACCTGCCTGTCCGCCTCCGCCAATGCCCTGCGCTATCGGCTGAAAAGTGTGGTTGCCCCCAAGAAGAAACCCTCTGGTGCGCTGGTGGTCGGGCTTGTGTTCTTCCTGCTCTGTATGAGTTGTGGCTATGTCGCCCTTGCCTACGGGGAGAGTACGGGGGCTGATGTGATTTACAAGTCCAGGCCCCCGGAGCAGTATGTTCTGAGCAGCATAAATGTGGGCGCTTTCGTCTGTACCGATGAAACAGCTCTGCACCGCTATTTATCTGACGTGCGTATGGAACATATTTCGGGGAACTACTCTTTTGACCAGGGGGGAAGGTTCCTGTCCCTGCTATTTGACACCCCGGATGGTGCTCTGGCCGTCAAACTGTCAGACAGCTTTATCAAGCTGGTTCCCCTATACGGCAGCAGGGTAAACGCGGAATACTTCTATCTGCCGGATGGTACAGACTGGGAGGCGTTGCGTGAGTATATCGTTGAGTGTCCTGCACTGAATGTCCATATCACTGAAACAGACGATGGATTTGGCCAGAATTTCACCGCATCTCTGTCGTATGTCAGTCTAACAGACTGGCTCCCACCCTGCGGATATTGCCCCTCCGGAACAGATTTTGCCCCTGGTTGATGGCTCCGGTATGTTCTGGGGGATGATGGCCTTCCAGCCCACCTTCAGCACCAAAACTTGCCCCCTCAAATGGAGGAAAATCCATATAAAATCCCCAAATTCAGGGAAAACTGAATCTGGGGTGATGAGAATCATGGGTTTTTTCCGCAGTACAAATGGGGCGGGGCCCTATTTTGAAGGGTGGTATTTAAAGCACCAGAGTCCAAAGGGACAGACGCTCGCGCTGATACCCGCTTTTCACATCGACGACAAAGGGGGGCGCACAGCGTCGCTCCAAGTCATTTCCAATGATGAAGTGTGGTGGATGGAATGCCAGGATGTGCAGTTTCAATACTCCCGGCAGCCGTTTCGGGTGCAAGTTGGGCAGTCCAGTTTCAGCAGTCAGGGGAGTGTCCTCCATATTGAACAGGACGGCCTCTCCCTTCACGGCAAGTTGCACTATGGCCCGTTTACCGTTCTCCGGTCTGACATCATGGGACCATTTCGATTTTTCGCGGGAATGCAGTGTTCCCATGGGGTCATCAGTATGGGGCACTCCCTGGAGGGAACGCTGGAGTTGAACGGTGAAAATTTAGATTTTTCCAACGGGATCGGGTATATTGAGACAGACCGCGGGCGCTCCTTTCCCCGCACATACCTGTGGACCCAGTGCATTTGGGACGGGCCGGAAGGCGGCAGCCTGATGCTTGCGGCCGCAACCGTGCCTCTCCCCGTGGGGGGATTCACCGGCTGTATCTGCTCCGTCTTTTTTCGTGGTCAGGAGTACCGCCTGGCGACCTATCGGGGAGCGAAAATCGAGGAGTGGTCCTCCTCTGGCGCAATCATCCGCCAGGGGGGATATCGTCTGGAGGCAGAACTGCTGAACGAGCGGAGACAGGCCCTCCGGGCGCCGGTGGAGGGCCGCATGGAACGCACGATCCATGAGAGCCTTTGCGCAGAAGTGCGTTACCGCTTCTGGCACAGAGGGGATCTCCTATTTCAGCACACAGACCGGTATGCCAGCTTCGAGTACGCTTTTACGAATTGAGCGGCGACGGTTCAAACGAAGGACTTACAATGCATCTCCACTTCTGACAGGTTGTCACGGAGATCACTGACAAGGCAGCACGAACTATTTTGATGTCATCTGTGCCGAGGCGCGCTGATGTTGAGCAAGACGAAACAAGTCATAGACAGTAGGAGGCGGTGAAGATGGAATGGCCGGATGGAAAAGCCCGCTGTTGCTGGGCCAATCCCAACAATCCTCGGTACGTTCGGTATCACGACTGTGAGTGGGGCGTACCGGTTCATGAGGACGGGAAGCTCTTTGAAATGCTGATTTTAGAGAATTTTCAGGCGGGTTTGTCCTGGGAGTGTGTTCTAAACAAGTGGGACGCGTTCCGACAGGCGTTTGACGGCTTTGATTTGGAGACTGTGTGCGCCTACGATGATAAAAAGCTGACCGCCCTGCAACATGATCCCGCCATCATCCGTAATCGTTTGAAGATTCAAGCGGCAGTCAATAATGCCAAGGTCTTTCGGAGTATTCAACGGGAATATGGGAGTTTTTCAGACTACCTCTGGCACTGGACCGGCGGCAAAGTGATCCATGAGACGGGGAAGGCACATTCGCAGCTGTCTGACGCTGTGTCAAAGGACTTGAAAAAGCGGGGCATGAAATTTGTGGGGACCACCATCGTCTATGCCTATTTGCAGGCGGTGGGAGTGATTTATGCCCATGATAAGGGCTGTTTCTTAGAATATGGAGGGGAAACAGTTGAATTGACAGGGAAAGAAAGGTTGGAGTGCTGACGAAATATTGTAAAGCGCGCGCAGCAGTTTTCAAAATTGCTGCGCGCGCTTCATACGTTATCAGGGGTTGACAGGGGAGCGTTTAGACCGGACAAGGGAGCGTCAAGTCTGTATGGCACGGATTATTTGGTTCGATTGTGGTGAGGATGGTCCATGACTGTTTTACAAGCCCGTGTGAGTTGGGCAAAGATGGTGGAGTTAAACCGACCCTCGTACACGGTCAGCATAGGGATTACATCTCGTTTGGCAAGAACTACATATTTGGGAACCAAATTGGATAGGGTAAGGGCCATGACATCTGCCTCGCAGTGCTTGCAGGGACAAAGCCCAAACATTTTGATATAGCGGGGGGCCTTCTCTTCCACCAGGGTCTGCATGATATTAATATAGGAGACCTCTTCCTCTGGCGGCGCTTTTTGTGGGGGCTCTGGCGCGGGTTGAGGCTCCGGCGCAGGTTCGGGCTCTGGCGGAGCCATTGAGGCCAGCATCTTTTCAATGTCGTCCTGGCTCATCTTGCCGGCAGGGGCGGCTTGGGGAGGGGGTTCCGGTGCGGGTTCGGGTTCTGGCGGAGCCATGGAGGCCAGCATCTTTTCAATATCGTCCTGGCTCATCTTGCCGGCAGGGGCGGCCTGGGGAGGGGGCTCCGGCGCAGGTTCTTCCTCCGAAGTGTGCTGCTCGACCGCGGGCACAGGAGTTTCAGGCGCGGGCGCTTCCTCCGACTGAAGGAGCTCTTCTTCCAGGGCCTGCTGGATCTGCTGGGCAAGATTGTCGTCGTTGGCCTGAGCCACTTCTAGAATGGGGGGGAGGAGAGGACGGCCAGCAGTGGGCTGGACGGCCTCCTGGACAGGGGTCTCAGAGTCGCCTTCCGCAGGGGGGGAGGAGATTTCACCCGGTGCGGTGAGCAGATTCAAAACATGGGCGGTTTTATTGCCCTTTGTATTTTTCTTAGCGGCAGCTATGGTGGCCACGCTCCTTTCCGGTATTTGGGGAACTTTGAATTCAATGGGCCGTCTGGCCGTTGGAGGCAATGTTCCAATTAGGGGATGCTGCCCACCGACCTATGGGGGCAGCACAGTGTTTCAGAGGAAAAGCGGCCCTGACGAATCTGAGCACAATATCAGGCGATTCACACCGCCGCTGGCTGGCGCTCCCCCCTGGAATGGACAAATTCAGTTCAAATAGGCCGACAGGCGGGATTATTTTCTCAGTAGCTGGGTGCGGAAGGAAAGAAACCGTACTCCCGAGTGACTTCGTTGAGGAGCAGGCGCAGATCCCGGGCTACCTTGGAGTCCGGGGCGTAGCTGAGGACGCTCTCTCCGTGGGCGGGGGCCTCTGCCACGGCCACGCCGGAGCGAATTCTGGAGTGGAAGACCTTGGTGTCCAGCTGCTTCGCAATCTGTTCGGCCATGTCCAGCACCTCGCGGTTCAGGGTGAAACGCTGGTTATACTTGTTGAGCAGAATGCCCAATACCCGCAGGCGGGAGTTGTAGCACCGGCGAACCGTATCAATGGTTTCACGGATCTGGGCTACACCCAGCAGACTGAGAATTTCAGGGGCCATAGGGATGATCAGTCCGTCAGCGGCTACATAGGCGTTTACGGTCAGCACGTTGAGTGCCGGCGGTGTGTCAATAATAATGTAGTCATAGTCGTCCTGTACCTCAGACAGACAGTTTTTCAATAAAAATTCTCTGCCGGGCCGATTGAACTCCAGTTCTGCGGCGGACAGCAGAATGTTGGAGGGCAAAATATCTCCGCAGTCTGATGGCGTGATGACCTCGCGGATGGGCCGGCTGCCCTTCAGTACATCGTAGATTGTGACGCAATTTTCAATGTCCAGTCCCAGACAGAAGCCTAGACTGCCCTGCGGGTCCAGGTCGACGCCCAGTACACGGGCGCCCCGCTGACGCAGACCATCCATCAGGGAACTGGCTGTAGTGGTCTTGCCTACGCCGCCCTTCTGATTGGTGACGGTGATGATGATGGACAAGTGATCTCCCCCTGTTGCAGGAACCCGCATACACGCCGGCAGGTTGTGCCCTTGTACCCCTTTTGTAAGAAGGAGAGCGGATGCAGGTTCGAAAATCTTTCTCTGAGAACTATTAACTTTATAATACTACATGACGATAAAAAAGTACAGAGTCTTTTTGTTTCATTTATCATAAAACAGTTGGGAATATAAAGACAAGATGGAAGGAGCGACCCACATGGCGTCTATCAATAGTGTAAGCAGCAGCAATATGACCAGCAGTTTGCTCAACAGCGCGAATATGATTAGCGGTTTGGCCAGCGGCCTGGACACTGAGAGCATGATCGAAAATCTGGTGAAGAGCTACCAGACTAAGATCAACTCCTTGAACCAGAAGGTGACCAAAACTGAGTGGAAGCAGGACGCATACCGGAGTATCATCAGCAAGATGGTGGGATTCAGCAGCAAATACACCTCCTACACCTCGGGGACCAACCTGACATCCCCTAGTTTCTTTAACAGCGCGGTGAAGGTGGCCACTCAGGGGCTGTTTGCCGACAGGGTAGCTGCCAGCGGCAAGACCAGCAGCGATATTTCCTTGGACAGGGTGAGCCAGCTGGCGACCTCCGCCCAATACCGCACCAACAGCAACTTAAAGGCCGGAGATGGAAAGAGCATTGCCGCCGAGGCGGGGTTTGACCTGGTCAAGGGCACCACGGAGCTTGGCCGGTTGGACGGCAGTCTGGAGCTGACGTATGGTTCTAAAACGGTCAGCATCCAGTTCGATGAGGTGGCCGACGTCAAGGCCCTTGAGGAGATTAAGAAAAAGAACAGCGGGATGAGCGACGACGAGGCGCTGGCCCAGCTGATCCAGCAGAAATTGAGCGACCAGAAGATTACCTTAACTGGCGGCAGCACCGTCGACGCTGACGACCGCATTGAGGTGACTGCGCGGAATGGGGTAATCTCCTTTGGCGACAAGTCTTCGGCCGGCAACTCCGTCTATATCTCCCAGGCCAGCGGCAATGTTGCCGATGTTCTGGGTCTTGACCTGAAGAACGCCAGCAAGGATAAGCCCTCTACCTTTACAATGAAGGGGGATGGTCTGACCAAAGAGGTGGACAATGCCAACTATCTGTCTGGCAAGACCATGAACCTGAGCTTGGACGGCACTGTGAAACAGATCAAGCTGCCCACCATCAAGGGGGGCAAGCTGGTGGATGCCGATGGCAACGCCCTCAAAGACGCCAATGGCAACGACATCTCCACTTTGAATGCCGAGAACTACACCACGGCGCTCAATGAGGCGGTGCAGAAGGCGTTTAAGGGCAACAAAATTAAAGTGGAGAACATGGACGAGAGCGGGGAGTCCCTCCAGCTGCGTTTTCAGGTGCAGGAGGGCTCTGAACTGGTGATTAACACCGATGTGGGCGAGACCCTGGGCATTGGCCGGGCTGCTACCAGCTATATGAACACCAGCAAGACGCTGGAGGATCTGCTGGGTAAAGAAGCTCTGTCTAAGCTGGAACCCGCCATGGTGAAGGACAAAAACGGCAATCTGGTTCAGGACAGAGACGAGAAGACAGGCGAGCTCAAGTATGAATTTAAAATCAACGACGTGGTGGTAGGTAAGTACACCAAGGACACCAAGCTGTCTGACATTATGTCTGATATCAATACCAATAAAGAGGCCGGCGTCCAGGTGAGCTACTCCCAGACCACCAAGAATTTCCTCTTTTCATCCAAGGAGACCGGTTTGGAGAGCGAGATTAACATGGGCGAGGGCCTGGCCCAGGCCATGTTTGGAACCACCGAGATCACCGACCAGAGCGGCAGCAGTTTTGCCGAGTCCTACGGCGTTAACTGGCTGCGGGAGGGGGAGAGCGCCGAGTTCACATTCTCAATCCCCGGAAGCGAGCTTAAGTTCGAGATCACGAAGGAGACAACACTGGAGGATGTGGTCAATAATCTGAACAAGTCCCCCATGGGTATGAACCATTCCTTTGCCTATAACAAGTATTCGGGCCAGATTGAAGCAAAAGATAAGAAGAGCGGGGCGCCGCTCGAACTGAAAATAACCGACCGGGATGGCGACGCTGTGGAATTCGACGAGACCAAAGCGCCTGCGATTGACTATACGCCCGGTCAGGATGCCAAGTTCACCGTCACCGTCAACGGCGAGACCAAGGAGATGACCCGCAGTTCCAACAGCGTGAATATTGACGGACTGACCATCACGATGAAGGACACCTTCGACGGGTATAAGGATGAGGAACAGACCGGGGACGCCGTGACCAGCACAGGCAAGCCCAAGAACTCTGTCACATTTAAGAGCACCACTGACTCGGACAAGATTGTGGATGCCGTCAAGACTATGATCGAGGATTACAACGCGATGATGTCGGAGATCAAGTCGGCCTATTCGACCCTGCCTTATCAGAAGTCCAGCGGTTCTTTCGCAAACTATGAGCCTCTGACGGAGGAGGAGCGGGCTGGCATGACAGAGAGCGCCATCGAGCGTTACGAGGAGAAAGCCAAGCAGGGTATCCTCTTTGGCGACCGGAACTTGTCCTCTCTGTATGACAAGATGCGCAACGCCTTTGCCGGTGAGAATGAGGCTGCGCTGCGGTCTATGGGCATCACAATCGGCTTTTCGATCAGCGACGGCGTTCAGACCGTCACGCTGGATGAGGGCAAGCTGCGCGATGCGCTGGAGAGCGACCCCGAGAAGGTGACCCAGGTGTTTACCGGAGAGCGGGGCGTGATGCAGAGCATGAAGACCCAGCTGGACAACTATGCCAAAACAACCGGCGAACCCAAGGGTATTTTGATTCAACAGGCGGGCAGTCCTCTGAGCTCCCTGTCCCTGATGAACAACTCCTGGCAGAAGGAAATTGATAATATCAATACCCAAATTGAGCAGTGGCAGGATAAATTGTCCAGTCAGGTGGACCGCTATACCCAGCAGTTCAGCCGCCTGGAGGTTTTGATTAACCAGATGAACTCCCAGAGCTCTACTCTGGCGGGATTGATGGGCGGCTAATACCGCCAGAAAGGAAAATTCCAACATGGACGCAAGAGGTTATCAGCAATATAAACAGCAGTCCATCAATTCCATGACACAGGGGGAACTGCTGCTGATGCTCTATGACGAGCTGGTGAAGCGGAGCACCCTGGCCTCCATTGCCCTGGATAAGCAGGACTGGCCCACCTTCGAGGCCGCGCTGGAGCGGTGTACCGACATCGTCAATTATCTGGACGAGACCCTGGACCACCAGTACCCCATCAGTCAGGACCTGGCTCGGATGTATGACTACTTCACCTATGAGCTGGGCCGGATCAAGCTGGGACGGAACAAGAAGGAGCTGGACCGCCTGCGCCCCATGCTGGTTGACATGCGAGACGCCTTCCGCGCCGCGGAGAAAAACAGCGGCGCGCCCCGGGAGAAGCAGGCATGACAAAAAGCGACTGGATGGACCTGACGGTGCTGGAGCGGAAGAAGTACAACTGCCTGTCTGAGGTGCTGGGCCTGAGCCAGCAGCTGGGCGAGGCCATGGACCGCAACGACGATGTGTCTGTGCGGATGCTGGTGGCCATGCGGCAGGACCCGTTGCTCCAGCTCCAGGAGCTGAAGCGGGCGGTGGATACCAAGCGGGAGAGCCTGTCCCAGGAGGATCGTGACCGGCTGTCCGCTCTGAACCAGGGAGCCCCCCCCCAGGAGGGGGAGGAAACCGCCTACCAGGGCCAGGCGGGCAGCGTCCGCCGCCTGCTGGAGCGGGTGCTGGAGCTGGACCGGAGACTGAATCGGCGGCTGGCCGGTGAAAACTCCTTTTACGCCCAGGAAAAATAAAAGAAGTTCCCCCTGTCCTTCAGGGGGAACTCTTCATTGCAGAGGATCGGAGGAGAT
>OFFV01001649.1_pt1 | contig 12496 bp, 9 predicted proteins | sample 1521461 | NCBI WGS metagenome assembly OFFV01 (sample SAMEA3504120, study PRJEB24116) | mouse gut metagenome | biome: mouse gut; feature: mouse-associated habitat; material: faeces | place: Denmark | collected 2011 | reverse complement strand
ATAAGTTTGATTTATTGTATAATCCTTATTTACATTATAATTATAAGTACTATCAATTGCTTTTGATTTATCTATCTTAGTAGATATTACCCAATTCCCTTCAATTCCAAATATTTCATTGACTCTAAATACAATTTCATCATTATTATCTATATCAACACTGCTGACATCTATTTTCTGTATACCTTTTAATTCATTTTCAGATATATAAGTTGCCTCATGCTCAATTATTCCACTACTTTCTTCTATTCTTTCACCATCCATATAAGTAGATATAATTAGATTATCAAGGTATGCATCTTTATCTATTTTATTTATATTTTTATCTGTTTTAGATGTATGAAAAACCGTTATGTAATTATCATCTATTGATATATTATCTATTGTAAATTCTATGCCCTTATCCTTTACTGTTAAATTTATATTGTTACTCGTTTTTTCAAAATCATTTTTATCTGATAGATACAGTGATTGTTTGTTATGATTAAAATAATCAATTATATACTCTACTGCAAATGTAGTTGTTATAGTTAAAGTAGATATAACAGCTATAGATGCTGCCACTTTTGTAACCTTTTTATATTGATGTTTTTTAGTTTTCCCTCTTCTTATTGCATTCTTAGTTACTTCATCTATATTATCCGGTATTTTTATATCATCAAATTTGCTCATTATTTTTCCTCCTTCAATATATCATATAACTTCTTCTTAGCCCGTCTTATGTTTGACTTTACTGTATTTTCATTACATTCCATAATCTCTGCAATTTGTGATATGGTCAAATCATGGAAATATTGAAGTATAACAGGAGTTTTATATTTTTCATCCAATCTATCAATTGCATCATATAAATCTATATTCTCTTCTATATTAGAATACTCAATTTCCCCTATGTAATCTTCTACTGGCTCATCTTGAAACTTGTTGTAGTGCCTATTTTTCATATTTACATTATTTATAAGTATTTTTGTTATCCATGTTTTAAAAAAATTACTATTTCTAAGTTTTGAAATATTTATGTATGCTTTATACACCGTTTCCTGATAAATATCTAATGCATCATGCTCATTTTTAACATATAAGAATGCTGTTTTATAAAGATATTCTTTATAGTTATTTATGAGTATTTCAAAAGACTCATCGCATCCTTCTTTTGCTTTATCAACTAATTTATATTCCATATACTCCCTTTGTTTTTTATTAAGAAATCTTATCCTTTTATTGATATATTTTCAATCATTATATCCTCCCTTGTAATCATGATTACATATATTAGATGCACGAGGTATTAATATAGTTGCATTTTTTATTTCTACATAAAAAAGAATAGCATATTGACAAATCAATATACTATTCTTTAATAAAATCTTATTTAAAGTAATTTACTCCAGATTCAAATATCTTTTGATCCTTTTCACCTATTATATTCTTTATTACATGTTCTCCAATTCTCTCGGAATGGCCCATCTTACCAAATATTCTACCATCAGCACTTGTTATACCTTCAACTGCATAAGTTGAACCATTTGGGTTAAAGTCTATATCATATGTAGCATTATCATTGAAATCTACATACTGAGTAGCTATTTGACCATTCGCAATTAACTGTCTCATAACTTCTTCACTAGCAACAAATTTACCTTCTCCATGAGATATTGCTATACTGTGAGTATCTCCAACTTCTGTAGCCGCTAACCACGGAGATTTATTCGATGCTATTCTTGTTCTAACTATCTTAGATTGATGTCTACCTATATTATTATAAGTTAATGTAGGCGCATCAACTGTAGTTTCTCTTATTTCACCATATGGAACTAATCCAAGTTTTATAAGTGCTTGGAATCCGTTACATATCCCTAGCATTAATCCATCTTGCTTAGTTAAGAATTCATTTATCGCTTCAGCAACTTTAGGATTTCTAAATACTGTAGCCATAAACTTAGCTGAACCATCCGGCTCATCACCTGCACTAAATCCTCCAGGTAGCATTATTATTTGTGACTTACGTATTTGTTTAACTATCGTTTCTATAGAGTCTTCTATATCTTTATATGTTAAGTTTTTAAATACTTCTATATTTGTGTTTGCTCCTGCCTTTTCAAAAGCTCTTTGTAAGTCATATTCACAGTTTGTTCCAGGGAACGTTGGTATGAATACTCTTGGCTTTGCTATAGTTATAGATGACTTTTTAGCTTCACCTTGAGATATAAAGTTTATAGTTTCTATCTTTTCTTTTATATCTACTGACTTAGTTGGGAATATAGGCTCTAATGTTTCACAGTGAACATTATATAATTCTTTTAATGATATTTCTTCATTTTCTATTATTATACTTTGTTCTTCTATCGTAGCCCCTAGTACTATGTAGTTGTATCCATCTAATAAACTTAAATCTTCATTAGCTAATTCAAGTACTATATTTCCATAGTTAGGTTTAAATAAATCTTCTACACCTTCATTAAATTTAAATCCTATTCTATTACCAAATGCCATTTTACTTATAGCTTCCCCTATACCACCAAATCCAAGTGCATATGTTGATAACACTTGCTTATTGTGTATAAGTTCTGTTACTTTATCTAAGTTTTTCTTTAACATTTCAAAATCTACTACATCATTTTCTAATCTATCTGTTGATAACATTACAACTTGTGAATTAGTTTTCTTAAATTCTGGCGATATTACATAACCTGCATCTATAGTATCTACAGCAAATGATACTAATGTTGGTGGTACATCTATATCTTTAAATGTTCCTGACATACTATCTTTTCCGCCTATTGCAGGTATCCCAAGTCTATTTTGAGCATAATATGCACCTAAAAGTGCTGCAAATGGTTTACCCCATTTCGTTGGGTTATCCCCAAGTTTTTCGAAATACTCTTGTAAAGTAAGTCTTATTGAATCATATTTACCCCCAATAGCCACAACTTTACACACAGATTCAACTACTGCATATAATGCACCGTGGAATGGACTCCATTTTCCTATCTTAGGGTTATATCCATATGTCATTATTGTTGATGTATTAGTTTCTCCACCAAGTACTGGTATTTTTGCTACCATCCCTTGAGCTTCTGTTGCTTGATACTTACCACCAAATGGCATAAGTACAGTATTTGAACCTATTGTATTATCAAATCTTTCTACTAATCCTTTTTTAGAACAAACATTTAAATCTGATAATACCTCCATAAATTTACCTTTTATATCTTCTTCTATAGCTAATTCACATTCTTTTTCTTTTAACTCACTTTTAAAGAATGTACTTTCTTCATTAACTTTATCAACATGAATTTTAGTAGTTTGTTTAACTCCATTTGTTTCTATGAAATCTCTACTCATATTAACTATTGCTTTACCATTCCAGAACATTCTCATATATCCAGTATCAGTTACTGTAGCTACATGAGTTGCTTCTAAGTTTTCTTGTCTTGCTAAGTCTATGAATTTATCTTTATTAGAAGCATCTATAACAACTGCCATACGTTCTTGTGATTCTGATATAGCTATTTCAGTTCCATCAAGTCCATCATACTTTTTAGGAACTAAGTCTAAGTTTATATCTAAACTATCTGCAACTTCTCCTATAGCAACACATACTCCACCTGCTCCGAAGTCATTACATCTTTTTATCATTTGTGCTACTTCTTTATTTCTGAAGAATCTTTGTATCTTTCTCTCATTTGGTGCATCTCCTTTTTGAACTTCTGCACTACAAGTAAGTATAGATTCTTCGCTATGTTCTTTAGATGAACCTGTAGCTCCTCCGCATCCATCTCTTCCTGTTTTTCCTCCAAGAAGTACAACTATATCTCCATTTTGTGGAACTTCTCTTACTACATTTTCTTTAGGAGCTGCCGCTATTACTGCACCGATTTCCATTCTCTTTGCAACAAAGTCTTCATCATAAACTTCTGCAACTTGCCCAGTTGTAAGTCCTATTTGGTTCCCATATGAACTATATCCATGAGCAGCCTCAGTAGTTATTTTTCTTTGCATAAGCTTACCTGGTAATGTATCTTCTAAAGTTGTTCTTGGATCTGCACTTCCTGTAACTCTCATTGCTTGATATACATAACTTCTTCCTGATAATGGGTCTCTTATTGCTCCACCTAAACAAGTTGCAGCTCCACCAAATGGTTCTATTTCTGTTGGATGGTTATGAGTTTCATTTTTAAACATTACTAAGTATGGCTCTATTTTACCATCTATTTCAACATCAACATTTATACTACAAGCATTTATTTCTTCACTCACATCTAAATCTTCTAATTTACCTTGTTTTCTTAATTCTTTCATAGCTATAGTTGCTATATCCATTAAGCATATATCTTTTTGTTTATCTACATAAACATTTTTTCTTGATTCAAGATACATCTCATAAGTTTCTTTTATTATATCTGTATACTTACCGCTTTCTATTTTTACATCTTCTATTTCAGTCATGAATGTAGTATGTCTACAGTGATCTGACCAATAAGTATCTAATACTTTTATTTCTGTTATTGTAGGATTTCTCTTTTCAGTATTTTTAAAGTATCCTTGAACATGAACTAAATCCCCTAATGTCATAGCAAGTCCGTTATTCTTTAAAAATACTTTTAATCCTTCCTCATTTAAATCTATAAATCCATCTAGTATTTCTACTTCCGTAGGAATTTCTGTTTCCATCTTTAAACTTTTTGGTTTTTCTAAAGAAGCTTCTCTACTATCAACTGGATTTATTATATAATCTTTTATTTTATCAAACTGTTCGTCTGTTATATTTCCTGTTAATATGTATACTTTAGCAGTATTTATTTCTGGCCTATTACCTTCATTTACTATTTGTATACATTGAGCTGCCCAATCTCCTCTTTGATCATATTGACCAGGAAGATATTCTATAGCAAATACTCTCTCGCCTTCATTAAACTCTAGTGTTTCATGATAAACAATATCTAAGTTAGGCTCTGAAAATATTGTTTTTACTGCATTTTCATATACTTCCCCATCTATCCCTTCTATGTCATATCTATTTAAAATTCTTACATTTTCTATAGTATCTATGTGTAAACTTTCTATTAAATCCTTTTTTAAAGCTCTAGCTTCAAGGTCAAATCCTTGTCTTTTCTCAACTAATATTCTTCTAACACTTGACTCTAAACTTATAGTACTTAACATATCTTTTCTCCCTTTTTATATAATTAAAATGACAATACTAACTAAGTAGCTCGTTAACACATTGTTCAAATATATGATTTAAACAACCTGGTAACGAGTCACTTATTATTAAAGTAGATTTTATGACTTAATCTCGATTACTTAAGTCATAAAATCTATTTTTAACTGAATCTCTAATTATTTTTTCTTCATTTTGATATCTACACTTAAAGAGATAATTCTTCACAGAACTTCATCCCTATATCAGTTCTATAATGCATGCCTTCAAAGTTTATTTTCTCTATATTTTTATATACTTTTTTAGCAGCTTCTTCTACACTATCTGCACTTGCCGTTAGCCCTATAACCCTGCCGCCATTAGTAACTAAGTTTCCATCTAACATCTTAGTTCCACTATGAAAAACAACAATATCTTCATCTAAGTTTTCAAGTCCAGTAATTACTTTCCCTTTTTCATAATCATCTGGATATCCACCTGATGTAAGCATTACGCAAACAACCTCTTCTTTTTTATAGTTAATCTCTATATCTTTTAATTTATTTTCTAATATTGCTTCTATTATTTTATGTAGATCAGTTTCTAATCTAAATAGAACAGATTGTGTTTCAGGATCTCCAAATCTTACATTATATTCAAGTACCTTTGGACCATCTTCTGTTATCATAAGTCCAACAAATAATACTCCTTTATAATTTAAGTTATCTTTTTTGAAACCTTCTAAAGTTCTATTTAATACTTTCTCACTTATTTCTTTAGACAACTCATCTGTATAGATTTCACTTGGAGAAAAAGTACCCATTCCTCCTGTATTTGGACCTTTTTCAAAGTTGTATACTTTCTTGTGATCTTTAGCACTTACCATAGGAACTATTGTATCGTTATCTACAAATGCTAATATAGAAGTTTCAATACCTGATAAAAATTCTTCTACGACTATTTTATCCCCCGCACTTCCAAACTTTTTATCATTCATCATTTCCTTTAAAGTATTTATAGCATCTTCTCTGTTTTCTGGTATTACAACACCTTTACCGGCTGCTAGACCATCCGCTTTTATAACTACTGGATATCCAAAGCTATCTATTTCATTTATAGCCTCATCTAAATCCGTATATTCTTTATACTTTGCCGTTGGTATGTTATGTCTTTTCATAAAGTCTTTAGAAAATGCCTTACTTCCTTCAAATGTAGAGCATTCTTTGTTTGGTCCAAATATTTTAAGACCTTCTTTTTCAAATTCATCTACTATACCATTTACAAGGGGCACTTCTGGTCCAACAATAGTTAAATCTATATTGTTTTCTTTTGCAAACTTTACTAAATTTTCTATATCACTGTCACTTATACTTACACATTGTGCAATATCTGATATTCCTGCATTTCCTGGAGCACAATATATTTTTTCAACATTATTTTCTTTACTTAATTTCCAAGCTATGGCATGTTCCCTTCCACCACCGCCTACAATTAATATTTTCATAATTTACCCCCTAGTGTTTAAAGTGTCTTGTTCCTGTAAACACCATTGTCATTTCATATTTGTCACAAGCATCTATTGAGTCTTGGTCTTTTATTGAACCACCTGGTTGAATCACTGCACTTATTCCATATTCATTAGCTAATGTCACACAATCATCAAATGGGAAGAATGCATCTGAAGCAAGTACGGCTCCTTTAAAATCTTTATCTTTGTTATTTTCTAAGGCATTTTTAAGTGCCCATATTCTTGATGTTTGACCACACCCTGATGCTAAAGTTTGACCGTCTTTAACTATAACTATGGCATTTGATTTCATGTTTTTAACTATTTTCATACCAAATTCCATATCTCTAAGTTGCTCTTTAGAAGGTTTTACTTTTGTTACTGTTTCATACTTATTAGCTAATACATTATTTTTATCTTGTATTAATAACTTACCATCTAAATATTTCATATCGTATGGTTGTAAACTCTCTTCTATTTTAGCTAATTTTAATACTCTTAAGTTTTTCTTTTGTCTTAAAACATCTAAAGCTCCTTCTGTGAAATCATAAGCTACTACTATTTCTAAGAATATTTCATTTAATTTCTTAGCAGTTTCAACGTCCACTGTTGAAGTTATACCTACTATTCCACCAAATATTGAAACTGTATCAGCTTCATAGCATTTTGTATAAGCTTCTAAAGCATTAGCTCCAAGTCCTACTCCACATGGATTAGTATGTTTTATAGCTACTGAAACCACTTCTTCACTATCTTTAAATTCTCTCATAACTTCTAAGCATCCATGTAAATCATTTATATTATTAAAAGAAAGTTCTTTTCCATTTAATTGTTCATAATTTAATATTGGATTTTTCGCATTTGGTTGACTATATAAAACACCAGCTTGATGTGGATTTTCTCCATATCTTAAAGTTTGTTCCTTTTGGAAAGTTAAATTAAGTATTTCTGGGTACTTATCACCTACTTCATTAGCAAAATAAGTAGATATAAGAGCATCATATCTTGCTGTAGTTGAAAATGCCTTATAAGCTAACCTTTTTCTATCTTCTAAAGTTAACTCATTATTTTTTAGCTTTTCTATTATAGTGTCATAATCAGCTACATCAACTATTATTGTTACATCTTTATAGTTTTTAGCAGCAGAACGTATCATAGATGGTCCACCTATATCTATGTTTTCTATCATTTTTTCATGGCTTTTTCCAGCTTTTAAAGTTCCTTCAAAATCATATAAGTTAACTACTACTAAATCTATAGAACCTATATTGTATTCATTTACAGTATCTACATGAGATTTTTCATCTCTTTTATAAAGTATTCCACCATGTATATATGGATTTAATGTCTTAACTCTTCCGTCTAGCATTTCTGGGAATTTTGTAACTTCGTCAATTGTTATTGCATTTACCCCATTCTCTTTTAGTATCTTAAATGTATTACCAGTAGATATAACTTCATATCCTAGATTGTTTAGTTCTCTAGCAAATTCAACTACTCCACTTTTATCTGTCACACTTATTAATGCTCTTTTACTCATTTATAAACACTCTCCTACCCTGAATACTTAATTTATTTTCACAGAACAATCTTATACTTTCTTTTAAAATTCTATGTTCAACTTCTAAAACTCTTTTTGCAAGAGACTTTGCATCATCATCTTGTTCTACATTTACAGTTTCTTGCATTATTATTGCTCCAGTATCTGCTCCCTCATCTACAAAATGTACTGTAGCTCCAGTTACCTTTGCACCATAATCTATAACACCTTGGTGTACCTTTTCACCGTAATACCCCTTTCCACAGAAAGAAGGTATTAACGATGGATGAATATTTATTATTTTATTTCTAAATTCATCTACAAATTTAGGCGTTATTATTTTTAAATATCCTGCTAAAACTATTAAATCTATATTGTTTTCTTTTAATAGTTCTATTATTTTATCTTCATCAGTTTCATAAACTGCTTTAATGCCACTTAGTCTAGCCCTTTCTAAACCATAGGCATCTTCTTTATTTGAAATAACAAGCTTTACTGTACCATTTATTGCACCTGATTTTGTTTCATCTATAATAGCTTGTAGATTTGTTCCTCCACCAGATATTAAAACTCCAATGTTTAACATAAATTTACTCCATCATGTGTATCAACAACTTCACCTATTATATATGCTCTGTCTTTTAGTAAGTCATTGTATTTTTCATCTATGTTTATTTCTTCTTCTCTATTATTTATAAAGTTAACGACTTCTTCAGCTTTGTCTTTTTCAACTATCATAACTAATCCGATTCCCATGTTAAAGCTCTTATGTAGTTCTCTTTCATCTATCGCATTGAAGCTTTCTATTAATTTGAATATAGCTGGTTTTTCCCAAGAATTTTTATTTATATCTATTCCTAACCCTTTAGGTATAACTCTTGGTATATTTTCTATAACTCCACCACCAGTTATATGAGCTATTGATTTTATATCATATTGTTTTAATAAGTCTAATACTAACTTAACATATATTTTTGTTGGAGTTAGTAAAGCTTCTCCTAAAGTCATTGCTAATTCTTCTATATATTGATCTAACTTATAATTATATGTATCTAAAAATATTTTTCTTATAAAAGAGTATCCGTTACTATGTACCCCACTTGATGATATCCCTATTAAAACATCCCCTGCTTTAACATTTTGACCTGAAACTATCTTCGTCTTATCTGCTATACCAACAGAAAATCCTGCTAAATCATAATCATCATCAGCATACATCCCTGGCATCTCAGCAGTTTCTCCACCTATTAATGCACATCCTGCCATTTTACATCCATCTACTATACCACCAACTATTTGATCTATATTTTCTGCAACTAATTTTCCAGTAGCTATATAATCTAAAAAGAATAATGGTTTAGCTCCTTGACATATTAAGTCATTGACACACATTGCAACTAAATCTATCCCTACTGTATCATGTTTATCCATCATTTGAGCTAATCTTAATTTAGTACCAACTCCATCAGTAGAAGAAAGTAAAACTGGTTCTTCCATGCCTACAAATTCCTTTAGGCTATATAGTCCACTAAAGTTTCCTAAATCACCTATTACATTATTATCATAAGTAGATTTTATTTTCCCTTTTATAAGATCTACTGCTCTGTTTCCCTCGTCTATATCTACACCTGATTGTTTGTATGTTAACATGAAAGTAGTTCCTCCCTATCTAATTTCTTAACTGGATAATCTCCATCAAAGCAAGCTTTACAAAAAGTAGCTTTATTTTCTGTAGCTTCTACCATTAAATCTATATCTAAGAATTTTAAAGAATCACACCCTATATATTCTCTAATATATTCTACATCATTACCTGAAGCTATTAAGTTTGAGCGGTGCGGTGTATCTATACCATAGTAGCAAGAGTACTGTACCGGAGGAGATGTTATTCTTAAGTGAATTTCACTTGCACCTGCATCTCTAAGTGATTTTACTATTAGTTTAGAAGTTGTTCCTCTAACTACAGAATCATCAACTAAAACTATAGATTTACCTTTTACTACATTTGATAATGGATTTAATTTTATCTTAACCCCTATTTCTCTTTCTTCTTGAGTAGGTTTTATAAATGTTCTACCTACGTATCTATTTTTAACTAACCCTTCACTTAAAGGAAGTTTACTTTCATTAGAATAACCTACTGCTCCTGCCCATCCCGAATCAGGAACTGGCACTACTATATCAGCTTTTATATCCTCATCTTTAGCTAATACTTCTCCGCATTTAACTCTAAAGTCATATGCATTTACATTATCTATAGTTGCATCATTTCTTGCAAAGTAAATATGTTCAAATATACAACTTCTCTTAACTGGTTTATAATTTTCAGAATAGAAATAAGATTTAAGCTTACCATCTTTTGCAACTATTATTTCACCAGGTTCAACATCTCTTATTACTTCTCCACCAAGTATATCTATTGCACAATTTTCTGAAGCAAATATATACTCATCACCTTTTTTACCTAATACTAAAGGTCTAAATCCATGTGGATCTCTTACTGCTACTAACTCATCTTCTCCCATTATTACAAGAGAGTATGCTCCTTTTATATAATCCATAGTTATTTTTATACTTTCTACTATATCTCCCTTATAGTATCTAGCTAATATATATAAAATCACTTCTGTGTCAGAATTAGCTTGAAACATATATCCATCTTCTTCTAACATATCTCTTAAATAATTTGCATTTACTAGATTTCCGTTATGAGCTAGGGCTAATTCTCTTTTTCTACATCTTCCAACAAGTGGTTGACAGTTTGCTAAATGGCTTCCTCCAGCTGTTGAATATCTAACATGCCCTATACCTATACTTCCTTTTAAGTTTGCTAACTCACTTTCTTTAAATACATCTCCAACTAAGCCCATATCTTTTTTATAATTTATATTGTCACCATTAGATATTGCTATTCCACAACTTTCTTGCCCTCTATGTTGAATTGAATATAAAGAATAATATAATTCTTTAGCTATATCTTTATTTGAATAAATCCCTACTATACCACACATAAAATGTCCTCCTAGTTACTCATTCTAGCAAGAACTTCTTCATAACCTTGTACTAAATCTCCAAGATCTCTTCTGAATCTGTCTTTATCTAATTTTTCATTTGTATCTACATCCCAAAGTCTGCAAGTATCAGGAGATACCTCATCCGCTAATATTATATTTCCTTTACTATCTTTCCCAAACTCTAATTTAAAGTCTACTAACTTTAAGTTCATTTTTAAGAAAAATTCCTTCATAATTTCATTTATTTTTAAGGCTTCATTTCTTAAAAATTGTAATTCTTCTCTAGTAGCTAATTTCATTGCTACAGCATGGTCATCATTTAACATAGGATCTCCGTATGCATCATTTTTGTAAGATAATTCGAATATTGGTTCATCTAAAACTATACCTTCTTCTACTCCATATCTCTTGCAAAATGATCCTGCAGTTATATTTCTTACTATTACTTCAAGTGGTAGTATTTCAACTTTTTTAACTAACATTTCTCTTTCTGATATATTTTTTACGAAGTGTGTTTCGATTTGTTCCTTGTGTAACATTTCAAATATTATTGTAGAGATTTTATTATTTAAAATACCTTTTGACGATATTTGAGCTTTTTTCTCCCCATTGAATGCTGTTGCATCATCTTTAAAATAAACTATAAACTCATTTTCATTTTCTGTAGAATATACTTGTTTTGCTTTTCCTTCATATAATAACATAATAAATTACCCCCTTAAGTTTTTATCTGCTTCTAGAACTTTTTCTTCCATTTCTTTTCTATATAAAATTAAATCTTCTTTTACGTTTGGATATTTAATACTCATAATTTGAAGTGCCATTAATGCTGCGTTTATACCTGAATCTATTGTCACTGTTGCTACAGGTATACCTGGCGGCATTTGAACTATTGATAAAAGTGAATCTAAACCATCCATTGTAGATGATTTTATTGGTAATCCTACTACTGGTATTAATGTATGAGAAGCTATTACTCCCGGTAAATGTGCTGCCTTTCCCGCTGCTCCAATTATTACGTCTGTATCATTTTCTATTTCTGCTAAAAACGTTACTAATTGCTTTGGTGTTCTATGTGCTGATAATGCTCTTGCATCAACTTCTACACCAAATCTTTCTAGTAACTTTATCCCCTCTTCTAATTTAGGATAATCTGACTTTGATCCCATTATTACAGCTACTTTCATGTTTACTCCTCCATAAATATAATATGTTATTCATTTTAGTTAAACCTTTTTTGAACATTATTAATTATTAGTATTATAATATTCCTTTTATTCCGTAATATTATA
>OFFV01001635.1_pt1 | contig 12553 bp, 13 predicted proteins | sample 1521461 | NCBI WGS metagenome assembly OFFV01 (sample SAMEA3504120, study PRJEB24116) | mouse gut metagenome | biome: mouse gut; feature: mouse-associated habitat; material: faeces | place: Denmark | collected 2011 | reverse complement strand
GGTCAGCCCGGTGATGCCCCGGTTGCGGGTGAAGATGGTGCCCGCGCCCAGAAAGCTGATGGCGGTGACAAGTCCCGCGGCGATCCGGCTGGGGTCCAGCTTCATCGTGTCATAATTGTGGGCGGCGGCGAACTCCAGCATATCAAAGAAGCCGTACTTGGACACGATCATCATCATGCAGGAGGCGAAGCCCACGATCAGGTGGGTGCGCACCCCGGCTTCCTTCAGGCGGATCTCCCGCTCCAGGCCGATGATCCCGCCGCAGAGGGCGGCCAGGGCCAGCCGAAGCAGACATTCCAGAGTACCGGGCATAGCTCCACCTCCAATAGGCTCAGGATAGCTTTATTATACGGCGGGGACAGGCGTACTGTCAACAAAGGGCCGGAAAAAATTCCAAAAGCCCGCCTGGGCAGAATGGGAAAACGCCCCGGGCGGCACCCAGGGCGCATGGCGGTTACGGCAGGTTGCGGACGACGCCCCAGATCACCAGCAGGGCGGCGAGGATCCAGCACAAAACGTTTTCCCAGCGGGGTCCGGCGGTCCGGCCCTCCCGGACATAGCGGGCCATGGTGGAGTTGATGTCCATGATGTCCATCTCCACCTGGGGGCCGTCCAGGCTGCTCTCCGGCAGGATCAGCCGCAGGGCGGAGGGGGCGCGGCCCACCCGCTCCTCCACCCGCTGCCAGTACTCGGGCTGGGAGGTGTACTGGTCGCAGGCCACCACCGCCCACTTGTCGTAGTCGCAGTCCTGGGGGAGAAGAATGTCGGCGGGCTGGAAGGGCAGATTGTCAAAGGTGTTTGCCATGGCGGAAAACTCCTTTCTGCATTTCAACATTACTTGTCGTTCCGGAAAGCCTCCCAGCCGCAGATGGCAAGGCCGGCACACATAACGACGGCGGAGAGGATAAAGGGGACCAAGGTGCCGTGGTGGATCAACGCGCTCAGCAGCCCGCCGACCCCGTTCAGTATAACAGGATTTAACAGGGCGTGTATCAGGCAGAACGCGAAAAATACAAAACCGATGACCGTGAGAAAGACGCCGAAGACCATCCGTTTCATGACAGCGCCCCTTTGATGGCGTCCAGCAGCTCGGGGAACTCCTCAAAGGCGGGGATATCGGGGTAGTCGGCCTTGATCTGGTCGGTGGACTTGAACAGGAAGCCCGCCTTGCCCGCCTGGATCATGGCCAGGTCGTTGAAGCTGTCCCCGGCGGCGATGGTGTCGAAGCCGCAGGACTGGAGGGCCTTTACGGTGGTCAGCTTGGACTTGGGACAGCGCATTTTGTAGCCGGTGATCCCGCCGTCCGGGGCGACTTCCAGGGTGTTGCAGAACAGGGTGGGCCAGCCCAGCTTGGCCATCAGGGGCTTGGCAAACTGCTCAAAGGTGTCGCTGAGAATCAGGACCTGCGTCCGGGCCCGCAGCTTGTCCAAAAACTCCTTGGCCCCGGGAAGGGGGTCGATCTTGGCAATTACCGCCTGGATCTCCTTCAGTCCCAGGCCGTGTTCCTTCAAAATCCCCAGCCGCCATGTCATCAGCTTATCATAGTCGGGCTCGTCCCGGGTGGTGCGGCGCAGCTCTGGGATGCCGCTGGCCTCGGAAAAAGCAATCCAGATCTCGGGGACCAGGACGCCCTCCATGTCTAAACATACGATGTTCATATTACTTCCACCTTCTATTTTGTTTTGTCCGCAGGTTCTTTGATGATGTACACAAGCGCCATGACAACCCCGACGCCCATCAGGGCCAGGCGAATCTGGGCATTCCACCGGAGCAGCCAATTTGCCTCATCCCATTCAGTCACATATTTGGGGATATGCGCAAAAACGTCATAGACAAAATGCACCAGCATACAGACCAGAACATTGTGGGAATGTAGATAGGCCGAGGCGAAGATAAATCCCAGTGTTCCGGCAAATACCATACTGAACAGCGGATCACCGCTCCCGATCATATGGACCGCCCCAAATATAAGGGCGGATAAAAGCGCGTAGTACAGCCGTTTTTTCCACGTCCGCTCCTCCGGTGAGAGGGCGGAATAGTACCCCTCCATTAGGTAGGCCCGGAAGACCATCTCCTCCCAGAAACCGGTCATAAACTTACAGAGGAATACTGTGGCAAAAAGCACCTGCGGGGTGATCTCCGCCGCTTTTGCCCCCGTCGCCAACTGGAGCGCCAGAAGCAGCGTCAGCAGCAGCAGTCCGCTGCCGGCGCGCAGCCCCACCCAAAAGTTTCTGAAATGGATCACATGGGTCCATTTCCCTTTCTGGAAGCGTTTTACAAACAGGAGCAGCGCCGCCGTACCAATCGCGGCCATCAGGACGCTGTCCACAACGCTGCCGGCCGCGCCCTGAAAAGGGGCCCTGAGAGGGGCCAATATAAGCCAATACACAAGGCAAAGCAGGACGCTCCCAAATACGCCTCCCCTGCGGGGGGCGGGGCTGTTATCCTCCACCGGTCACCCCTCCCGGCCCTGCTTTCTCCGCAGGTTGGTGAGGAAGTTGTCCATCCGGGCCACCGCCTCGGCGATGTCCTTCATGGAGGCGGCGTAGCAGGCCCGGACGAAGCCCTCACCCCCGGGGCCGAAGGCGGAACCGGGGATGACGGCCACCTTCTCCTCCAGAAGGAAACGCTCGCAGAACTCCTCCGAGGTCAGACCGGTGGAGCGGATATCGGGGAACACATAGAAGGCCCCCTTGGGTTCGAAGCAGGGCAGGCCGATGCGGTTCAAGTTCTCCACCAGATACCGGCGGCGGCGGTCGTACTCCTCCCGCATGTGCTCAATATCCCCGTCTCCGTTTCTCATGGCCTCCACAGCGGCATACTGGCTGGTGGTGGGGGCGGACATGATGCCAAATTGGTGCAGCTTGGTCATGGCGGTAATCACAGGCTTGGGGGCACAGACATAGCCCATGCGCCAGCCCGTCATAGCGTGGCTTTTCGAAAAGCCGTTGACTACCACGGTGCGGTCATACATGTCGGTGAGATTGGCCAGGGAGACATGGCGGCGGCCGTAGGTCAGCTCGGCGTAGATCTCGTCGGAAATCACCATGATATTGGTGTCCCGCAGCACCTCGGCAATGGCCTCCAGATCCTTTCGGTCCATGGTGCCCCCGGTGGGATTGGAGGGGAAGGGCAGAACCAGCGCCTTGGTCCTGTCAGTAATGGCGGCGCGCAGTTCTTCGGGCGTCAGACGAAACTCGTTCTCCGCCTTCAGGGTCAGATATTTGGGCACCCCCCCCGCCATCTCAGCCAGGGGTCCGTAGCACACAAAGGAGGGGACTGGAACAATCACTTCATCCCCCGGGTTGAGCAGCACCCGAAGCGCCAGGTCAATGGCCTCGCTGCCCCCCACCGTCACCAGAATCTGGCTGGCATAGTCGTACTGCAAGTCAAACCGGCGGTTGAGGTAGGCGGCGATCTCCCGGCGCAGCTGGAGCATTCCCGCGTTGGAGGTGTATTTGGTGTGGCCCCGCTCCAGGGAGTAGATGCCCGCGTCCCGGATGTGCCAGGGGGTGACGAAATCCGGCTCCCCGATGCCCAGGGAGATGGCGTCGGTCATCTCCTCCAGGATGTCGAAGAACTTCCGGATGCCGGAGGGCTTGATATTCTGTATCTTTTCATTGAGGATGTTATCGTAATTCATACGAAGATATACTCCCTTTCCTCCGGGTCCTGGGGACGGAACACCAGATGCTTTTCCTTATATTTCTTTAAAATGAAGTGGGTGGCGGTGCCGGTGACCCCCTGGATGGGGGCCAGCCGCTCGCTCACAAACCGGGCCACCTCCCGCAGGGTGCGTCCCGAGATAATAACGGTCAGGTCAAAAGAACCGCTCATCAGGTACATGCTCTCCACCTCGTCGTACTGGTAGATACGCTCGGCAATCCGATCAAAGCCGTCCTTGGACTGGGGGGTGACACTGACTTCGATCAGCGCGGTCACCGTCTCCTTGCGCACCCGGTCCCAGTCCACAATGGCCTGATAGCCCAGAATGGTCCGTTCCTCCTCAAATTGTTTGACGGCAGCCCTGGCCTCCGCCTCGCTCACCCCGGCTGCGGCGGCCAGTGCAGACACCGGAATGGTGCAGTCCTGTTCCAGCAGTTCCAGCAATTTTTCCATGGACAGTTCCTCCTTGTAAAGTCGGCGCTCCGCCCTGCTGTCGGAAACGCACGATGTCACATCAGCAAATGGTCCCGCGACACGCGGACACATCTTTTCTTAAAGGTACTCGGCCCCTCCGCGGTTGCGGCATACGCCCAGTACCTTATATTATACACGGTCCGACACAGAAAAACAACCCAAACCAAACCAATTGTACCCGGCAATCCGCCCCAGACCTCAAATACGCATCCCCCGGACGGGCCTGGCCTGTCCGGGGGATGTGCACCATGCTGAACTAGAAGGGGCGCAGTATCTGCCTACCCCAGGGTGTATTTCTCCGCAAACACTCTGAATTCCTGGCGGAACGCCTCGTCACTGTCCCGCAATTGGCGCAGCCCCACCGTATGGTGCTCCAAATCCAATACACACTCAGCGATATTGGAGCAGTGGTCAGCCGTACGTTCCAAGTCGGTCAGCAGGTCCGACCAGACAAAGCCGGCATCCATGGTGCACCCCCCCTGTTGCAGGCGTAAAATGTGGTTGGTGCGCAGCCGCTCCTTCAGCCGGTCAATCACCTGTTCCAAGGGCTCAACTTTGGCGGCCAAGTCCCGATCATTCTCCAGAAAGGACGTCAGCGCCGTGTCCAGAATCTCATCCACCGCCGCGCACAACACCTCCAGCTCCTTTCTGGCAGCTCCAGTGAAACGCAGGTCCTTCCTGTCCATCTCCTCCCCCGACTCCACCAGATTCACCGCATGGTCGGCAATCCGCTCCAGATCTCCAATTACCTTCAGCAGCTTAGCCGCCTGGGCGCTGTCCTCCTGGCTGAGCGGCATTCCGCTCAGCTCCACCAGATAGGCGCCCAGAATATCCTCGTAGTGGTCTGTCTTCCGCTCCTTCTCTCGGACAGAGGAGGACAGCTCTTTGGAACAGTCCCTGACGGCGGACAGACCGCCTTTCAGCGCCGCTCCAGCAGTTCGGGCCATATCCGCAGCCACCTCTCGGCAGCGTTCCAACGCGATGGAGGGGGCCGCCATCAGGCGGGAGTCCAGTTCCGCCTGTACTTCCGGCTCACTGTCATCGGGGAGCAATCCCACCACCAGCCGCTCCAGCCAACCGGACAGCGGCAAAAGCAGCAGGGTACACAGCACATTGAAGACGGTGTGGGCAGCAGCAATCCCAAACAGAGAGGCAGGGTACTCCAGAAAGGCCGGCGAGAGCCCGATTTTTACCCCCCAGAACACCGCCAGCCACACCGCCGACCCAATCACATTAAAGGACAGGTGGACCAGAGCCGCCCTCTTTGCGTTTTTGTTGGTTCCCACGGCGGAGATCACAGCGGTGACACAAGTGCCGATATTCTGTCCCATAATAATGGGGATGGCCGCGGCGTAGGATACCTGTCCCGTCACTGCCAGAGCCTGTAAAATTCCCACCGAGGCGGAGCTAGATTGAATCACCGCCGTGAGCAGGGCGCCGGCCAGCACGCCCAGCAACGGGTTTTGGAACAGCAGAAACAGGCTTTGAAACTCCGGCACCTCCCGCAGTCCAGACACCGCCCCCGACATCGTTTCCATGCCAAACATCAGTGTGGCAAACCCCAGTAAAATGGTACCGGTGTCCCGCTTTTTAGAGCCCTTGCAGAACAGATACAGAACAATGCCTATCAGGGCCAGTATCGGTGTGAAGGAGGAGGGCTTTAGCAGCCTGATAAACAGATTTCCACTGTCAATCCCCGCCAGACTCAGCAGCCAGGCGGTCACAGTGGTGCCGATATTCGCCCCCATAATCACATTAATCGCCTGCTTCAGGGTCATCAGGCCGGAGTTGACAAACCCCACCACCATCACTGTCGCCGCGGAAGAACTTTGAATCAGCGCCGTGATCCCCAGTCCGGTGAGCAGACCGGCCAGCCGGTTCGTGGTCAGGCGGCCCAACAGGGCCCGCAGCCCCTCTCCCGCCCGGCGCTCCAGCGCCTGTCCCATCACGTCCATGCCGAACAGGAACAGACACAGCCCGCCAGTCATGGTCAGCACGTCAAAGATATCCATATCAGATTTCCTCCTTTTCCCTATCATGCACATTTTAAGGGGAAACCATCAAATCTGTTATCATGTTTGTGTAAAATCTTTGTAAAGAGGGACGGCAGGCGCCAATGTCATGAAGTTTAGAATTTTCCACGTTCGAAAAAAGCCCACCATCTTTTTACAAAATCAAAGGCGGTAGGTATTTTTCATGGCCTACATGTTGTCAAAACGGCGAAAGCTGCCCGGATTTATTTCCCCACAGCGCGGTAAAAGAAGGTCACGGTATAATCGCTACCATCATATATCACACCTGTAATCGTGTACGGCCCATGAAATACCAGCCGCAGGAGCAGTGTTTGCCTTCATCTTCAACTGGCTTAGGACATTCTGATAACTGGAACCATTTTGATTTTCTTCAGAACCTTCCCACATCCAGGACTGTCCACCGCCACCAAGAATGAATCCATCCACGGAAACAGCTGCCCGGAACTTTGTAATGTATTCTATATACGCCTCTCTTGTAATTGAGGAATATTCCCCCCCGTTGAAGTCCCGGGCAAAATCGGTACTGTTAAATTCATCCGCAACACTATCGGAATTGGATTCCCAGCTTGCCGGCTCGTCATACCAGCATGCGCTCAAAAGCTCCCAGCCGTCCGCTGAAATATAGGTATCTGTCACACCGTGGAATCCAGGCCGCCCAGCATTTGTGGAAGCGTGTACATAAAGGTTTCCCTCCAAAGACACGAACTCCATCCAACAGAATGTAGACGAGCTGCAATCTGTACTGGACGTCTTCACGGCCTTTCCATTTTTTACCTGCCAAATATCAACCGTAACAAAGTTATGCCGAAAACCATCCCCACTCTGCCAGTCGGAAGATACAATGATTAGTTCCGGCACCTTGTCTGCGTTCATATCCCGCAGGTCCACATATGCCACAGTTTGTTTGTATCCCGCCAGCGTGCTGTAAAATGCCTTGGCTGATGCAGCGTCCAGCCCAGATGTGTCGGCCGCTATTGTCAGGGCAATCAGCCCCAAACATAACGCAAGAGCCAACACAAGGGGAAACAGCTTTTTCTTCATTCTGTTTTCTTCCTCTTCTACTGATATTTGTTCCAACGAAGCCCCGAAGGGCGGGTGAGGGATGTGCCTCTGCCTGGGGTTTTCGTCGGAAACACGTGGTCGGTTGCCCTCAAATCGCCCTACCCGTTTGGAAATCTGACTGTTACCACAGTCCCTCTATCCACCGCGCTGTCCAGCTGGATGGAGGCCCCGTGCAATCTGACCCCGTGCTTGACAATGGACAGGCCCAGCCCGGTCCCTCCAACCTCTTTGGAGCGGCTCTTATCCACTCGGTAGAAGCGTTCAAAGACCCGTTCCCGATCTTCCTCCGGAATCCCAATGCCAGTATCACTGACCGAAAGGACTACCTCTCCCTCCCGTCGAACCACCTCGACAGACACAGATCCCCCAGGCCGGTTATACTTGACCGCATTATCACACAGGTTGAACACAATCCCCTTCAGCAGCTGAGGCACGCCAAAGAGCGGGGCATACCCCCCTCGCAGGTCCAGGCTGATTTGAGCGGCGGCGGCCCTGGATTTCAGACTGAGCAGCGTCTCCTCCGCCAGCGCATACAGGTCTGTCTTTTCCCATGGGAGGTCCTGTCCCCCCTCGTCCAGGCGGGACAGGGCCATGATATCATTCACCAGGGAGATCAGGCGCTGGGCCTCGGTGTAGATGCGGCCGGAGAATTGCGCAACATCCTCGGGCCGAACCAGACCGTCCTTCAGCAGCTCCGCGCTTCCGGAGATGGTCTGAAGCGGCGTCTTCAGCTCGTGGGACACATTGGCGGTAAACTCCCGGCGCTTTTCACTGCCAATCCGATCAATCAGGGGTTGAAGCTCCGGATAGACGGCGCCTGGGGTCTCCAGGTCCAGGCCGTTGAGGGGTGCCACAATTTTTCGGGTCAACCGGGAGGCCAAAACCAGACAGAGGACGACCGCCAGCGCCGCCACCAGGATAATCGGCTGTAAGATGCCCAGCAGGAGCACCCACACCGTATACTGCCGCCCCGCCAGCCGGACAACACTCCCGTCAGGCAGACGCTGGGCCACATAAAAGAAACGCTCCGTCAACGTATCGGAATAGCGCACGCTCTCCCCATATCCGTTCTGAACAGCCTCTCGAATCTCCTCCCGGCCCAGATGGCTGTCCATGGCGGCGGCATCCAGGCCCGTGTCATACACAACCGTGCCCTCCGCCCCTACCCAGGTCACCCGGTATATGCCAGTATCCAGGTCTGTGAAGTAATCCCGCCCCTGCGCTGAGACTCCCTGCACCACCAATCGAGTTTGAATCCGTAACTGCTCCTGCTGAAGCCTGGAAAAATAGTCATATAGCAGCCCCATAATCAGGAGAACACAGGCAAAAAGCACCGAGAGGGCTGCCATGCACATGGAACGAAAAATTCTCCTTGTCACAGCTGTACCTCCATTCGATAGCCCACCCCGCGCACCGTTTTGATATACTCGCCGCACCCGCCCAGCTTGGTCCGCAGGGTACCAATGTGCACATCTACCGTTCTGGTCTCCCCTGTAAAGTCTGTCCCCCAGACCGCGTTGAGCAGCTGTTCCCTGGTAAACACCCGGCCAGGGCTTTGGAGAAAGTGCAGCAGCAGCTCATACTCCTTCCGCGTCAGCTGCACCCGGACCCCCTCCGCTGTTACGGTATGTTCCCCCGGTCTCAACTCCAGCAGACCTGCCCGCAGCACGGTCTCCTCCCCTTTGGCCCCGGCCCGGCGCAGCACCGCCCTGACCCGGGACACCATCTCCATCATGCCGAAGGGCTTGGCCAGATAGTCGTCCGCCCCCAGGTCCAGCCCGCAGACCTTATCATATTCTGTCCCTCGGGCGGTAGCCATAATCACAGGAATATCCCGGAAGGCGCCCTGCGTCCGCAGCTTTTTTAAGATAGAGATACCGTCCTCACCGGGGAGCATGATGTCCAGCAGCACCAGCTGAGGCCGCTCCCCCTCCAGCGCCCGCCAGAATTCCTGCCCGCTGGGAAAGCCCGCCGCCTCAAAGCCCGCGGCACGCAGAGCGTAAAGCATCAGTTCTCGAATGCCGCTGTCGTCCTCCACACAGAAAATCATGTCCGCACCTCCATTTTCTTTTCAGTATACACGCCAGCTGCCAAATCCGCCACCATTTTTCTACAAAATTGACGGATCGCAGCTGATCGAGACGGAACCTTTACCGCTCTACAGCATCCAGGTAAAGCACTGGTAAAACAGACAAAAAAGAATTCTGGATTTTATGCATAAAATCAAATTGACAAGTTCTCTCTTTTTTGCTATTATCCATATTAACCGATAAACAAAACCGGTTTCTAATGCGAATTTCAACAACTCACTGCAATATCCGTGAGAATCTAAACTTTTTTAGGAGGAGACATGGAGAAAAAAGCCACGATCACGGATGTCGCCAGAGAGGTCGGCGTATCGAAAACCACGATCTCCAGATATCTGAACGGTGGTTTCGAGTACATGTCCGACAAGACCCGTCAGCGGATTGAAGCGGTCATCAAGGAATTGAACTATGTACCCAACAGCGTGGCACGCACCTTGAAATCCAAGCGCAGTATGCTCATCGGCGTCGTGGTCAACACCCTGCGCTACCAGGTGGCCGCCCAGACAGTAACCGGTATCAACGACGTCTGCACCAAAAATGGCTATGGCACTGTGGTCTGCTGCAGCGATGACGACCCTGACAAGGAGCTGCAGGGCATTCAGCTCTGCCTCAACCAGCAGGTGGATGGGCTGATTATCATTCCCTGCCTGGAGTCGCCCCAGCGGTATCTGGAACTGTGCCAGCAGGGGATCCCCGTGGTGCTGTGTACCCGCAGAATCCAGGACTGGCCTTACGGCTGCGTCTATGTCCGCCATGACGAACTGATCTCCTCCATGCTGGTGCATCTGAAGCAACAGGGCTTTGAACGGGTACGTTTTCTTCAGGATGTGGACAACTTCCATAAAAATGCCATGGGCACCGCCTTTATCAAAGGGACGCAGTACCTCTTCTCCATGTCTCCAGAGGAGTCGGTGGTCCTCATTGGCCGGGAGGGCGCTTTGGTTCCCGATGCGCTGGATCAATTTTTAGATGAGTACCCCGGCCAAAAGAAGGCCGTGCTAGCTGTCAACACCCACACTCTCTTTCTGGTGCTGAAGGAATTGGAGCGTCGAAAAATTCGAATCCCTCAAGACTTGGGCGTCTGCGGCTATGACGCAGTGGGCTGGTCCGAACTGGTCCACCCAGGCATCACTTCCATTCGCCAGCCTATGGACCGAATGGGGATTGTCGCCGGTGAGAAGATGATCCGCTGTCTTCAAGAGGGCGGAATGAGTCAGGGCCACGCGGCCCTGGAGGGGACGCTGGCCTTTCGGCAGTCTACTCAGGCCTTCTGAGGCATGTACATACAGTGCCACTCCCCATGCTCCTCTAACAGTACACCCTGTCCGCCCCACATTCAGAATCTGGACCACACCGCGAAATAGAATTTAGGCCGCACCGGTGCGGCCTTGCCCGGCAGCCCTGCCGGGCAGCCAAAGACTAGGATGGACTCCATCCTTCTCTTTTGCCGGTTTAGTTAACCGGTTCACGAAAACGGTTAACTAAACCGTGCTCCCCCTGGGACAACCATGTTGGTACTGGGAAATGAGTTCCCTTTCAATACCAAAAAATCAACTTTGGAGGAATCAAAATGAAAAAACTGATGAGTATGCTGCTGTCCGCCGCCATGGTCCTCAGTCTGGCCGCCTGCAACAGCCCCGGCAAGACACCCACCGGCTCCAACGGGGGCTCCGGGAGCGGAACCCCCTCCGGCACCCAGACTGGCGGCGAGTGGCCCACCAAGACCATCACTCTGCTGTGCGGTTACTCTGCCGGCGGCTCCTCTGACCTGGGCTGCCGCTATCTGGCCGAGGCTCTGAAGGACGATTTGGGCGTCCCCGTCATTGTGGAGAACGTCCCCGGTTCCGGCAGCTGGCTGGCCTGGAATCAGCTGCTGCAAAACACCGAGGCGGACGGCTACACCTTCGCTCTGGTGAATCTGTCCGCCCTCTTCGGCCACTACGACGAGACCAACCCCCGCGAGACCACCATCGACGACTTTGAGCTGCTGGCCAACCACGTGATGGACTACCAGGTCCTGGCCATCCGCAGCGACGAGACCCGCTTCACCGACTACCCCTCCCTGGTGGAGTACGCCAAGACCAACCCCCTGGTGCTGGCCTCCGCCACCTCCAGCATCACCAGCGGCGACGCCACCGTGGCCAAGATGCTGGAGCAGGACCACGGCTGCCAGCTGACCGTCATCCCCGTAGACGGCGCCAGCGACGCCACCACCATGTTCCTGGCCGGTGAGACCGACATCCTGTCCGCCAACGTGGGCGACGTGATGGACGCCGAGGACAACGGCTCCAAGCCCATCGTCATCTTCGCCCCCGATCGCTCCGAGTATCTGCCCGACGTGCCCACCTCCAAGGAGACCGGTGTAGACGAGTACATCTCCTTCTCCGCCCGGGGCTATGCCTACATGCCCCCCGCCATTGTGGCCAAGATGCAGGACGCCCTGACCAAGGCCTTTGACGACGAGAACTATCAGAAGAACATGGCGGCCATGGGCGCCCAGCTGGAGCTGTATACCGGCGACGAGTATAAGCAGCTGCTCAACGACCAGCTGGAGACCCGCCTGCGCCTGTGGGGCGTCTCCAAGTAAACGAGGATCCATTGCCACCTAAAAAGGGCGCCGGGCATTCAGCCCGGCGCCCCCTAAGAAAGGAGCACCTGTGTGGAAAAGAAGAGAATCCATCAAGATGTGTTTGTGGGCTTTTTCTGTCTGGCCCTGTGCCTTTTGATCTATGTGCTGAACAACGGTCTGCCCGCCGACGCGGCCATGATGCCCAAGCTGTTGGACGGTATGCTGGTGGTACTGTCCGTGCTGATTATCTACCACGGTCTGCGCAAGAGCAAAAATCAGGAAAAGGCCGATACCATGACCTGGGACGACTGGAAGATTCCCGTCATCACCTGGGGGCTGGTTGTGGTCTATATCGCGCTGTTCTATCTCATCGGTTATCTGCCCGCCACCGGAATTATGCTGGTCGTGCTGATGCGCTTTATGAAGCGCACCTCTTGGCCGGTGATTCTGGGCATTGACGTAGCGTACCTGCTCATCATGTACTTTGTCTTTGCCAGAATGCTGAATGTGAACATTGACAACCTGGGTATGTTGGCCCGGCTGTTTTAAGCCCTGTGAGGAAGGAGAGAACATATGCTTGCAAGTTGTCATCTGACTTCCATACCTGTTCCGTGGCACACAAATACATACATACATACATACATACATACATACATACATAC